>Ga0049105_1000958_pt1 | contig 11689 bp, 4 predicted proteins | sample WorMetvaBAHAMAS1_FD_61260 | JGI IMG/M metagenome (GOLD analysis project Ga0049105, IMG submission 61260) | Worm MetaG Olavius vacuus BAHAMAS.1 | ecosystem: Host-associated > Annelida > Digestive system > Unclassified | place: Germany: Marburg | collected 2013-04-09 | reverse complement strand
TAATTTTAATGTCAGACATGCAGTTTTTTTCGGCCAGCTGCACATTTAAACTAGCTTTGTGTGGGTTTGCACCTTTGATGCCCACAGTTGCTGGCTTGACATCAGGTGGAAAAAAGCAAATGAGTACATTTATTGTACATGTTCATATTGTGGTGTTTTATACTTCTTTTCCCCTGTTTCCATTGTTATTTACGTAGACAATTTTAGTTATAGTTATTGTCAGTTTTTGGCCCAGAACTTGTAATGTTTGATCTTTTCGGACTTTTTATTGATGGGGTAGTCATTTACATTTATCAGTACTACTAGTTTTCTACACAGTATTCTGTGGTTTTCGACAGGTAATTTGTAAGATGTGCTATCTGTTCGCATCTGACAGGGCAAGCACTGTCTGCTTGATGTCAGTGGAAATGCAATAAAACGCCTGCAGCTTGTTGGTCTGCATCCCATCGCCATCTTTATCAAACCACGCCATATTGAATCCATAATGTTAGTACACCTTGTTTCCGTCTAGTGTTTTTAGATAGATATTATTCTGATTGCTATTCTCGACATAATGAGACAGTTTAATGCAATAGATTTGAAACTGCAGTTAAGCTACAAGTGTATTGTCATTCTGTATTGTATCATCAGGTGTATTTGTAGTGCAGGCTGCAAGCCTATGAAATGAACTGGAGAAAATTAGAAATGTTTAGCAAACAGTTAATAGAAAGTGATTATGCTTCATTAGTCAACATAAGCTTCTCAGTCCTCACCTAGACAGTGTCTGTCTGTCAATTCAGGTCAGTCAGATATAATTTTTAAAAATTGAATTAGATATAGATTGACAGTTTGTGAATGTGCTCTGAGACTTGGCTATCCTTCAGTAGTTTAATGCAACACTGTTTAGGTCATCAAGGTACAGTTGTTCTTGTTTGCCAACTTCTGTTCATCGTATAGCTGTTCATTTGCAGTGAGTGAAAACTGTGACAGCATTGTATTCTGAAGCTGACTGTATTCAGGGAGTGGAACAAGCGGATGACGGCCGACCAGGCTCGGATGTTGTACGAGAAGACCTTGAAACAGGAGCAGGAATTTGCGCAAAGTTTTACTGGTCTGTGAAATGCAAACATCTTTCTCTTTTGTCACAGTTGTTTTGTTCACGGAGATTTATGCAAGCAGTGCTTCAGTGCCTTGACATCAGTTGGGACATAGGAATGCATCAAGGCTGTGAAATATCTTATCCTTCAGCAATCCCCACAGTTTCTTAACTTCCCATTTAATAATGGTAATAGTACAGTGTGTCCAGAAAAAAAGAGACCAAAATGTTTTTTTGTAATATCTTCTGTAAAACTCTGGCAATTCTGATAAAATTTAGCAAAGTGTTTCCTGAATAGATTTGCTGCAAAATGATAGTTCTAATACTTATGTCACGTAATCATGCATCATACGTATGGAGATGTTGATAATGAAGTTATTAAGTGCAGTATGTGTTGTCTGTTTTAGCTATTGTTCAGGGTGACACACCTGACGATATATATGCCAAAGTCAAAGAAGTTATTCGCGTTCAAGTTGGTCCAGTTGTTTGGGTGCCGTCCAACGAAAAACTTTGATCTGTTGATTTATTACCAAAAATAAAACGTAATTTCCGACACATTTTCTATGTGCATGCTGTGCCGTGCGTCGCGGCGATGTGCATTTCAGCGACTGTGTAGCAAATAAATAGACTTCTTCAGTGACTGGCAGCGACGGTCATATCGGCAGCCCAGATGGAACATTAGATACACTGTAGTTTTTCATATTAATAAACAATGGCTGGTGATCAGTTTAAAGCAGTGGTTTTTGAGCACTAGTTTGGTTTCTGCATCCCTTTAATTGATCAGTGAAACCCTTTAATCCAGTATGAGCTACGTGTTTGCCAGAGACTAATGAAGGTTAACATACATTGAACAAATGATGGAGTAGTGATGCAGTGTACCATCAGTTACTTTTACAATAAAAACTGCTATCCCATATTGCTTAGTACAGCAATTTGAATGTAAAAACTTCTTTCTGTCAGTATATTGATTGACTTCATAACAAATGCCTCGTGTTTAAGACCCATTTTTGCACGTCCTTTGACCTCTTCCCACATCCCGGGGTGCAGACACCTGTGGCCAAGAATCACTGGTTTTCATTGTAAGTTGCACTTCATAATTTTCTCTGCAGGTGTTTTTTAACGACAGTGTTTTTGATTGCATTTGCAAGAGCACTCATTCATGTGAGTGCCTGAGTCCATGATTTTGTTAGTGTTTGAAGAAACGTAATAATAACTGAATGCCGATTGCAAACTGGTTTTGCAGTCCAGTTTAGTTGAACTGAAGATGTCTTTATTGCATTTATGGCGTACATTCGTATTGCTGAACTTCAGTAAGCTGAGACTACATTGCAGTCACGAGGTTTTAGTTGTTGTATGCCTAGCCTGTCACTTACTGTTGCAGTATGTACAGGTTTTGACTTTCAGCATTGTCCGCATAAACTTTCAATTTCTGTTGCTTGTCATTGCCGCCGTTGTACCAGGTATAGGAAATGCTGGCATGATTTTATGGCTTGTGGCATTGTTTTTTTGTTCATTTGGTATACGTGCCATTGTCATGTAAACAGTTTGGTGATTTTGATGAACTGTTGTGGTCTGATCGTGACAAGTTTGCAAACTGTCGTGTAATGAACATTTCTTGCTGTTGATTGGTCGTTTAACAGCGCAAATGTATTGTACCGTCATTGTGTGGTAGATATCCTGTGACATGTTTTGTTGATACTTCGTCCAGGTAAATTTGTGAACTAGTACAGTGAGCGCTGTGTTGGTAGTTTGCTATAAATTATAGATTACATGTACAATGTACAGATGACAGTTTGTGGCAGAATTTTATTGTGCTGTCATATTTCTACCATGTGCCGTTCTTGTTCGGTTAGACGACTGTGAATTAGAGTCTCGTACGTGATACTGTTATTGTACACTGTGTCTCAAGAAAACTGGACACCCGTTAATGTTTTCTAATTAACTTCAGTAATGCTCATGGCATATCAGTAATTTGTGGTACAAAGAATAACCATTTTATCTTCACTTGACTACACCCAGTTGCCTGTTCCCATGAAACAATGTGTTGCATGTTGGAGTTGTGAACAGTTGCACCTCTGCAGTCTGAAGTCCTGATCCACCCAAGTAATTTGGTTTTAGATTACTAATGTGCATACCTTGAAATTAATTTTTAGGACAAGCAAGAAGGTTTGATGGTGTCCTTTTATGATCTGTGACAGTTGATATCATAAAAATAGTGGCATTTAAATGTCACTGAGGCTTGAATTTTGTTACAGTAGTGCAGTTGGCACCTTTATTGGCTAGGGAAGGGACCCATGGCTTGGCCAAAAGTCTGCAGACCTAGGTGATAGCTGGCCTGGACTGAGATGCGTACTGGAGCTGTCTTGATGCCATGCCCTGTGGGATATGTTGACATCGTAGTATGCTCAGACAACACCATCCTGGGCCTGAGTGGGTATCCGCCATCTGAGAGAAAGGACTACCAAGTACAGTATTTGCACTTTGATTTTAAAATTTCAGAAGTTTTTTTGTCATTTGCAATATTGTATTTTTTTTTAAATTTCATCCATGGTATTTTATAAGTAAGTAAGTAAGTAAATTTTAAACAGAAAGCGCCAAATCATGTTCTGTAGCTGAACAAAACAGTATTGTGATAACCGAACTTACAGCTGATGCTATATGGAGTTATTTCTTCTAAGCTCAGAATATCGTCTGTCATTTGCTATATTCTAGCCTGCTTGCCATGCCAGTATCTTAGATGGTTTTCTGTATTCAGTGCATTTCACAAAATAGCAAGTGTGATTGAATGAAGATTAAATTGTTATTCTTTATACCAGAAATGATCGATATTGGCTAGATTTGTTCAAGTCCTTTGAAAATGCAATATAGGTCCAACTTTTTCTAGATGCAGCGTATGTTGTTCGGGTGGGCAGTATTGTTGTACGAATGGCACGTGCAAAGGTATCTGTTAATTCAGATGTTGCGTATTTTTGTTATGCCGTCAGTCGTCGCATCTGATGTGCAATTAATGTGTTGGTCGACTGCCGCCGATCGTGTACAGCATATTTAATTGAACGATAACTAGCCGATCTGTATAAAAAGGGCAGCTGGACGTTTTGCACCAATCGTTGTTCGTTGTAGAAAGTGTATACATGTCTGCCTGTTCAGTTGCAGGCCGATATGTTTGTGTGGTAAGTTATATGCCAGTACAACAAACTGCGCACTTCTCTGTTGCACTTGATCTGCTCCTGTTGTCTACACATGCATTGATCTGATGATTAGAGAGTACAGTAGACTGTAATGTTTGGCATGTTGTATTGTGCAATATTATGCAGGACTGCTATAGTCCCTCCAAGTCTTAGGTGCTGCTTTCTCAGTTGTGGGAGTATGGCTTGGCTCGATCATTTAATGAGTTAAAATTTAAAGTTGAATGTGGAAATGAAGAAACGGATTTACTCGTGTAGTTGACCAGTGCGGAAGTGAGAGTTTTTTTAACATCCTGTTCGACACAAAAGGTCATTTTAGAATTGAGTCTTTCCAGGCAGTCAGTTATTCTGGTCCTGACAGTCGATCCTGGTAGAGACTTGGGACACGTCTGCCAAGGAGTTGTCAGTTGGCATTCCTCAGGTGTTGCTAAACTGTAACCTGGCTGTGGTGAAATATTTCACTGACTGATGCATCGTTTCTCTGTACTGAATCAGTCGTATTGTATGGTTATGGTTATGCAAAATAGTAATGTAGAAGTTTTACACTGACAAAACATTCCCACATTATCCTCTGCTGTGTTGGAGACATTTGATAAGTCTTTGGTGTTTCATAAATACATGTGCCATTCTGAGCCGTCCTGTGGAAATTTTATCTCTCATGTATTGAAATTTGTTGCACTGATTTGTTGCACTGCATAGGCAGTTAACCTGCAAAGTATTTTCTTCGTCAATTATATTTCTCTCATAATTTTTAAGCTTTCTTTTATATCTGCTAAGGTTTCTGTGACTTTGTGAGGCCTGCAATATTGTGTATTTTAGATGTTTATTACATCACATCCTTGAAGCAAATTGAACATTTTATCCAGTCATAGGAGTAGACATTATTTACCTTCAGTCTGCAGCTGGCTACTGCCTTCTATGCAAACTATTAGTACTTGCACTTAAGAATATGATGAAAATATGTGCTGTTAAAAGTCAAACAACTGCAGTTGCTGTTTACGGCACATTTAATATTTATATATAACCTCAGAATGATGTCAGCATGAAATTTTCTACAAAGGAGTTCATTTCAGAGTGTTCGTATTCTCAAAATAATGAAATGGTTTTGTAACCTGTCGGTGAAAAGATTCTCGTACATGCTTTATATAACGAAGTTCTGAAGTCTCCAGCCAGTTGTGTGCATTGTCTTCCACCTCTGATACTCTGTATATGATTGAGTGCTTGCCTGCAGAGGTCCTCCACATTCAGCTGGAGGATACTCCGGGTCAGCCCATTGGTCATATCAGTCCAGGCTATTGATTAGTGCTGGAGACTTGGCCAGCATCCTGCTGTTCGTGCTCCCCGTTTTGGATCTGTATGTGGCATCATTGGTTTCCCTATTTAAGATGGTGCTTGGTGTTTGAAATTAACTGGGTATTCAAAATCGTGAACGTCGTGAACGCTGGTGCAATTTTTTCCTTTTGTACATAGAATAGGCAAGGTAGAATGCGGATTATGCATTTGTTGATATGATGAAACTAATTACAATGGGGCATGATCTCTGTATTGAAAAGCAGTTTTCTACCTCAGTCAGTAAAATTATTGCACATTTGCGCAGGTTGTTATGTTGTCTGTGCATGAAACATTTTCTGTTATACAGTCCATGATGACCGTCTGTGTCGCTACTGCTGCTGCTGCTGCTGGACATAACTGTAATGTATGATTGATGACGTCTTGTTAAAGTTGTGTTGCAGCAGCTGTGTTTCGTTATATTGTAGCTAGCGTCTCTGTCCATGTGGCTGCATGGTACTGTCGTATTTCGACACAGTTGTCGAGATTGCAGCAGTCATCCTGTACTGTATTGTGGAAATGTAAAATGTCTAATTATACCTTATCTGACGGTTTCTTTTCAGCATTAACACTTCTTCCTCTGCTTTCGGGCTACAAAGAAACAGTTCTCACTTATTACTAGCAATTTATCATTCCCGTTGGGAATATATTTAGTCATAGTGCACAATCCTGTTTAATGTAACTTGTTCTAGATTTAATTCATGATGTGATACTTGACCACTGACGGGAGGCAGAAATAGCCGATATGCCTGTTTCCAGTGACCTATACTGCCACTAAAAGGCGTTTATCATCATTTGTGACATGTCACAGAATGCTCGATATTTCAAAAACCATGCACCTCGGGCAGTCGGTTACCATTGATGACTAATCTATTGGATGGGCTGACGAGTGTCCGTATTTACCGTCACTGGTAATTGCTGATGGTCTCTGTTCATTTTCTGGTCATTTGGATCGTTACATTACGCACGCAGCTGTCTTGCCACTAAACAACAGACCAATAGTAACAGTTGGCCAATAGGAAACCAAATACACTTCAGTAGTGTACTACAGTAGTCTGCTGTCGGCCCTCGGGTGTGGAACGCCTTGCCATCACATTTGCGGTGGGACCTGACCTACAGACATTTCAAGCATGCTCTGAAAGCACGCTTAGGCTATAGTCGACCACGGCACATTGTGACTACTTTGCTTTCGTGCGCCTTAGAAGATTACATACTTACTTATGGGAGCATAAACGTGCACACGCCACTGCTACCCTGTATGAGAGATGTAGACTCGCACGCCCTTACAGTGTTTGCTGCGTGGCGAGTCGATAATTCTCACGCGGAATGTCCGTTCGTGCTGAAATACTAAAAATAACTTCCAGGGTCAAACGTCACCGCTACGGGAAAAGATTCAATTAACACGAATAGGAAGTACACTACGTGCTTTCCATGAGCCTAAGACGATCATCGTACGTTGCCCTTAAGTCCCCCAAAGGGGGCTGTAAAACGCAAAGTGTCCAAAATTTAAACAATCTGCGCAAGGTTCCTACGGTCAGGGATAACAGAGAGGGTCAGGGAAAAGTCGGAATTTTAAAATACATACCACTCACTAGACCGATTATTTATGCATTATTTTCACAATTTTTGCCCGCTTAACACTGCAGGTTAGTTTATATTGCAATATTTTACAATGGAACAAAATTCAGTATTACATTTGTGTACTTAGTATTGTTATACTGGTGTCGCGAATAAAGAAATTAGTCGGGGAAAATTATTCATTTTGTCTGGAAAAGTCAGGGAAAATGAATTCTGCAAAGTAGTAGGAACCCTGTCTGCGATAACTTCAAAACGGTACGAGATAGGATGTCATTTTGGCTACTATTAATCATTAATAGAAAGTCGCATACGGTCTTTCGATTGGTACCGACATCGGTGACCTTGAGTGACCTTGAATGGCGTAATAGCCATTATTTTACTTTATTTCAATTTCACTGAATTCGATAGCTTTGCGGGCCTATTACGTCACAGTGGTTGAAGATAGACCTATAATGTTTGCAGAATATCGTCTTCCCCTTTTGGCCAAAACTGACCCACCCTGCAGCGCGGTCTCTCTGCGATAGGCTGATAGCTGAGCTACTTGTATCTGCTATTATGAAATTTTATTTCGTGTTGGTCACAATTAGTGCAACAGTGCTGCGTCCGGAAGCACTAGTTGACCTCAGCAGCTCTAGATGACGGCTGATGCACGAACGTCAGTCGTGCAGTGCTTATGCAGTATCCTAGCATAGGACGTTGTCCGCTCTTATAAGAATCCTCTGTGTCGTCGACTCTTCACATGGCGTTGTTACGTTGAAGGGTGTGTCAGTCGGACAATCTGCCTGGGCGTGGTCGACCACAGCACTGTTTTCTCACATCGATCGTCTGGAGACGCCCGTAATTCGCGGCCGATCGTCGTTTTGCTTGCTACCGATCGACGTTAACCGCCAGTTGACAGTCGTGCTAACTCGCCCGCCCGTCGATAGCGTTAATCATCCAGTGAATGCAGCAGCGAGCGATTCCTAGCACAAAGTGAGCGCTGCTGCAGACGTCGTTGATTGTGCTTCAACCACGGTTGTCGTCCTTGAATGCTATATGCAAGAACCGTGCAGCGGTGCGCCGGTCAGGTAATGCGACTTAATTACCTGCGTAGTCAACACCAGACGTCATCGTCATACAGGTAACTGGCCAGATTATTACTCTGCTTACTCGACCCGCCAGCGTCGTCGTCGTTGATGTGCGTCGAAGGGAACGCAGCTCGAGAAATATTTAATCGGTCTCTGGTACCACAAGGCGGGAACAAGCAGCTTTGCCAACAGCCCATTCACGGAAGGAGTCTGCCAGGCTGCTGCAATAACTGGACTGAATAATGACGATCGACTATTTCGTCGCAGGCGCCGATATCTCTCCTACTTACAGCCAACGAACTTCAGCGACTAATGAGTACTTTCAACTGGATATCTTACTGTAAACACGGCAGATTGACGTTGGAACAGAATGAGCAGAAACTATCTGGTCTTATGAGTGATCGTGTCATCGCTAAGCGCAGTCAGACAAGACGGTCCAGAAGTCTGCGATTCGTGCGACATACGAAACAGTAGTTAAGTGGGGCCTACTTGCTCAGTCATGGCGTCTCCACATCATTTAAACACTGTCGCATTTACGGGCAGTTACGACAGCGTTGAGAGCAGCAACGGAACGCCAGCCAGGCAAGATAACCCACGAGAAGACGGGACCTATCAGCCGTACCAGTGCGCGGTCGATGTCGGCCGTTACGCGGCGTCTTACGGCGCGTTTCGCTGCTCGGCGTGCGATCGTCAGTTCGCCAACCGAAAGTACCTTAGCATGCACATTGCCTTGCACAAGATGGCCGCTGAGCCTTCGCCGACATTGCCGCCTGCCGCTGCTGCTGTCCGCAGCAATGGGCCGGTGAAACGTCACGCGCGCACCAGTTCAGCGCCCGAGCAGTGGTCTTGTCCCGTCTGCGAGAAGACGTTCGTACAGAACTCCAACTTCCGTAATCACGTGCGCACACACTCCGACAAACGTCCTTACGTCTGTCTCGTTTGTCTGATCGGCTTCAAAGAGCGCTACCACCTCAAGAAACACATGCTGTTCAAGCACAGTCCCGGTCAGCTCAACGAGGCGTGTCGGCTGTGTGGTAAACGCTTCAAGGATCTCACGGCGGTGCGCGCACACGAACGCACCCACTCAGACGCGCGGCCGTACCAGTGTTCTCGCTGCAGTAAGATGTTCAAGACCAGCGAGTGCCTCTGGCATCACCAGAATCGCAGCAAGACTTGCGGCAGGATGGTATCTACTGGAAGCCGATCTCGGTCTTCTTGCAGTCGTGAGGTGAATGCGTCTACTGGCGGCCATTCGCCGTCCAAGCGTCGACAGCGACGCAGCCGTGCTGTACGCCATGATATACTGCCGTCGACATCCTACACTCTCCCTTCGTCGACGGAAGCGGCTGCCGCAGTAGGGAAGATACTGACACATCTCGTCGAATCGTCGAGCATGGATGACTCTACGTCAGCGTCGCGGAATGCAGTCTGTTGTGACGTCACCGTGTCTGGCGCGAAACCGCAAGTTGCGGAACTAACTGAAGTGTTCGACTGTAACATCAGCGCCTTGTATAAGACGCTGACGTCGGACGGCGTAGCGTTGCAGTCGACATACGACCATAACGTCGATACCAACTGTTGCACGACTACAAACGTCTTCGACAACTTCATCGCGACGACAACAACTGACGCCAGAGTTAACGGCCTCAGCGGCAACGCCGAAGTACTTCGTGGCTGCAACGAGCAGTTCTGGAATCCAGGAGCGCCTACTGATCTGTCGTCACATCGTCCGCAGTCGTCGTTTGTCGATGCTGCGTTCCAGACAGTTTTCGGTTACGCAGAACGACAGCCGCTTTATGCAACTACAGTTGATTATTCGTGTACTCAGCACAGCCGAGCCAACTGTGTCTGTGACCCACGATCTGTCTCCGGTTGTTTGACGATGATGAATGATTATGAAAGTGAACGTTCAGGGAGACAGTCACCGGTGAACTCGCAAGCAACGGTCGAGCTTGCAGCCACTAGCGGCGGCTCGTACTTGCCAACGGCAGTCGTCGCCCCTATCATACGCGATCTCCACTCTGGTATTATACCATCACCACCACAACACGTAGTCTCACTACCACCGGCGACGACTTGCTATCTGCCTCCGATTGAGACGTTTGCGCCCCGACAACGGCCGCGAAGACCTCTCATGTCGACATGGCTATGGTCATCTGTACCAACTTGCTGTGTGGGCTGTCCTCACCAGCAGTGTCACACCGTTGCCAGGCAACCACAAACGTCACCCAGCTCTAAGAACCAGCCGATTCGCGTCAATAAAACGCCATACATCGGAGACAACTATTTATTGGGAACTGCTGAAAGCGATCGGCGCCGCTGTAGGTACTGATTAGAAACTTTATCTGACTAGTTCGAAGCTGAGAACAGTGAAGCCTACAGACAGTAGAACTAAGAGCGTGTAAACTTCATACTGACGACACGTGAACTGAAAACGACAATAGCTATTAACTGCACTGTGAGGCAAAAAACTGCACCATTTTATTTTCCTGCACCATTTTCAAATCTTTCTGTATGGGAATAATTACTAGGATACATATACCCTAATAAATTTGCAACAAAATGACATCAAAATCATCAGTCTGCTTCAAAGGGCGTCCTTATAATGCCTTGTGAAATGCAGCATACGTATACACATGTTATGACCAACGTCCGTTTTGTCACGTAAGCTTCAACAAAACAAACATTTAAATGAAACATCACATAAAGTGTGAAAATGTATGGACCAACAACGCAGTGCAATATTAAAACATATCAAATGTTTCAGCTGTCTACCACTGGTCCTGACTTATGTCCTCAACCTAAATCATCACTGATCAATCGTTCGATCAATGAACGTCTGCTGGATGCTTGACCAACCGTCATTCAGACGTCGCCTCGACTCCTCAATATCTCACACAGAATTTTAATGGGTTCTGCTCTTGTAGCACTGCTGAGATTCTGCGATTTACGTACTTAACTCTGGAATGTAAGGAAGTCACAAGTTGAGCACTATAACTGAAGTCTGGAGTCTTGTGACAAAGCTGCTGGATAGTTGTGCGTGTGCAGTGCGCTGGTTCGCTGTACTTTTAAAACTTAAGCTGGTTCCCCGTCTCTGATTATATAAAGAATATGGAATACATAGGTGATAACGTGTACCAAAAATCGTGGTAATAGATGAAGTTTTAACAGAGCTACTGAAAAAAATAAAATGGTGCAGTTTGTTTTGCCTCACATGGTATTATAAGTTACTCAAGTCTCGTTGTCTGCAGGACGACGACACAAAACAATTTTTTATGATAGTAATGATAATGACAATGTAAATTCAAGCACATTTTCGTAGAAATTATAAGTTAACGCACTGTACATGGCAAACAGAATAACTTTTGCGAAGATAATGATGTACGTATAGAGTTACGTATGATAGACGTATTATTGTGTTCGTGTATTATTGCTTAGTTATTGAGGGCCTCTGT
>Ga0049105_1000957_pt1 | contig 11694 bp, 6 predicted proteins | sample WorMetvaBAHAMAS1_FD_61260 | JGI IMG/M metagenome (GOLD analysis project Ga0049105, IMG submission 61260) | Worm MetaG Olavius vacuus BAHAMAS.1 | ecosystem: Host-associated > Annelida > Digestive system > Unclassified | place: Germany: Marburg | collected 2013-04-09 | reverse complement strand
CAAGACCGAGACCACAGCCCTGGGAGATGCAGACAACCCTGTTGTTACTGTCTGTGCTGATTCTTTAGTCTTCTTATTCCACTTTCCAACCACATTTGCGCTCGCTGTTCCTCTAGAGCAACTACCATGATTAAATGGAACTTTAACACAATGTACAAATGTTTGCAATGGACTACTTTTTTAAGTAATCAGACCTAAGGTTATAAAATTATGGACCCAAATATTGCTAAAACACTGCAGAGAGTCAGTTGGCACACTGCTGCTGCATGCAACTATCACATGGCCAGCTGGCTGTGCTGCACACAACGGCAGCGACCGCAGTAGCTGCCTGCAGCAGACATGTCTCCAGTGTAGACAAAGATTCTCTGTTATAAACTCTCAACAATATTCAGTCATAACATTCATCGTGTTAAAACTATTTATTGACTTCTGTCAGTCATGCATATTTTGAAATGTGGGAATGATGATGACAATGACAGAAGCACATATGTACCATATGGAAAGTAAATGCGATATAAATATTTTGAACTTATCTGAGTTCTCTAAAATCAGGGTCATTGCATGTTTTCATTAGTGGCTGCAATTGAAATTGTATGTTGCTATAAATCATAGATTTTCATATATTTGCGAAACTCGCCACCGGAATGCTATACTACCATGTAAGGCAAAAAGACTGCACCGTTTTATTTTTGCAATGGCTTTGTCAAAACTTTATCTGTTATGACAATTTTTGGCACACATGTACTTCAATAAATTTCTCATTGCCCGTTTATCCCACATTCTTTATATATTCACAGATGGGGAACCAGCTTAAGTTCTAAAAGTACAGCAGGCCAGCGCATCATGCACGCACAACCATCGAGCAGCTTTATTGCGGGACTCCTCATAGCACCTGCCACCTAACCTGTTACTTCCTAACATTTCAAACTTTAGTATGTAAATTACCAAATCTCGGCAGTGCAACACGAGCCGGTCTATTAAATTTTTTTGCGAGATGATGAACTGAGGTGACGTCTGAATGACAATTGGTCAAGCATCCAGCTACTGTCATTGATCAAATGATTTTATCAGAGACGATGTAGGCTGGGGACATAAGTTAGGGCCAGTGGCAGACAGCTGAAACATTTGGTAATATGTTTTACTATTGCACTGCATTGTTGGTCCATACATTTTCACACTTTATATGATGTTTCATTTAAATGTTCGAGACGATAATGACGACTTTAAGCTTACGCCACAAAACTGACATTGGTCACAACATGTGGACGTTTGCTGCATTTCACAAGCTAGTATAAAGACACCCTTCAAATGAGATTGACGATTTTGATGTCATTTTGTTCCAAATTTATTAGGGTATTGTATTACTGTAAAACCCGTTATTTGCGTGCCCTTTATTTCGCGAATTTTGCGAGCCTGGCAAGTTCGCGAAAATAACGGGCCGTGAAAATTTGAATACAGTAGCGTTTCAGTGTAGTAGGATACAAAAACGCCAAAATTACGGGGTCCGAAATAATTACATTGAACGCCAAAATTAAGGGTTCTACAGTATTGGGTATTATTATTGCAATAGAAAAAGATTAGACAAAGTTATTGCAAAAATAAAATGGTGCATTTTTTGCCTTGCATTGTAGTATCATGTTACTGCGTCAACCACCTAACAAGCTCACAAAAAGACTGGATACTGTCCACTTTTGTACTAGTAAATTAATTATACTTCTTTGCAGTTTGAACTGTTGATGATCCTTGTAATACGATACTGCAGGGTGAGACGGCTTACATTACTGTGAAAGAGGACTACAGAGGCGGCAAAGGTGGCTCACGCTCACGCAGCAGAAGTACATCACCAGCACCAAAAGGTCGCTCAAAGAAGTCTGCTAGTTCTTCTCCTGGGCGTTAAACACTGTTCTCATCACATGCACCTCCACATAGTACTTTGGGGTGTGTTTCTTGTGTAAGGAACTACACTATATGTAGTTAGCATTTGTGTCACATTTTTCACACTTTTGCACAAGGTGGTTTGATAAGTTTGGCTGTGAAATGACTTGAAATTAACAATTTGTCAGGAGTACTGGTTGTATATTATAGTGCAATGTCTTGACTGTGTTTCAAATGATCTTAAAATATGTAAAATGCCGTAAAATGTGTTAATGTATTTTTATCATACGTGGCAACATACCATTTCTGACAACTAAAGGAAGCATTTAATTATTAATAAAAGAAGTTTCAGAAGGTGTTAATAAATAAAATATATGACATTGTTTGTGAGAATAACTGCTGTTTGGCTTGATGTTATAACCAAGGTTTCTTCTTTTTTCTGCTGTGACGCATCTAGAAATGTATGTTCATCCTGTTATGCTAATGATTGATTGGTAATCCATGTAAGATGCAATGGGATGGACTTGACGGTGCACTTTTTAATTTCATATGAACTGACTGTCACTGCATGTTGAATATATGTGCAGCGTACTACGGGGCATCAACGTTCTAAATTAATATTTGTTGCATTTTATGTATGCAGTTGTTGTGTGTTTGCTGAAATGAATGTGCTTGTGATGGAGACGAAGTGTTGCTTAATACTGGTTAAGTGAAAAGAATAGTTATATGTTGTAAGTTCTGTCCTGATTATGAAAGTTGCGTCCTTTTCACTACAGCACAGAGGCCGCATTCCATGTATCATGTAACTTTGTCGCTAGCTAATGACACATTCATATTTTCTCATTATCCTACAGAAAAACTGATGATGCATTTCTGTTGAACTATTTAAGCATTAAACTACATGGTTTCTCTGAAGAATGTGCCATCTGTTAGTCTGATATTCCAAATTGGCTGCACAATGAAATAAGTTCATTTTATCAAAACACACACAGTTTCAGCACAGACAAGTAAGTTAGCACCGTGTTCCGAGTATTTGGTGACTGGTTTTTTTGTAAAGAGGGTGTATGAAACAGCCAATGTATACATACAGTAGTTCTTAATTGTCAGCAGAATTATTTCATCATTAAGGTGCCAAAATTTAACAGCATCAAGTTTGGGTCGTGCGTGGACACATGGCAGCCATTTATGTTACATTATTGGACTGTGCAGAAACACTGTCTTATTGGATATGTCACATGAAAGGTCTCAGCACGTCTCGTGGACAGATTATGTTGGACTTCTGAAACAAGTCATGCATTGGAAGGTGAACACTAAACAGACAGTGCCACAAAGACCAAGAAGGAACTGCATTGACACAGTAAAGCAAGATTTCAAGGAAACTGGCATGTCCTGAGAAGAAGCACAAGAGCGCTGTGCTGATAGAGAAGACTGGTGTCGATGTGTGGGCCAAGGTGTCTTCGACACATGATGAACCAAAGACCACGTTTAGCAAACCCAACTCCTACAACAGCCGCCATTGGCACGGATAGCACTAGAGCAGTCCAGATTATCAGCCATTGCACAATCTGGCTTGAACTGAAATGTGAAGCAGTGTCATCACTGTCTGTCATGTTGCACGATAAGAAATTAAACTACTGAATGGATGAACTCAAAATCTGTTTGGTGTTAAATCATCAGTAGTGTGTGTTTTGTGGGCACACAGCACACAGTCCTTACATTGAATTAATGCCTGAGAATACACAGCAGTTGATGATTATGCACCGTAACTGGTTGAGACAACACGAGCACTAGACATACATACACTGTGCAGAATTATGCTGTCACACAGTACAGAACCAGTTACCATCACGACGACCCAAGCTATGCAAGTTTTCTTGCTAATATATACAGTACGAACAGCTATGCTATATAATCTTTGCACTCATGAAACACAAAACCACGACTGTTACATTTGTGGAACGTAAGTTATTTAACAAGTTCAATACTGTGTACCTTGCACATTTTTGTTAATATAAGAGGGATATGATAAAACAAAATTTGCATGTGACATACTAATGATACTATGCTGTATCACAGTTATATACATTTCAAACAGGAAATGAAAAATCTGTGAATGCAGTGCACTATGGTTTCTTGCTGAGCAAAAAAACAACCGCTTAAATTTATTGGTTCACTCAGTTTTAATAAAAAGTTCAGTCACAATAGAAGAAGGTTGATTCTACGTATTTGATAATTTTGTGTTTATCATTATATTATTTGCCAGCGGCAGTGGTGACATGAACAAAATGATGTTGCGACTGTGAGATCTAGTGTTGAAAACATTTAATAAAATGTTTGTACAGTAGTAAAAATATGGAGAAAACCATTTACGTATGACCAGAGTTTGTTAGAATGGTCGACAAAACTGCAAAGAATTAGAGGTACACAGTGCACTGGTGTGCTTATCAATGTTATATGCCTGTCAAACTTACATTTTCTGTCAAGAAACATCTTGTAACTGTTAAACCAAAATCAGTAAATATCACCGCTGCAATGACTTTCTCTGACAGCCTGCTTACATTGCTGTTTGCGGAATACAAAGTGTCTTCAGACAATCAGCATTCCCTCTGCTGCACTCTCAGACTTTCATTCACACTGCTCAGTTCTAGTTATGAAAGAAAAGAAACTGTTTCTTTTGTGGATACACTGTGCACAAACAGAAAGTGTGAACACACGGCTGTTAGGGGAATGTCTACAATACAAAATCTGCGAGTTTTGTTATTGTATGTACAGAGCTGCTTCGATCACTGTCACGTTAAACAATACAGAAAAGACGTAAACAGTGCACATGTTACAACTGAATGGTACTGTAAAACCCGTTTTTTTCGTCTGCCCTTTATTTCGCGAATTTCGTGAGCCTGGCAAGTTCGCGAAAATAACGGGCCGTGAAAATTTGAATACAGTAGCGTTTCAGTGTAGTAGGAAGCAAAAATGCCAAAATAAGTAAATTGACTCAAATGCAAAAATTAAGGGTGGCCAAAATTAAGGGTCTTACAGTACCGGTAATTGCAAACTGACAAACTGATATGAGAACTGGTACCATATGGTCATAGGCAGAGCCAGCCCATGAATCGATTTGGGATCCTAGCATCCCTCCTACCTTTGCTACCCTCTTCATCGTTTTCTATGAAAATAGATGAAGCATTTTTATAAATACTGACACATCGTTTCACTTTAATCCAGATCTACATACACGTTCTGTAGTTATTTCCATGTTTGCACTGAAAATTTTTGTTTAGTGGGGTTCTAGGTCACCCTTCGCAATGCCCGTGCATTTAGTCAGATTTCACTTTATACCCAGACATCAGGCTGCTGTCACTTGTCACACTAGCAGTAACAATGCACAATGAGTTAGGGTTTCTTCACTCTCATTATCTGGGCTGTCACAATTCATTGCAAAGTCTAAACTTCACACTATTATAAATTATATAACAGCTTATGTACATCAATGCCGACAGGAATTCTCGCTGCCACAGCTTTAAACTGTACACACAAAAAACGAACTTATCTAAGAAAACCCAATGCAGAAAACAAGATGGAATGTGTGAAAATTAAATCAATCTTGCACAAAACATTGCCATTAACAGCAGCATCAACACTGTGAACAATCCAATCTACTGCTTGAGCTAGGTCTATTGACTGTGAACACACTGCAGCCATACAACTGACCTTGTAAAAGTCCAGCCTAAAACAATAGGTACGGTAATATGATGATGCATTTCACATATTTAAAATGCGTTTTATAACTGCAACTGATTTTCAGTAATCAGTAGTGACAAATTGGTCGTAGTATATTGGCCCACACACAGACAAGTGTAATTCAGATCCAAGCCCGCCTTTTGCTAGTGGAGGGTCCCTTGCACCTCCCAACCCGTGCAGCCGTGTCACATGTTGAGGATGCACACTTACTTGGTGATTGTGCAGTGAGGCTGAGCTACAAATTCTAAACCCAGCTTATCTTAGCCACACTCACCCTGCCTGTGATCACCGACCAGCAGTGCACATTGCAGCTGTAGCGAGACATTTCTATCAAACAAATATGCATTGGATACTTCAACTCGACAGGCATGGCAAACTTGTGCTACACAACGTTTCTGTTTCATGTATTTCCGGTTGAAAAACTCGCTCATATAAACTTAAGTGGAAGTGGAAAGTCACGCCGATGACATTGTGCCAGCCAGGGCCCCTCAGAGAAATGGAAGCCTGGCACAATGCTGCAGTGCTACCCCCTCGAAGACGGGCCTGTTCACTAAACCAAGTTTAGTGTACATCTATGTTAGAGTGTGCTATTGTTAAAGGTGATACTGTCTGTCCATCTGTACGTACATCTGTCATACTCGTGATCCACTCTGAAATAGTTCAAGATATCAAAATGCATTTCACACTATACAACAGGTTTTTAGTTTCTTAAAGCCAACTTTTGTAGTCCTAAGTTTAGGGGTTCACCTGAACAAATGTTATACAGTGGTACCCCCTTCGACAGCCAAAATTTGACCACCAATCTGCAATAATTTGGAAATGGTGTGAAATAGGATGTAAGTTTGTATTACTGACTAACAGGAAGTTGCATGTGACTTTCGATTGGTACCAAAATTGGTGATCTTGAATGACCATGAACTGCATAATGGCTGTTATTTTGCATTATTTCACAAATTCAGTAGCTTTGGGGCCAGTTATGTTAAAAGTGGTTGCAGTCATACCCATAATGTCTGCGAGAGAAATGTAGCCCAAAGAATCGTTTTCTGGCAATACGAGTTATGGGAACAAGCACAGAAACTGCAGAGAAAGAGTGCATTAATGAGAGGCATGCCTTTGTCAAAGGTGATAATTTGATAGGACAGATCGGGTTACTTAATATTATTCATTAACATGAACATGAAGTCGCATAATATAGGCTTTTGACTGGTATCAAAGTTAGTGACCTTGAATGACCTTGAAAAGTGTAATGACCGCTGACGCGTGATATCTCTTCGGTAGCTGAGCTTTTGTCATTGCTTTATTCTTATGAACTAATACAACAACTAGCCAACCACCAGGCTGTACAAAAATACCACAGAACTGAACGAACCACGGCAGCTGCTCGAAGTTGCATTTGATGGTGCACTACACACAGCCACGTTCGAAAACATTTTAAATATATTCCAGTCGCTTTGATCGCTTACATTTCAGTTTGGTGTCACACGCAGTAGAGCCTACTAGTTGGAGCACGTCAATGAAGTCTAAGAATCAAATGCTGCTGCATAGTGGAAGCAGCCAAACGAAACAAGTCGGCGTACAACGGCATTGGTATCTACCTTGTGACTCGACGACATATGAAACTAACATCTCTGTACACAGATGCTGAAGTGAAGCACAGACACCATGGCAACGATGGCCAATGCCATGCTGCTGAGACGATGGGTGGCACCTGTCACTGCCATATTTCCAAATGCTGCAAAAGCAAATACATTCTCATCACAGTGAATGAATTACAAACAGTGCATAGAATGTGGATACTAGTGGCGGATTTAATATAGCCTGAGCCCCCACTATCCCTGAAAGGCTCAAAAGGCTCCCCACCAGATGGACAAGCCACGCTTGAGCAAACAAAAGGAAAAGAAAGGAAAATGCTGAGATTTAATGTGCAATTTAAGAGCTGATTAAATCAGCTTAATCTATCACACGAGCTTGTAAAATGTTTCACGGTGCAGGGTTAGCTTGAACTAAATGTCATAAATTGAGAACTGCCATTAATACTTGCATTTTCATGATGTAACAACATTGCAGAATGAGCCTAAGTGAAGTTCCAGAAGATACATCCACAAATACTTACACAACAGTAAGTAGTGTTTTTTATTCTTTAACAATTAACAGGAAAATGCAGGACTGTGTTGTCAGATGGTTTGTACTCACTGATTAGTATATCCAGGTAGGTCATCCAGTCATGAAATTGTCTGGCTAATGATATTCATGCTTATGTAAAGTAACTGTTCTGTAGCCTGTGGCACAGGCACGGGCTTTTGTGTACATGAAATACAGTAGATCCAGGCTTTCTGCTTCTACATGACGTCTAATGGTATACGTACAGCATTGCACCAAAACTTGCTTCACCTCAGACCCGCTTTCTGGGAGGGGTTTTGCCTCCTAACCTTTCACCAGGGGCTGTTCACCTTGACCCCCACTGGGGACTTCTCTACCCAGACCTCTGCCCTGCCCCACCACTGATGTGCTGGATCCACCCCAGATACATTATTCTGTCAAAAAGAGTTTGTAACAAACTCAACACTGACGACATATTAAATGAGGAGAGTAATTAGGCAGAAATAAACTTTGATATGTTGTAATTTAACTTAAATGCAATATCGCAATACAGTTTTTCAATCGATATTGTGTCCGTCAACAAGCCATTTTCCGAAAGCCTCATTTTCAATTCATTGCAAGTATCAGCAGAACATCAGCAGGGTTGTGGCACTCAACAACTGATGTTTGTGTGTCTAAACGCCACATAAATACTACCTCCGTGTTTTGCTAACAGTACAGACACACAGATATCTCAAGACTGAATGCTTACATTCTTTCAGCATGACTTCGTGTGACACAGTGCCAAGGTCACTCTTCGCTACAAATGTGTATTTTCTGAAGTGTTGCTTGTAAACTCTGTTGATCGTCAGTACAATGATAGTTTCCTGTTGAGTTTCCTACAAACAACAAGAACACTCAAAAACCCTCAAAAAAACAGACCGCAGTTGCATTTCTAAATAACTTCAGTAACTCTGGACCAATAGAAATAATTTTGGTACAAAGAATTAGTCTTGATGTATTACATTTACTTCTTTGCAAGATGTAAGAAAACAGGGAATCGTTTTACATTATAATTAAGGCAGCCACAGCATTTGCAAACTCACTGACTGAAATGTGTACGAATGCAGCAGTTTATAGCTTTGTGCTTTCACTGTAATTTTTTTATTTCTTTAAAAGCTAGCGTTTTCTGTGATTTACAATATTGTGTTTTTTTGTTAATAATCTCTGAAATAAATGAAGAAACTTATTATGGCTGATTCACAACGAGAAAAACACCATTCTGCCTCCACACCCAGAGTACTGCGACAGATACTGCATTAGTCCAACTCCAGATCATCAGTCAATATATTCTATAAACCATTGATGCACACTGCACCATCAGCTTTGTTAACCATGTAACCCATTGCCCACAGGATCACATGCGACACAAAAGGATTTCATAACCCTTCAGTCTGAAGGGATGAATGATGAAACAGTTAAGCTACAGTCACTACATTACAGATCCATAGCTGACAGAAGACCGTTACGTTCAGGAAACCTTCTTTAATAATGTTCCTTTGGAGTTAAAAAACATGTTCACAAATAAAACTACAGACTTTGCTGTCAGTGGAGAATAGCATGTTATCACAGATACACATTATACTAAGACAGTTACTCATTTTGTCCCAAACTAGTTGCATTTGTTTTGATTTACTCAGTAGAAACAATGTTATGCTTGGACATATACTGATTTCTCTGTCCTGTTGTATGTTTTCTGTACTTTTAGTAAACAATTAATTAGCAATCATTAGCCTAGGTTTTTCTGTTTTTTTTTTGTTCTGCATGTACTATTGTAACACATTTTGTGTATTAAACGATTACTTACTTACACAAAATACAGATAATTGTAGTGTATTGTTTAGCTGTGCTCACCCCTACAGTGACGTTGGCTTTATAGTCGCCACTTCGTGCACCGCCTTCCAGTGTGTCGATTGTGTTGTTGGCATCGTTCGGGTCAGTAAACGTTATGCGCGCATCCTGGACGTCTGGATTGGCATGAACCTTGCACACAAGATTGTAATTTGGCTCGTTGATCTTCACATACACCACGCCACCACATAGAAACTTTGGCTTGTCTGCAAACAACGACAACACAGAATACTTCAGACTATCAACAAAATGGTCTTTGACGGTGAACTATAGATCAGTATGCCTCCACTTTGTCTGTGAGAGTGACCACTGAACCCATGACCTTCAGAATGTCATCAGTGTTATGTGGATCTGGTAATGAGAAACAGTAACGTCCATGTATTCAGCACTCTGGAAAAACACAGGCACAGCCAGGGGTACAGTAGTAGTGGTGGTGGTGGTGGTGGTGGTGTTGGTAGTAGTAGAGGTGGTAGTGGTAGTGGTGGTAGTGGTAGTGGTAGTAGTGGTAGTGGTAGTGGTAGTGGTGGAAGTAGTGGTAGTGGTAGTGGTGGTGGTAGTGGTAGTGGTAGTGGAAGTAGTAGTCGTAGTATTTTATTAATTGTTTGACATACGGCAAACGAGTGTTACATAACATATAGTACATAATTGTAAATATGATATTTATGATAGGTGCAATTGCAAGAATATCAAGCAAATCTGCTCTGTTTGCCAGTTATAGATTCCGAGTTTACATGCATTTTGCTGGAAATGATTACAATAAATTTTGGAATACAGTCCGTCGGTGTAATAACAACAAAGCTGTGAGCTTTGCGCATGTCGTGGATGGTTGCACTGGTGCAGATGCAATTGCTGAAAGATAGCGTTCCCATTTTGAATGTCTGTACAATTCCATTGTGGATAATTATTCTGCATCCCAGTTTAATGAGAGTATCTCTGATAACACAATTTATGATTCTTATAAGACGTATGTTTCTATTTATGATATCAAAGCCGCCTGTAGACGTCAAAACATGGTAAAGCCACTGGTCACGATGATATGGCTATGGAAGCACTCCTCTATGGTACTAACAGACTGTATACTCATTTGGCTATTTTATTTAATCTGTTTATTAATTTCGGTCATCATCCATATGGTTTTACACAGTCAGTTATGACATTTTTAGTTAAAAACAAACTGTCCGACATTAACAATTACAGGGTCATTGCCACATCACCAGCTTTGTCCAAGCTGTTCGAAGTTACGTTAGAATTATATATACAAACTGACACTTTGGAAGGCATTTTCTCACCTATCTCCACATAGGCAAAACCAGGATTTTCACTGCAGGGATGCATTCATAAATATAGTTTCATTGTCAGGTTTTGGTGCTAAAGGGCATTGCGGTCCGTCTCCGAGGAGGAAGCCAAGCTCCCTGTTGGAAAATTCTGAGTCTTTTAGTCTGAAAATAGCAGTGAAATATTTTTCAGTTTCTATTTCAGTTTCAGTTTTATATTTATTTTTAAGTTTCAATTTCGTTTCAGTTATCTGAAATTATTCAGTTTCAGTTGCAGTTTTAGTTTTTGTTTCTATTTTTTAGCAAACGTGAACTCATGTTCATGTTCGCTATATGTCGTCGTGCGTCCGTCTGTCTGTATGTCGTCTGTCTGTCGTCTGTAACGTTCGTGCACCCTACTCAGCCAATTGAAATTTTCGGCAATGTTTCAGCGCCACGTAATACGTTGGTGACCTGACAACATCCAGGTAAAATTTTACGGAGATCGTCCCAGGGGAACCCCTCCGTCGGGGGGGTTAAACCAAAGAGTGGTAGAACAAGATGCTCAGCTATCGCAGAGAGACCGCGCTGCAGAGTGCGTTACAGTTTTCGCCAAACGTAGAAGACTGGAACTGGGAGATGATATTTTACGGACATCATAGGTCTATCTTCAACCACGGTGATATAATCGAACTGAAAATCTGTCGAATTCCGCGATAAAACGCAAAATAAGGGCTATTACGGCGTTCAAGGTCATTCAAGGTCATCGAGGTCGGTACCAATCGAAAGCCCGTATGCGATTTGCTATTAGTGATTAATAGTAACCGACATCCTATCT
>Ga0049105_1000956_pt1 | contig 11707 bp, 12 predicted proteins | sample WorMetvaBAHAMAS1_FD_61260 | JGI IMG/M metagenome (GOLD analysis project Ga0049105, IMG submission 61260) | Worm MetaG Olavius vacuus BAHAMAS.1 | ecosystem: Host-associated > Annelida > Digestive system > Unclassified | place: Germany: Marburg | collected 2013-04-09 | reverse complement strand
GCTGTTCATCATTTTTGTTAGTAAAGTAGGATGGATGGCACAGTGATGAGCGTTGGCCGGAGCTCATCATCACATGCTCATACGAAAACATTTCAGAATTCATACTTGTATGTGCATTGACATAGTGCAGCTTGCCATTTCATTGTACTATAATTGTAATACTAAGGAGGCTCGATCAGTGTAAAAAATCTACTGGAAATTTGTTAAATGTGTCCTGGAAATCTCCTGGAAATCTCCTGGAAATTTGTTAGGCTGGATTTGTAGACACCCTGCTTATGTGGTTCAGCTTATTTCCACAGCTAAACAACAAATTCTGCATCCTGGCTCAAAATTCCGCGGGCTGCGGAAAACTTTGGTCTATGCTTTTAACAACCAGCACCTACACATACATTTCAAAATAACAACTGAAACTTATACATTTTCTGAAATGGCCAGATGAATGTGCACCATATATTTTCTATGACATCAGAGCTTATAACTAGAGAAAGAAGTGACAGAGAACGTTCAAACTTGGTACACAATTTGTCCATAGTGAATATAATTTGCCAGACTGACTCGACAGGTCATTTGAGAGATAGGAATGTAACTTGCAATAAATTTATGGTTAAAAGGTCAAAGGTCAGCAAGCCTCTAAACTTGCGTATGTAATGTACCACTGATAGATGCCACGGATGGTCATCAGATCTAGTGTTGATCCTTCAAAAACTTCGTAGATGCAGAAAACTTCCAAAATCAGTGCTTCCTTCTCCAAAGATACATCTGCAGTAAAATTTTCATGAAGATCTGATCAGCAATTTTTATGTGAATATATTAACAGACAACGTTAAGAATACAGAAGTGCTTAGCAGGATAGCAGTGACAGAACCGCAGTACTACAAAACATTGCAAAATGGCTTATGCAGGGCACATGCTTAGATTCATGCTTAGGTACATGCTTAGAGGAAATAGTGGCAGCAACGCTCTTAGTATTGGAAGGCAAAGACAGAACATGAGGCCGGCCAAGAAGGACCAGGATTGATGACATTAAAGAATGGAGTAACGTGAAAGACTACAGTGCACTCAAAAGAAATCCAAAAGACAGGAGTCATTGGAGGGACTTGGCACATCTACCTTCTACATAAGAAGAAGACACTAGAAGAACAGACAAGCATCGGTAAACATAATTGGCAGAGGTAATGACGAAACCACAAAACATAAACAGACATGCCTGACACGATGTAGAATTTCATCCAGCAGTGAAGGGCATCCAAAGTGTTTGAAGACTTTGTGATAGTCTTGACAGAGATCACAGTGCCGCGTCACGTTCAGCAGGTGCTTGTTGGAGCCAAGATCAGCCATGCCATATGCTGGACTGTGTGTCACCAACACATCTGTGTCTTGAGGAATATCCCTCCAGTGTGGCGGCAGACTGGAGTATGAAATGGAAAATGCCCTCGCGAATGAGTTATGCCGCAGTACGTTCCAAGGACTGCCATAGAAGTGAATTCCATTGACAGTGACGGAGGCATCCTCCAGATAGATACAGCTAGGTGCAAGCAGCGATGCTGTGCGCTCACGACTTTGCTTGGGAAAGTTTGTCTCATGATTACCAGCTACAAAGATCTTGTTCTGATGTGGAAGACCTGCAAAGTTGTCAGCAATGAACCTTTCACACTTCCCAACATCCGCAACTTATTCACAATCACACAAATGTACTTAATAAGTTTCAAGCTGATTACTGATGACAATTATCAGTCACTTACTTTGTTTTGTCACAAACTATAAAAAGATTGCTTTATCTATCTAATATATGGGGTTCATTACTAGTCATATGACTGTAAAACTGATGAAATATTGCACGAACATTACGTAAATTTCATAGCCAATTTCACTGCAGGTCTTTTCAGTTTCATAGCATAACAACTGCAGATACCTATCCATCTAATCTGTCAACAATCATTGTATTATTCCATTTCTACAGTTTATCTGTTACCAGTCTGTAAATTATATGGTGGTCCACAAGTGCCACACTACTTTTGAATTAAACATGTCCAACAACATGAACTGGGAAAATTGTTGTACGTGAATAAATATTGTGTTGTGTGAACGTCGCACAACACAATTTTTTTGACGTACAACACAATATTTTTTCATGTACGACAATTTTCCCAGTTCGTGCTGTTGACCAACAACACGAACACGATACAATTTTCCCAGTTCGTGTTGTTGGACAGGTTTGATTCAAAAGTAGTGTGGCACTTGTGGGCCACCATAAAATTACTGATGGCACTGACTATGATTACAATGCTTACACAGCCACTACTTATTACTATGCACAGAAATCTAACATACTTGAGAAAAACGCATTTAGTGCTGAAATCTCTGATAAGTAGTCACTCTCTCCAGTGATCACGCGTGAAATGTGGTATTTGTCAAAGTCACCAGAATGGATGAGGATGTCACCGTCAGGAATCAGGTTTTCCTTAACAAAATCATCATGCATCAGATGAGTGTCAGATATGTGGATAATACGAACAACTTGAGCCGCCGGATCATTCACGTCACCGACACAATGTACTTCTGATGAATTCATCAGTGATGCTTATCTACAATACAAAATACACATTTGAATACAATCACATCAAAGGCCATTTCTAACTTTACCTGGGCTGGTGTCACAGCACTCTTCGGGCTCTTTCAAACTATGGCGAATATTCACAGTGAATGTCCATGTGTCGTCATTACTATTGTGACTATTGGAAGCATTCACACTGACACAGATGTTCGCAGCAAAAACACAAACATTCACTCTTTCACTGTTGTTCACCATGTTCGCCGATCATTTGTGAATCTGTTGTATGTGTTGTAGAAAGGGGATGTTAATTAGTACCCGTAACCAAAATTATTGTTACGGTACTTACTTATGGATATTTTTGTACCACTGAGTCAGGAACAGGTCACATGACCTACTTTAGAAATTTTGGGATCCCTTCATATCTCGGGAATGGTTGAAGCTAGAAACTTCAAATATGGTATGGTTAAATTTATGTAATAAAACTGCACATATTACATAAATAAAACTGCACCCAGTTTCACAGTCATATATAAGCCATCGCTCTAAAACAGCAAAAATTAAAACGAATCACATCCGCAAGCTTTTACATTTATATCAGACGACTGGATGATGAGCAAGCTGCGCATGTGAGTTGTTATACCGTACTACTACAAAATTTTCATTTTTGCTGTTTTAGAGCGATAGCTTATATACGACTGTGAAACAGTACTGTTTTTTATGTAATGACTAATTAAGCCCGAACAGCCTATGTGGACTGTACTAGCTACTAGGCTGTGGCATCAATATCGAGGACTGCATATCTAGACCCCAAAGCCGCCATCGTAAGCCGCCATGGAATGTGCTAAGCCACAAGCCGCCACAAAAGTAGTTAGCCAAGCCAGCAAAAACGTACCCGGTAAGCCGTAAGACCCGTAAGCCAGCGCAGCTTAAAGCTTTCACCTTCCAGAATTATCGGTATAATGGACAATATATGGACAAGATCATTAATGGCACCATATAAAGTTGACATGGTGTTGTTCATTCACGATCACTATGATGTGGTGTGCTGACTGCTGAATTCTACTGCTGACCAACAATTTTTTAAACTTACTATTTAATTAACTATACTTTTTAATACTAATTCACGAACAGCATCATTAATATTTTCGGTGTTGGATTTAACATATGAGATAAATTGATGTGACAGTGACTGCTAATTTGCTGCACTTAATTTTGTTTGTACCCGTAAGCCGTGGCTAGCCGCCATCAGCCACCATAAGCCATCAATAATCCTAAGCCACGGCTTAAGCCGGCTAGCCAGCCATAAGGATTGCAGGCCAGCCGTCTGAGACTCTAAGCTATGGCTTTAGGGTATCCTGATGCAGATAAATGACAGATGAGGGAAAGTCTTCCGAATCGGTACAGTGCGCTATAACTGGCCCATGTCTGTGCATGCGTCACAGGCCTTCAGCATAGCGCACTGTAGATGCACAGTTGGCTAAATAAATTGATTGATTGATTGACTGTACCGATTCGGAAGATTTGCCCACATGAGTAAACTTCGTTTAACATCACTCTACTTTCTCTAGTCTACTATCAGAGATTCTATATAGGCTACGCGTAGCTATATATAAAATCTCTGCTACTATGCCACCAAGGTGCGGTTGACCTCAATCTAGGTCATGTCGAATGAGTCAACTCTGTCAGTGTCAAGGAGCATATTCTTAAAAGGCGATGTCAGTACACAGCCGGCACCGGCTCGGGATTTTTGGCCACTGGAAAGCCGTCACCGACATTTTCTAACTCTAACCCTAAACACTAACCCTAATTTACAAAACAAAGTTGTAAAGCATTCATTGGCCTAACTATCGGTGCAAAAATTATTGGTGGGGGACGACCCCTTCTACCGGAAACTTTGAGTCAGAGTGACCGCGTGGGTGCGAAATTTTAACAATAAGCTGCGATAACTCCGAAACGGTATGAGATAGGATGTCAGTTACTATTAACCACTAATAGAAAATCGCATACGGGCTTTCGATTGGTACCGACCTCGATGACCTTGAATGACTTTGAACGCCGTAATAGCCCTTATTTTGCGTTTTTTTCACCGAATTTGATGGATTTTCCGGCCGATTATATTACTGTGATTGAAGATAGACCTATAATGTCCGTAAAATATTGTCTCCCAGTTCCACTCGTCTACTTTTGGCGAAAACTATAATGCACCCTGCAGCGCGGTCTCTCTGCGATAGCTGATCTGTAAAACTCGGGAACGGCTTTTGGCTTCTGTAGCAGTTTTTGTATTGCCCCCAAACCTGATAATCCAGTGGATCGAGGGGCCATTCATCATTAGCATCGATCAGAATTGGTAAGCATGACCTTGAATGACTTTGAACGCCGTTGAACGCTTATTGTTAAAATTTCGCACCAACGCGGTCACTCTGACTCAAAGTTTCCGGTAGAAGGGGTCGTCCCCCACCAATAATTTTTGCACCGATAGTTAGGCCAATGAATGCCTTACACTGGCAACAAATTGGCAAAATTTCAGGGAAATATAATTATCCTAACAAGTTTTAGAGCGGGATACTGTTTTTGACTGACACACTGTAGATACGATCGAGTGACGGCTTTCCACTTTCCAGTAGCCAAATATTCCATATCGATGACGGATAGTACTGCTTTCCATATTCCTTTTTCAATTAAAATGTCATCTTTCACACCCACTAATAAACCTGAGACGTTAGGCATTCAGCATTACGTTGCGTCCCCTATAACTCATGTGGTGCATAAAAAGCTTGAGAAAATGTATGAGAGTTGAGATTGATGATTGATAGATCGGAGCCTTTTGCTCTGGTCCATACGCTGGGATTTCAGAATGTACGCAATGACACACTTTTGTACTTGCAGCCTGCAGGCAGTAGTAGGCGTGGCCGAACCACAGCAAAACAAAAACAACCAGCCAGAAGTTGTTACTAGAGTTGAGTGGTGGTTTAGGGGTGCCAGTGGTCTTTCTGAGCTATGTTATACTGAAATGTGTAGTATTAACGTAAGCTTGTAGGTGATAATTATTTGCTGGTAATAGTATACCAGCATTTGCATGCTATGCACTTTCATTATGGCGCGAGTTTTAATGTCGCAGTGGTGGAAACCGATGGCAGTAGCACAACTGCGTTTCAAGTCGTCCGCCGTTTCAGCAGCCGGAACTTCCGATCACTTGCCCCAATTGGACGTCGAACAGAATTCCGCTTTTACCCTTCCTTTTGCAAGGGCTAAGATTGGACCTTTCTTCCAAGAACAGCCTCAACTTGGCAATCAGTTTACTGAGGACACTACTTTGCAGAATTATCTCCAGAGACACATGCCTGATGAGGTGGAGCACATTATTTTACGTCGAAATTAAACTATTAAATGTAAGTGTTGAAAAAATGTAAAATGAGGAGGTTCTGTCTTTGGAGTGATCTAGACAAAATATCGTCGTGTATCTTTGTAAACTCGTGTATGAGGAGTGCGGCGGTAGTGGAACGGCATACACTGCCTAGAACTATGCTAGGAGTGACCCGCTGATCATAAGCATGAGGTCTTAGTCTCGAGGTGGTCTTGACCGGCTTGGACTGTAGACTGATGACATAGCAGAAAGACTAGACAATCGGTACACTGCATTATAAGTGGCCCATGTCTGCGCATGCATCGCAGGCCTTCAGCACATCAAGTGTACCGATAGTGTAATCATGCCAAAAATAGCAGTAGATGCCGAAAGATCTTGGTTCTGTTTCAGTCTCAAGAAAATCTGGGAAGGATTCGGTCTTATCTTGAACAGAAACCCAAATTTCTGGGTCTTGGAAGTTACTTTCTTGTTTTTTAAGCTTAGTTTCAGCTTTAGGAGTTCACTGAAGTAATACTTAATGGTGATGCTTTGATATCACTTTTTCATTTCGATACAATATTTATATGGTGTTGGCAAAATTGCAGTATCGATATCGATATTTCTTAAGTAAATAAGTCTAAAAAGAGACTCATGCTGCAATAAATTTCAACAGTTCACTGACCTGCCAACATTGAGAAATTTCTAAGTGCATTATTCCTGGGGCAAAATTCCAGCGCCTGGGTAGCCTGGGTTAAGGCCTGAAGGGCCACATCCTGAGGCCCAAAAGGCTGCAACCTGAGGCCCAAAAGGTCAAAGGTCGAAGCTGAGGTAGAGGTGAGGTTCTTGGGGGCAGCAAACCCCCTCCCCAACAGCTATGGGTTCAATGATTTTCACTATTTTGGACACTGGAAAGTGCCTGTCATGAATAAAGTTTCAACTCTGTATGACTCAAGTATCATTATTTTGGGTATTTATGAAATCAGCTCCCATGCAGCTTTTGAGTCAGCAGCCACACAGGTTTCATACTCGAATTTGGGTCCAACCCGCTTTAGGCAGGTGGGTAAGCAGGTCTGAATTCAATACTAGTTTCAACTTTTTATTTACTTGTATTGTTTCCATGTATCTGAAATTGCTATTTTATGGCAAGTACTGCGTATCATTTGCAAAGTATCATGCATGTTAGTTCATTAGATACCGGTACTGATATTAAGTCGATTAATCAATTTGACTTCTGTTGTAACTAAATTCTGTGTTACCGGCATTACACTCTAGAAATATAAAATCGACCTTCAAGAACCAAAAATGGCCATGATGATTTATTGTATAAATCGATATTGATTGAGGTGGCCACTAAGTGATACAGTTCAAAACAATATACCCGGTTTTAATATTTTCGATATGTTGAAGCATCAGTAGTACCAGTACTTAAGTTTTAATGTAAATGGCATTGCAACATGCAATGCGATTTGTGCAGCTATTTTGGTTTCATGCCATTTGACTCGTCAAATTTGTTATTGTTACTCAGGCTATGTGTTAATTGATGAAATGTTTGCTTTGGCTTGCTTCTTAATGTTGAACCGATCTTATGCCTGTGTTTCTCATTAGCTTAATACGTATTACAGCTATGCTCGTAGTTTAGATGCTTTTGACATCAGTGTGAGACTGACAGTAGATACATTTGATTGTTAAAAACGGTAGTATCATCTAAGTGAATTCCTGATTGTGATGTTCATTCAAGTTGTTGAGAGAATAAGAGAGTGAATTGGCCAACCTTGTTGTAGCCTTGAAATGCATACTGTGACTGTGATATTGTATGTAGTAGGTCTTGAAAAATGTCTTGGTCTTGGTCAAGGCAGTTCTCAGTCTCGTCTGAGACCCAAAATTAAGATCTTGGTCTCTTCTCGGTCTTGAGAAGCTTTAGGAAAGTCTTAATTTTGTCTCAGGCTTAAATCCAAAAGTCTTGGCCTCAGACCATAACATTTCATTCGTAAACATAATTGCTGGATAATTTATGGACAAACCAGTTTGCAGATAGTCCGTTTAAAAACTGGACAGTTTCATACTAGTCAGCTGATAGACTGGACTGTGGAATTAAAATTTAGTACAGCTGTGATTAGTTGGTGCCTGTTCTTTAATAACACAAGTAATTCTGAGTGTTTTAACTTTTGATGTTTACTTGCTATGCAGTTGTACAAGTCATCAGTCTTGAGAAAGCTCTGATGTGGTCTGTGTAAGTGCATTACCAATGATATTAATGTAAAATGTAAAGTGACTGGTACGGATGTGAAATTATTGCAGATGATAGCCGATATATTTCCTGAGCTTGAGCAGTTTGGATGGAGGGTTGCTCATGATATCTATACCTTACATCGTGAATGCGAGTTAAATCCACCTCGACTGGAGCATTATGATGCATGGGGAAAGCGTGTGGATAACATTGTCACAAGTCCAGCATGGAAACAGATGAAGAGCATATCTGCTGAGGAAGGACTTATTGCCATCGCCTATGAGCGGAAATATGCTGAATGGAGGTTTTGTTCCTGCATATTTGGTTGTGTTAGATGTTCTGAAGTTTTGGTGATTTTATTAATAGTGAAGTACAGTGTAAGTCAGTTGGCTTTCATTAGAGCATCAGTAAGTTAGTGAAGTGGTTATTAGTAGCAGGAAATTTCTTCAGAGTGACAGTGATAACAGTGATTGTCAATGATTCGTATGAACATGTATGAACATGTCTGGCTACACAGACACCGTGTTATTACTAACACTGAAGTTTGTGCTTGCTCCTTTTCTCTGGAAACCCAAGCACGATTGAATTTAAAGTTTAACAGAACATGCAGCATGGTCTCAATTCAAGATTGATTATTTTTTTGGTGGTGTGACCTAAGGTCACAAAATTACAGATCTTCAAAATAAAATTACCTGGTATGCTAAAAGCACCACATGGCAAATGAATATAAGTAATTGTGTTGCATGCTTGCCAAATGCTTGTTAACAGTTTCTCCAATGCAGACAGATTTTCTGTTCTGTAGAAATTCTAGAAAGTAGTCTGGTACTTATCCTGTCTGTTCAACATCTTGGCAGAGGTAAGTAGAGTTTTGGAAGGATTTTAATTTTAAAGGGATTTAAAATCAGGAATAGTCATTATGAGCAACTTATGTTTCGCCAACAACATAGACCTCATTGCAACATCGATGGAAGATCTGTAAAACTCTGTTGACCGACTGGCAAAAGAGGCAAAGAGATACAATCTACACATCTGAGACCAACGATGCACGTAGTAAGGGATCGCATCTGGATGAGGCAGTTTCATTCCTGTACCTTGCTGAGGCTAAGGTTGCAGATTGCTCGACCGACGTCAGGACGTGTCTGGCAATGAGCTACAATGTAGTGAACACGTTAGATGGTTTTTTTTTGAAAAGCAAAGTAATCAGATGACAGACTGAGTGGAGGCTAATGAAGATCTTGATGTGGTCACTGGCCTATGGTTGTGAGAGTTGGACACTGTGCAAGGTAGACGAGACGAAATTGCATCATTCGGAAACAGATGTGGGAGAAGAACATTACCAATTTCATGATGGCCAACAAAACCAGCAAGAAAGTGTGGACAATTCTCTGTGATCATCCAGACATGTTACAACAAGTCAAAGCTCGCAAGCTCCGATACTTCGACACGTTACACATAATGACAGATGCTCTGTTGAAGGCACAATAATGGCAGGTCTACTACCTGAAACAAGGCAAGAGGATGACGACTGGGATAGACAGCATCTTTACATGTGAACTAATTTGAAAGGATGCCAGTTGTTGCAGTCTTGCAGAAGGCGAAGGATAGAATGGAATACAGAAGCAATGTTATTTACTGTGACCAACCCTTATCTCTGAGGATGGTTTAAGACGAGACTTTTGCACAATGTCATGGTGTTTATTATGTGATAACTGTGTCAGACTGTGTTATCTGTTGTAGTCGTCTGTACCAGTTGGCAAAGCTGTTTCTGTTTGCACCATCTTCTGGTATGTACAGTTGTCCACTAGCAATGACAGATGGTGCTGCAAAGACCATCGAGGTAGCTACCTGCATGTTTATTGCAAGTCCCTCTCATGACTGTGCTGTATGTAGTCTGCTGTGTTTGTGTGTGTGATGCATAGACATAATGTCGATAAGGCTTGTTAGTCTGTGTTCTAACAATTACTGCCATAGCAGGCAATCATGTAAGGACATAAGTAAAGTTGGTTGTTTTGAGCCAGTTACACTGCAATCCAGATTTATGAACAGCAATAACCTTGCATAGTGACATAGCCAGGCTGTTGATTATGAATAGTTTGATGCTGAAGATGATGGGGCATTCCGTGGCCAGCATAGACTGGAGGTTAGCACAAAAACAGAGATAAAAATTTACAGTAAAAACATTGTTATGAATATATTACTTTGTCCTTAAAATGCAAAATTTATAGGTAAGCTCACGAAATAAAACACTTTACAGAAAATTAATGATCATTGGTGGATGCAGCATTACTACAAATCGTCTTTTCTACTTGTAATTTTTGACAGTTGAGAAAAGTATATTTGCATCAATATGTGAATAATGCACGTATAGCTTGCATGATACAAAGTACGATGTATTAATTGTGTGTTAATCTCCTTGAGCATTTTTAACTCTGATTAATTTTTTTGCATTATTATTTTGCGAGTGCGTTTATTGCCGTGTCTCTTGGTGAGGTGACCACAATATCATCAGCAGGGTGTAGTCATAAATGCCATCTTCTGCAAGTGTGGTCAGTGGACGTGACTCCACAATGTGGATAAGCATTTGTTGGAGAACACAGTTTGTCATTTGTGCTAATAAGCAGCACACTTATGTGGCATCATTATTGCCATTACAGGAGTTTATTATGCGATAAACAGAACTAATTAGTGAGTGTGCAGTTGTGTACTATGAGCAGGTTATAGGACGGAACGATGAGTTGGATGATGCATTCAAGCACCTGACCAGTCGCAATCCTCAGCAGTTCTGGACTTCGGGACAGTGGATGACAGAGAGGAAAGGTGGCTCTGATGTAGGTCTGTATCTGTCTTTTTTGCTGCTTTTGTATTGTTACATATATTTCTGATAAGTTTCTGTTTAAAATCCTGCTAAGTATTACCGATGCTTGTAGTACTCACAGTATTGTTCATCTCTAGTAGCATGATATATGTGAAGTAGTGCTTCAGACTGAGCGAGTGTGGCTTTGGGTTTCACTTGAGAGTCTGTTGAACAGTCTTTGTGGCAATCATACCCAGACGTTGTTCTGTAACTGCTTCGCCATAGTGGTCCTTGAAGTTATTGTTACTTAGGCCACTCTAAATAGTTCAAATGTAATGTAATGTAGTGGATGTAGTATTTTTTATTGATGCTGAGTATATGTGGCTAAAATAATAAATTTAGATTGTTGAAGTGATTAAAAGCTAGGGCTGTCGAGCAGTCTTCCTTCTAGTGTCACTTCAGCACCTTCATTGACTGTGTTCAAAAGACAACTGAAAACATTCTTGTTTGATAACTTTTTTTCGTGACTACCGTAAAATCTCGAATACAATACGCACGATTTTCACCAAAAACAGAGGTCCGGCAACTGGGGTGCGTATAATACATCTAAACTAAAAAAACGCATAATTTTTACTACACATTCTTACTAATCTTTTTCATTCTCCTTGGATAGATAGATAGATAGATAGATAGAAACGTAAAGATTAACGTGGCATGAGCAAAAGTGCTTCTAGGACACGGTACATAAACTAAAGTTCCGGGAACGACTTCGTAAAAAGAAATGTTTTC
>Ga0049105_1000955_pt1 | contig 11707 bp, 10 predicted proteins | sample WorMetvaBAHAMAS1_FD_61260 | JGI IMG/M metagenome (GOLD analysis project Ga0049105, IMG submission 61260) | Worm MetaG Olavius vacuus BAHAMAS.1 | ecosystem: Host-associated > Annelida > Digestive system > Unclassified | place: Germany: Marburg | collected 2013-04-09 | reverse complement strand
CACATTTGGCCATAACTAACCCACCCTGCAGCACGGTCTCTCTGCGATAGCTGAGCTACTTGTTTTCCAGTTCTAACATTTTCAGTTGAGTTGGGTTGAGTTAGAGTCGAGTTGCCAGTGTTCAGAGCTCCCGACTCAACTCAGCTCAACCTAACATAGTGTAGCTTCAGTTGTGACATTGTGACCCAGTTTTCGTCTGGCCAGTGGTCACATGACGTCAACACCAATACCAATATCATTTACTTGATTACTGACGTAATGTATGACGTGTACAAAAAATTTACATGGAAAATGGAGTTGTTGGAAGCAGAGACTCTTCACGGTTGTCGTGGATATGGATATCCGTGTGTGGATATCAGACGTAGGTGCCGTGCATGCATCCACGGATGCGTGATATCAGTGTTTAATTAGTGATTCTGGTATTCGAAGTAATAACTTTACTAACTGTGTCTGCATTGGAGACGCGGACATCCTGTTGTTACTGAGGATGTTCTTTGCTTTCTTCTTATTTCTTTATTCTTCTTATTCCTCTTTAACACCAAATTTACGCTCGCTTCTCCTCTCTGGAAATGAGTGCGATAATTGAAACTTTAATGCAATGCGCAGAATGTCTCAATTCGTGGTCAATTGCTTTACAATATCATTCATCTGATCTAAATCCACGAAACTGCAGCTCTTAGAAATTACGTTGAAACACTGCAGCTAGGCAGTCTACACACTGTTGTTGCGTGTAGCAGGCACGATCACTGACGTTGCGTGCAACGCAAGCACCTCAGAACAGGGAATTGTAAATACATTGACATAATGTTGCCTGTCAGCCCCGCAGTGCTGGCGACAAACGTCTCCAACGCAGACATACCGGTAGTTTCTGTTCTTCAGGAACTTGTAAATACTACTGAAGTGGTTGATCTGATTGTCACAGACATAAGAGCTTCGATAAACATATCAATAAAATAGTAACTAATGCTCACCAGCGTGCTGCACTTATTTGTAGATGTTTTAAAGAGTAAAAAAACAGATAGGGCCTGTTCTGTTTAGAGCTTTTCAGTATATGTGCGTCAAGTTTTAGAATATTGAAAGACATCGCTTCCCTTCCCTTACCATAGGCCTAATATTGTTCTGCTGTCTGGAATCCGGGCTATTTGTGTGATATACAGTGTAAATAAGACGAATCTGTACAACGCCGATCTACCAAACGTTTGAAAGGTTTTCACGGTTTGTCATATGTAAATCGTCTTGCGCTGAACACTGAATCTCTAGAATTGCGCTGTTTAAAAACTGACCTTATTACTATGTATAAAATATTGTTTTTCTCTTCATTTGCTGTGGATTGTTTAGTCTTATTCAGTTGTATGACTATGTGTATTAGGCGAGGGGGGATTCTATCTCCGACTCTTGTTAATATCTATATGGATGTTGTCATAAATGATCTGCGTGAAACTGATTAGTGATTACAGTTGTCATCTAGGACGTTTGTATGTTGGATGCATTGCTTATGCTGATGAGATAATTTTGATATCAGCATCTGTGTGTGATCTTCAGAAAATGTTAGATGTTTGCTATAAAGTGGGATCACATTTAGATATCGTTTTAATGCTGGAAAATGTTTTCTTTTTACAGGGTTCCCACGCATCCTTGAACGTACGGTACTTGAATTTTTTTCTCCTAAATTCAAGGCCTTGAAAGTACTTGAAAACGGAACAGGTGCTTGAAAGTTCTTGAATTTCATTCTACAGGTCCTTGAAAGTCCTTGAATTCACCAAGTCAAACTATCCGATATCTGCAACATTGTTAAACATTTGTATAGGACTGCAGTAGACCATAAATGGAAACAAAAAACTGTACTGTAATCGCAGAAATAGATATTAAATGTTGCTCTAATACTGTCGGTGCTGTAAACTCCCGTCGAGAATTGGTCCTTGAAAATGCCACTTTAGGGTCCTTGAATTTCACTACCAAAATGTAGTGGGAACCCTGTTTTTAAGATGGGTCCTGCCCATAGTGATCGTCTTTGTGAATTAAAATATTTAGGCATACAACTACAGATTCTTCAGAATTGATATTCTGGTGTGTTGCATAAAGTATGGTGCTGCTAATAGTATACTAAATATGTGTCAGACATTGTAAAGTTGAATCTATTTGAGTCGTATGTGTATTCCAATTCTTACGTATGCTATTGATTCAGTAGACCTAAGCCAGAAACAGATTTATGAACTTAAGTGTATGCCATGCTTTGTTTCTTTGCTTTAGGTTGTCAGTACCAGTGCAATCGATTGCCTGGAAAGACTCGTCTCCGAAATGACCTGTTATGGGTCGAGAGGGACGTTAAACCCTACCATACCATACCATCAGTAGACCTAAGCCAGAAACAGATTCGTGAACTTAGTGTTTGTTATAATAACATGTTTAGACGTATGTGGTAAACTGGATTTTTTTAAATTTATATAATTCAAGAAGAATTACCTTTCTTAATCGACTGTGGAAAACAAATAATGTTGTTATTAATGAATGTGTTTTTAGTGTATCATTCCAAACAAGTTAATGATCTGCTGTGTTCCTATAATCTGGTGTCGTGTGGTGGTCTGTCTAAGAGTGACATTATTAGTGCTATTCAGAACTCTTTTGCTAATATGTGTGTGTCGAGATTGCAGATTTTATGTTTTGTCGCATATGCAATTTTTATGTTTTTAAATATAGTAAACAGTACATATACTTATTTTGTGCATTGCATTACGATTATAAACGGATTTGATAACATGATATTTGTCTGTGACAACTTTGCATTTGGCGCTTATATTTGTGCTGTATGGCAACACAGTTGAGTCATCATCAACCGGATGTAAGATACGCCTATTCTCACTGATTGAGTGACGATGTTGCACCCGTGTCAGTCTCCCACATACGACAGAGTCCTGGGGCCCGATTTTCAAAAAATCTTAGGAAAAACTTAGGATGAACTTACACAAAACTTACGATCAACATAATAAGAAAAATGCAATTCCTCCAGAATAACGTAACATTTTTTCACAAAATTGTTTGTATACATATAGGAAGAGCTTAGTAAGTCTTAATATTGCAATAGTGAATTAAATTTAAAATTCTGTGAAAATCTTAACTTTATAACTTTCGATAAACTAAACCTAAGATTTTTTGAAAATCGGGCCCCTGGATTTTTGTAAGCAAGGGAGGGGAACCCTGCGTGGAGGGTTTTAGCTCCCTTTGTCTACGCCCTTGAATTGAGAATAAAACAGACGTAACATCAGTAATCATACATGTATTTACAGCAACACTACAAACAGCAGCATGCACACAAAGGGCATACATACAGTTGTCCTCACACTGCTAAAAGTGCAGACATCCAAAGTTGGAAAAATAGGCTCCGGGCAGACTTGGAGGCATATCAAGCCGGAACACCTTTTAATGTTGTCAGAAGCTGCTGTAATTCAAGACGGTTCTGAGTAATCGCAAACAGCTAACAAACGCGAAAATATATGAATGAAACACTCACAGGCAGCTCGAATTACGACTTATTGTCAAATATGCACTACAGTTTCCATTTCTGCATCAGAGAGACGGAAGAAACAACTTGAATTTCCGGGAGACATGGGATGTCTGAAAGTGAGACTCGGTTCTATTCTGGCGACAACACATATAACCATCCATCATAGGCTACATAACTATAATAATAACAAGATTGCCTTCTAAAATACACACAGATAAACACAAATAAATTACGCACAGTGAAATGGGCCCAGTGTGACAAAACCCAATCCAGAGAACTGTAAGAACTCATAAGTGTGCTTATGACTGTGCACAGCATCAGTACACAATACAACAAGAACAGTTCTGATAATCTTCCCTCTTACCTCCAGAAATAACTGTAGTTTATCAGGAATGACAGAATGTGTGTTCATTTTTGGTCTTCCGACCTTGACCTGATGAGTTTCATATACGAACACCGGATGCACCAATATGAACTTTCTACGTCAAGTGATTGATTGGGCAAGGTCTAACATCCCACCAAACACATTACAGGTCATATCGGGGATGGGTTTCTGCGGGTCAAATGACCCAACCAACAGTGTCAAAGCACTGAAGGAAGATAGATCCCAAGGATTGGGCTTCAATCCCATCAGATCCACCCCACCATGCTCACAATAATACAACTACCGGGTATGCAGTATGAAACAAAAACACACAAAATATACACAGATAAACACAAAAAAATCAATCTACGCTCAGTGAAATGGGCCCAGTGTGATGAAACCCAATCCAGAGAACTGTAAGAACTGCTCATCTAGATTTGCTTATGACTGTGCACAACTTCAGTACACAATCCAACACAGAACAGTTCTGATAATCTCCCCTCTTACCTCCAGACAAACATCATAGCTTAGATGTTGTCTATCGGAGGACAGGGGCTTCTACATCAAGGTTTTCGAAAGTTGTCACCTGACATAGATACATGGATACATACATACATACGTACACAACCGAAATTACATACCATACCGCTTCGCAGGTGGTCAAAAATCTGACGATATACGACATACATTTGAAATTTTAAATATCATCATATATTGCCGAGATCTTATATTTTTGTCGGAAATGCGACATTAATTTCACATCTCACCTTTCAACAAAATTGTCAAACAAATATGACAATTTAAAATGGTGACTTGACAATGTCCCTTTGGTTATTTTATTGCTGTTTTACATCTGAATTTTAAAATATTAATGTGATACATTTTCTGCTGAAATATCCATCAACGAAAGCGGCAATTTCCACGTTTTATTTGTTCCAGCTTTTCTGAGTTAGGTTAGTACACATGATTGCTACAAGTCGCGATCTTTAGCAATCTGTTACAACTCATCTCACTGGTCACTGCTGCAAAAGAGCACAAATTCTACCGTTAATGACAGAAATAATTAATTATGTAGACGTGATCAGCGGTATATTTGTAAGAGCACAAACAAGTGCTAAATAGCAAGCAGCAATGAGCATATCACTGACATAAATCTAAAAAATAATGTAATGTTTGCTTGACAAATAAACATAAATAAACACTTTTCCACAGTGTTCTGCTGCATGGCAATGTTTGATAATATGATAAAATACATTAAATAGTTATAACTCTGTGTATCACGAAAAACGGTACTTGGCAAAGTAAGTTGGCAATATAAGTGCAAAATGTTTGACAAGAGTAAAACACCTTTAAACTGCACTGAATCAACACATGAAAATTTGGTGCAGTTTAAAGGTGTTTTAATCATGTCAAACCTATAATGTGCAATAAACATTGACAAGTAGGGATTGCAATCCCGGACTTCTTTTCCAATCCCGGGATTTTGGGATTGAAAAATGCCAATCCTGGGATGGAATCCCGGGATCGAGTCCCTGATTTTGAACCAGTAAAATTTCCTCTAACTGTCTTGTTTTGGTCTCATTATGAGTTTTTGAATCTTGATCTATCTGCTGGAGTCCTGTTTTGACATATTATTATGTGAATAATTGACGGCTCCTTCTGGGAACTGAGAAACGCATTAAAGAATGAGTAAATGCACAATATTATTTTTAAAAGTACTAAAAAACCGTTAAATAAATAAGTTTTGTTAATCCCGAAATCCCGGGATTGAGTGCAGCTCAATCCCGGGATTGGAAAATTTCCGGGATCCCGGGATTGCAATCCCTATTGACAAGCTTTCTTATGTCATTGTACTCATTTATAAATATCATGCTCATTAAGCTACTTGCCAGGTACTCGAGTATTAAATTACACAACAACAATGACATACAATGACACAACAAAATTCAGTCATTAATGCAGACGCAAAACTCCACAACCGAAAGCATATATATCACAAATAAACTCGGCAACAGAAGTGGAAATGTGTTAACGAATGCTTGTTAGCAACAGCACAGCAGAGATCACAGAAATCCGGGAGAGAGTAAACAATGCAATGACTGCTATATACAGACAGAAAAAAAACCGAAATCTCTCAATAATAATGAATAACTGATTTTATTTGCCAAGCACAGACACTCTGTAAAAACAATAATGACAGCAGGAAAAGAGAGGCAGCAAAAGCTGCTTTTACATGTCGTAAGAAAACATAAAACATACAAACACAAAATTAACAAAAAAGTAAACAAACATAAAATAACAAAGTCATAACAAAAACCTAACTAGGACCTCTGTGACACTAAATGAAAGAAAACATTTATTGCCTCAGAATAAACGGCACCGATACAAACAGAAACACATCATAATAGGCAAAAGGTAGTCTCAAGAAGCATAGCTTTTATGAAGAGACTACCTGAAAATTAATATTAACACAAATGACATCTAGATGCTGATAAGAAAAAAACACGTACATACAAAACAAAACTCAAGGTTATAATAGAGATACAATGTTGTTAATAAGAATGGATTTATAATGCCGCTTAAATAAATGAACACTTTGAGAATTTCTATAAATATTTAGAGGCAAACAGTTCCACAATTTGGGGCCGAGAAAACGAATACTATGTTTACATAGGTTTAATCTGCATGTAGTCATGTGCACAGTATCTGTATTTCTGGTTCCATAGTAAGAGACAACGGAAATAGTACAGCAACCGACGTCTAGCACTAGCAGTCTTAACAAGACTAAGTGATTTGAGAATGAAAATCTGCATTTTTAGCAAACATATGGCAAAAATCATTAGGTATCAGGGCATTCATACATCAATACATAACCTGATAATCATTTAAATGGTACAGAAGCAAAATACGTAACTTGTGAAACAAAGAAGCAGTAGGACTATTCCATTTAGAATTAATAATAACACGAATTGCTTTTTTTGCAACAAGAATAAACTATTAAACACAGCACTAAGGCATATACCCCATATAATATCACGATATTCAAAATATGTATGTACAAGTGAAAAATCAAGTGTTAATAAAACATTCTGGGGTAGATTCTTTCTAATATATTTGATGATACCAATGCTTCTCGATACTTTCTGCTGAACAACTGATATGTGATATTCCAACACAATGACAGGTTTATAATTATGCCCAGAAATTTAGTCGAAGTTTCCTGATTAATAGCAATATTATCAATTTTTATAGAAATATCACTTACAATTTTCTTATTTTTAGTACGAAATAAAACAAAAAGTCTTTTTAATTTATATTCAGGGATAGTTCATTTGCTTTAAACCAGTCACTTACAATTCAAGAGGGGGGATAAAGTCCACAGTAAGAGTAGGCAGTTTATTCCAGATATTAATGACCCTTACCATGATATCTCTGACATCAGAGGAATTGTAAACCATATGGGTGCAGCTCCCCCCCCCCATAGCAGTGGCAGTGCAACTCAATAAAAGCCATTAAGGTTAAGATTTACATAACCAAGTAAGATTTTTATAACATCAAATTAGATCCTGCCATAGCCTGCAAGATTCCAGTTTCTAGTTTTAACTTCAATCACTTGCCATAAGGATAGTGATGCAAACCCTGTAATATTTTGGTAAACGCCTTTGCACCTGTTCTAGAAATTCGACACCAGGTTTGAGAAAGTGATACTCTAATGGGCAAATGTACATCACAAAGGCGCGAACAAGCAAACTGGTATTAATGTGAGCCAAAACAACACATTATCAAGTTGGTTCTTTGACGAGCTGTAAAACGTCATTGATATATACACTGAGACAGGTCACATTTGAGATGATGACACCAAAGTCACAAAAAGAAAAAATAATGAGAAGTACAGCATCACTCGTCAGTAATTAAACCTTTACCAAAAGTCATCACACAACAACTGCCACTCAGCAGCCCATATACACCATGTCCAAGCTAAAATCTTTTTGACAGATCTTCTACAAAACTTGGACAATTCTGATAAAATCTGGTACGTAGTATCTGAATAAATTTGCCCCAAATTAATATAAATGTTTCCCACCTCACCGCTGGACTGCGTCTGCATTCCATGCAGTGCGGTAAAAACTTGAAGATCATTTCTTTTGGAAATACCAATGCTAGAAAATGACAATGTCGACAAATTTTATAAATATTAAATATTTAACAAACATTTTAGGTTACAGGAGACAATAAAGTGTGTAAACATATTCATATGCAGTTCTTTGACTCTCGCAGCACTTTTATCAAATGTTTATATCATTTTTCATTACATAACAATGACATAAGCACAGTGATGGTTAACAAGATAATTCAGTTACACTGAGGGTGTGCATAGCGGATGATAATTAGCAGCGTTTCTCACATGGTAACATTCAGAAATGTTCCAGACAATAAACAGTTTTTAACAGTGTAGAAATGTCTTAACATCTTAAAATGACTTACTGGCACTTGGTTTCAGTTTTTCAGCATACGAATTTTCACAAAAAACGACTTTTCACAAGGTAGAGTAGACACTATTCGGGTGATGTGGGAAATGTCTGCAGTACATTGTAGTAAATTTATTCAGGACCCTATGTGCCAGCTTTTATCAGAGCAGATTTACAGTCAACAGTCTTTACATAAAGCTTGACATCAGCAGCAAATAGTAAGCAGACAAACAAGACGGTTTATTACAAGCAATAAACATCAGTGCCCCAATAACACTTTATTGAATAACACCACTGAGCACAGACTCCTTAACTGCCACTGAGCAAATAAGCCACTTCTGCAAGTAACTGGTAAATCTTTGTGCAAAAGGTTCTACCAGAGAATAAACTTTTTAACCACACACTTAGTAGTAATTAAACGTATACCGGTAGAACATGCCATAAAAATATTATCAGCAAATACAATTTTCAAGGACTCAGGTGAAGGTTAAAAGTTAAAATACAAGTACATTTTTCAAGTACTTTCAATGATGTACAAGTACAAGTACTAAAAATATTAATGAAATATTAACATTATATTATTATTAACATTATTAAAATAATATTAATAAAAATATTATCAGCAAATACATTTTTCAAGGACTGAAGGTTAAAAGTTAAAATACAAGTACATTTTTCAAGTACTTTCAATGATGTCAGGGGCCATTCAAAAAATATGTCACACTTTTTTTGGACCAAATTTAACCCCCTCCCCCTCTGTCACAAACTGTCAGTCACATATGGCTAACCCCCCTATCAAAAATATGTCACAAGCCACAACCCCCCCTGACAGTATGCATCTTGTGACTTTTGCACCAGAATTTCCATAACCACCCATATCAAAATTCACAAATTCGCATTACAAATACAATAAGCTGGTACCTAGCAAGGATTATAAATAGTTATTTATTATCCTTGGTATCTGGCTGGTAAATACCGGTAAACACAAATAATGTGAGTAAGTAGGGTAGAGCTAATTTTACAAATTCTAAAACTTCCACAGGCGCGACATCGCGCAATGCGACACTCCCCCCGCCCCTGTTACACTTTGTCACACCCCATCTAACCCCCTCCCTCCCCTTCAGGCATGACATATTTTTTGAATGGCCCTCAATGCCCTCATCTACTTATAAGTACTTTCAAGGGCCCAATTATAAATTCAACCCTTTAAGGATTTCTCAAGAACCCTATAAACTATGTGAATAAAAGCGAACAGCACTGTCTTCAGCAAATCAGCTCTACTATCTCGGACTGTCCGGCAGTCCTCAGTGCATCATAAATCTCTGTCATACTCGTGCACTGCTCCAACTTTACCAACAGTCTCTCAGCACGTTCATCCTCAGACGGAGCCTTCTGCACAAATCATAACGAGCTGCATCATTAACATAATCACTATCGCTATCATTATTATTTTTACAGCCCAGCATGAAGCCTGTAGGCACGAATATTGTCGCAGTTAAGCAAAGTGTAAATGGCTGCAACGGCGCTTCATTCAGTGATCATGGTGTTCTAGAAGGAGCTGCGGTAAGGCGTTGGAACAAGAATGCTGTTTCCGTGGTTTCCCCTGCAATGGTCGTGATGCCTTTGGCAACCACTGTGTCAGCTCCCTTCAGAAAGGAGGCCATATCTATTCTGTCTAGCTCACTTTATAATAGTATGCGAGACCAAGATAGAGACACTGAAAGCACCATTGTGAACCACAGCCTATCTAGCATTTATAACACTCTGTTTCCATGAATATTTTAGTAACGATGACAACAGCATGTTTCACTGGATTCGAAATCTGTTTGAGCGCCTCAATCCTGATTTAACTAGGCATGAATAAGAAACGGCCGGACTGCGTCTGATTGGGCTTTGCGCTTGCAGTTAACCATCTTTCACTGTCATCTTTCTAGATAAAATGCGCCCAGGAGTATCTACTACTGTCCGACAAAGCTGCTAATGTTCTGCAACCATTTGCAACAATGTAACTGCTCAAAACAACTTTTCTACAGTTACTGCAATGAAATCCAAACACAGAGCAACAATGAACAATGTTATCATAAAGATGCTGCAGCAACACTGTACACAGTCAGAGTGATAAATCATTTATTTATTTATTATTATTTAATATTAATATCATACACAGAGTACAAGACAGACAAGAACAGAAACAGCCCATCAAAGCAAGACAGAGAGAAACAGTGCGAGAAAGTCACAGTGTCACAAAACACATACAAGATCATCTATATATGCTGCGTGTGAGTAGAACGGGTAATGTGTGACTTGATACTTCTGTCCATTTGGCCAGAGAATAGTTTTTCCTCGTTACAGTTATACCGCTGCAGACAGAAGATAACAGTCTTACCAGTACATGAATTACTGTGGCCATAACTTATGCAGTAATGTGTAATAAGATTTAAATTACTCAAATCTGAATCATGGGAGAGGCATCTGTGTACAAAATTAAGTGACATGCACATATTTTGTCAAATAGAGGAAGACCATGGCATAATATAAAGGCAACAAATAACAATGTGTTGTATATGGCTGTTCCCATATTTTATGAATACTCTTTCTCGAAGCTATGCAGAATCCCTAAATTCTGATGTTAGGCAAACAGCATAATTCACATCCATAGAAACTAGTGCAATATGACAGAAATAATCTGTATTTAATAGCCGAATTCAGGGTGATGAAATAACACAAGACATTGTTGACCTGCCCAATAAAATCCCCCCACCTGTGACAGATGTCTTCAGCATCATCCATACAGTCACTGAGAATATGACCCAGATGAGAGTAGGACTTCACAAATTCCACTGGTTTCCCATCCACATGAAACACACAATGCGTCACTATGTTGATATTAACATGGTAATAGGGAGAGCTCAGTGGACTTCGACTATTGTTAGTATTGTTGTTATTAATACTGTAAGTGTCGTCATCATCACAACAGATAATTGGTAATGGTAACACACCGATTTCAAGTTCAACCACTTAGGAACTGACCTTGATATGGTCAATATCTGTCATAAGCAGAATCTGCCGTGTCAGCAGTTCATGGCACAAAGCACCGGTGACTTTAATCCTTGTCTTCAAGTCATCTCGTTTGCTCTTTAAAATGAACTTCAGTGTCGACGACGTCGGCAAGTCTTTCCTCTGTAAAAAAATTGCAGAATAATGTGTTACACCAAAAGCAATGACAACTACAGAATGAACACAAGATATACGTACAAAGGGTTTACAACTGTTCACTTTGAGTCTCTGTTTACTTTGGATCGTAATAATAAAGGCACACGTGGTCACTTGGCCAAACTGAGTAAGCCAAGGTGCCAGAAAGATGTCAGAAAA
>Ga0049105_1000954_pt1 | contig 11709 bp, 6 predicted proteins | sample WorMetvaBAHAMAS1_FD_61260 | JGI IMG/M metagenome (GOLD analysis project Ga0049105, IMG submission 61260) | Worm MetaG Olavius vacuus BAHAMAS.1 | ecosystem: Host-associated > Annelida > Digestive system > Unclassified | place: Germany: Marburg | collected 2013-04-09 | reverse complement strand
GGTGTATTAAGTAAAAATGAAATTTATTTCCAACTGCTATTGCTACTGAATTTGCTGGACGATAGTAGTACTAGCACCCGAAGTGAACCTATTTTGTGGTAGTTTACAGTATACAGAGTATAAACTTCATATTAATGACATCATTAAAAGTAGACCAAAAATTCCAGGCCCCTCCTAGAGAAAATTTCTGGCTACGCCACTGTAGAGGGGTAAGTACTTTGTGCAACCCCTGGGAGAGAGAGAAGTCAAATTTTAAGGGTGGGAAGGATGCGAGTGGTTCATTGAGGAGGGTAGCATGTATCTTGACGACGATGACTAAAAGGTCTTCAACTTTTGAGGTAAAAATAAAGTGCACCTCCGCAGCGAAAATCCTGGATACGCCTATATGACTTGGTTGCACTTGGCGGGCGCGGGCCTAATGCTTTGTGTTCTATCGCACCGATGATGAACTGCGTGACGGCTTGTTGTTCGCTCCGAGTCCGACTCTCATCGGTATCGTTTCGATTGGTGAAAATCTAACTTCTACCTATCTCTAATAAGGACTGTGATTGATGGCTATCAAAAGTTTGACTGACAGCTTAATCACAGAGCAATTCACCAGAGGGCGCCACGTGTCTCGTGACCCAGTCTTGCCACCCACGTTCAGCTTAGCGATGCACGCGTTTAAACAGTTAAGCGTTTTACTTTAAACGCTAACTATCATTTAAACGTTTGGCAAACTAAACGGTAACTAGGCGATTATTATTTTATTTCGAACACATTACACTGTTCTGTATATTGTGCTGAAGTGAAAATTGCAAAATGCAAACGAAATATCTGGCATATAGCGTATAGCCTACACGTTTGTGAATAGGCTACTGTTAATAGCTCTACTTATCAGACTTGTCACAACTAGACCTATATACCATGGGCACCCGCAGGCATGGGCAAGAGGGGACGCTTGCTCCCCCCCCCCTCTGGAAATGTTGTAAAGTGTTTTTGTGTATTGGTAGTTATAGCAAAACGCTCAGTAGACGAATTATTTATGCATCATTTTCACAACATGTTGTCGGCTTCTGGGGGCTCGGCCCCCTAGTCTCCCACTTGGGCTCCATCCCTGGGCCCCGCTGGAGGACTTTCGTTCCCAGACCGTAATTTGCCCACCCCTGAAAAAAAATCCTGCGGGTGCCCATGAGACCTACTAGTGTTCTTTTCTTACTTGTTTTTACTTACATGATATAACAGCCTAAGGAAACTATAAAGTATAAAGTGGACCAGTCAAAGATGGTCGAGAGTTAGATATTAAGCTATAGGCCTAGACCTACTCGTGATAGCCTACCTTAACAAAAACAGATTAAATTTGCCGATGACAGTCTGCAACTGCGGAGTTTGGACTGCATTCGGTTAGAAAAAGAATTGGGCTGCGTACATTTTTGATTACACGTTTACTAAACGTTTAGCATGAGTTTCGTTTAAACGAGTAGTAAATTAAACGATTCGTGATTCTCTAGTTCTGCTATATATAGCGCGACGCGCTACCAATACCACGAAATACCGGTGAAGTTCCGCAGGTGCTCTTTAATCGAAGAGTGAGGCTGATATTCGTTGCGGCATTTGAAAACATTATTTCATCACAAGCTTCGTTTATTTCGAATCGATCACAGACGAGGACAGCGAGAGGTGGACTGGCTGTTTGAGAAGACTCTGTACATTCAAGCAAATTAACGACTTTTTCTCGTTTGAAGATCGCCAAGTTCTTAAGCGAAATTGTCGCGCTGACTCGAGATAAACCAAATTTCGAGGTATGCACGCTGATTTTTTAGAGTCGAGCCATATGGTTCTTTTTTTAGCATAACGCAGCACCTAAAAGATACACGAGACGCTCTTAGTTGTTCTATGTGTTACGACAGAGAACGTTACTCTGCTGACGGCTAACAGCTATAACTTCGCCTTTAATTTTAGAGTTTTTCTGTCGCACGTGCTGTACAAAGGATGAACAGTTAGGCATTGAAAAATTAATACACTGCAGTGTTTAGAAAACGGTGAAAATAGAGACCCGGCTAACTGCGCAGCACTCTGCAATGACATTGGTTGACCTTCAGGTGTTACTGCAGGTGGAGCAAGCTAGCGGGGACATACGCTCTGTCACTAGTATAACGACATTGAGTGTAGAATAGAACATCAGGTTTGGTTTTTGACAACTTTAGCGATTCCCGAACGTCGCTGCGTTAATTGTCTTAGGCCTATCCATCCGGACACGTCTTGCCGGCAACGTCTCGTGAAATCTTATTAACCCTAGTGTCTAACCCTACATCTAAATTGATATCTTGAGCAAATATTTTTAAAGTTTAAGTAGTCCGAGGAACAGATGTCCGAGGCGGAAACGTCCAGGAGAAATCTCCGGATCCCGGATAGGTATCCCGGATACGTAGAGTGCAAGGTGAACTCTGAAATCAACAGGCTGATCGCAAGAGCGAGTTACCGTTTTAGGCCGATAGACGTCACTGTTGACAGACGTCTATTCCCATAAAAGGTCTTTGTTGTTGGACGCTGTTTTGGGCGGAACTGAAGCCAGATTATTGCTCCCCCGCTGGCGAGCGGCCACTGAAGGGGCACACTGAGGTCGCCAACCTCTTAATCACACGACCTGTGAAATGCGGCCAATGCTGATCACGAGCTGGACACGAGGCGAAAGTCACGTAGCCGAAGTTTTACTACCAGAAATATTTTGCAAGTCATTGTGACGAACATACGCGTGATGAGATTCACGTGCATTAGCAGGACAGGTGCGCGAGCGCGGCCGGTGATGAATGAAATATTGGTCGGCGCATATAGCTCGTCTGTATTACGCCGAAGAGCTGCCGCTTTCGCCGGCCGTGTCTGTGCGGTGTGTCCGGGATGGGAGGGGTCCACTGACCTCGACCGGCCGAGGTCGGTAGCCGTCTTCGATTCGTAAGTCGATCGGTCCTACGGAACGTGACGGTGTTTTCTTTCACCCTTTAATAGCATGAAATGGTAGCTGGCTACCTCCCTCCCTCCCTCCCTTTCTCCATCCCTCCCTTTCTCTCTATCCAGTAGTTTCTATATAAAGTACAGTAACGTGAATTTATGTAGCGCCTTATCATGCTACATATCTAAGCGCCCAGATATCGTCCGTGTGTAACGAGGGAATCACACAGTTTCACCTGCCACCCACACAACGAACCATACCTGCCTTTACTCCTCAGCCGCAAATCGTCATCGCCTTGGTACTCATTGCGCTTGCCAACGAAAGGATGGCCAGGCTGAATTGACGTGGGTGGCTGGTTTCATAGTATCCCGTGCACTGGGAATTGAACCCGGACGCAGTCACCCATCCCAGTACTAACCGTGCCTGACGTAAGTTAACTTCGTTGATCGAGACCACAGCTCTACCACTACGCCAGACCGCCACCGTTCTTACCAGTTTCTATTGATGTCTGTATTGAGCATCGCGCAAGTCTGTGGTGGCATTGTATTTTAACAGTGACCTTTGTCTACAGACTGCTTTTATCTCACTGCATGTAGCTATCAATAATTTGCTGTGCAAAATACTGTAAATCCTCTAAATACGTAACGTACTGGATGTTTAAGTTTTAACTTCTAGTTCGTATGTCGGTATATATCTGTCAGTATACTGTGTCGACCTGCCTCAGTGGCGAAGAAATGTGCTCTGTAGTATTGTTATTGGTATTATTAATTATAATTTATTTATTAAATACGCACAGTGTGCAGCACGTAGTAACATTAATAAACACATAAAAACAACAGTAATCTAAGATAGTAAAAGCACTACAACTGAACTCTTTGCACAAAAACGTAAACATACAGTATCTCTGGCAAGGTGGGCATTGTTGTAGCGGCGTATGTCCCTGTAATGTGTCTGTGTGTCTGTTCTGTCTGTGCAAAAAAAACTGAAAAACTAGGCCTACTTATGAGAAATTCTTAAACGCGTTATGTGTTTGCATAGCTTAATTTCGACCATGACTGCGTTCAAGAAAAACAATCTGAACGTCTTGCTGCGGTGCAAGCCTTCGCAACCGTAATGCCCCACAGAAATTTTCCCGGCGATAACTGATCTCCGACAGAAGTAGACTAATCTTCAAGCCCGGTGCACGAGTGATGACAGACAGACAGACAGCCGTCAGTTGAAACAATGTGCACACTTGGCCGACCGGCTATACTGCCCGGGTCTCCGGTCAATGCCACCCGCCATGCACGTCTAGGTGACGGCCGACGGTGACCTGCTCGTGTGACCTGCGCGCACCTGTTTTTGTTTGGCTGGATCGGGCTAACGGGCACTTTCATGCGCATAGCCTAGGAAAGTTTTCAAAACGGCACGTGGCGAAACTAAGACCAGGCAATAGCAACTATGGGATTCGGAGGAATGCACATTGAATTTGTGATAATTTGCGCACCTGAGTTACTAAGGCGAATTTACTTTATAATTTTCTTTATTCCTTTATTATTGTTAGCAGCAAGACTAGCATGTTAAGACAATAGGACAAATTACACGACGAAATGAGGGATTGTCCTACCAGAAGCTGAAAACTGCACGATCGTATCTTCATTCGTCTGGACAAAACACCGGAACGGGACGGAATGACGGACGGACGGACGGACGGACGGACGGAAATGGTCGCTGTGCATTGCAAGCAATGCGGATGCGCTGTGAAAACGATAAGCACATAAAGGCAAGAGATTTAGCGTGCTAGAGTGCTGTTCTGTGCAGTTGTAAACAGATGAGTCGGCCACTGATACACAGTCTTGCTTCAGCAGTCACGTAACTAACATCACGCGCCGTGCTGGGTGGTCTGATGATTGCCATTTTGTTTAGTTTCGCACTTGCGCACGAAGTTCATCGCGCGAACGTGCGTTTTCACACGTCGGCAATTTCGCAGTGGCGAAGTCAGGAGTTTCAGATTATCGGATGAGTTGTGTCTGCAGGGGAGGGGGTACCTCGATAATTTTTATTGTGCCTTCGCCGGCAATTCGCCGCCTAAGACATTCCGTTTTCGGGCTGTCCGTGTGTCCGTGATTGTATACGAAAAGTTTGTCAGCGCGATATCTTGCAAACCGCTCATGAAAACTTCACCGTATATACAAGAGACTCGTGTGCCGTTTTGGACAAAGATTATTTTTTGAGATCAAATATGGTCAAAGGTGAAGGTCATGGTGAGACTAAAATGTGGTCAGAAACACTTTGAAAATTTTGAAGGTCATGCTTTGAAACGTCCTGGTAACAGACAACCTTTCCGCGGCGAAGGCAGACCGGTAGACGGTTTGCCGTCGAAGACGATAGTTATTTTGTTCATTTTTTGAACTTAATGCTGTAATTTTTCTTGTTATATAATGCATAATTCGGGGCTTAAAGTAGCCCTTTCGGTTTCTGTATAGTATCACAGGTATCGTAGGCCTACATCGGTTGCTTTCAGATTAAGAAGTGGGGTAGCACTGCCTGATCTCGTCTCCGATATGCAGGGGTCAACGAACTTTACATACAAACGTGGCGTAGAAAAACTTGCGTCACACAAGCAATACTCCGAATAATAAGGAATAGCAGATCGGAGCCGCATTTTCGACCCCCCTAGCCACGGCCCCGCGTTGTCGTTGCTGTCTGCATTGAATATGTGATAATTGTGTCGCAGATTGCGCCGATAATGATGATGATTTACTGAGTTGTTTTCGTGTCGCCGTGTAGGCACGGAGCTATTGATGCCATTAGCCTACTCACCGTCTGCTGACCGCATGCATGCTGCGTGCTTCACAGCTGACTACAAAATACCTTTTCTGGTGCATAGTCCTGCTGCGCCGCGCCTCCCCCCGTCTACAGGGGCCGGTATGTGGCACGTGGATGCCTTGATAATGACACCGTCTGGGCTCTGACGTTTTGTTTACTCATGCCATATCATATGCTGTGCTGTGCACTTTATAACGTCTCTATAAACAGATTTTTTTTAATTTCGTAGAACTTAGGCTGTATAATTCGGCATGGGGCCTGGTTCCGTGTGTGTGCTAAAATAGGCTAAAAATTAATAGTAGGGCGGCGGAATATTACGACTAATTACTTGAGTTAATCATATAAAAAATTAGTGGATTAAATCGTTAAAAATTAATAGATTAATTTTTAAATACGGAACTGTGCACTGGCTTAATACAATCAAAATGGATTTTTTAGTTAATTGGTGGATAAAACGAACCCAAAATACAACACAATTTATCCTATTTTATTTAATTTCAATTTTAATTAATTTTTTAAATTAATTAATTCAACTTGATGATAAAGACGTTAACTTGCACTCTGGTTCGTTTACTGTAGTGGTTCGATAACTTTGCAAATGACATTACACAGCTACAATGTGAGAATCATGTTTTCAGTTAATCGAAAATTAGTCGCTTAATTATAACGATTAAACAGCGGCACGATTAAACTGATTACTTAAGATTTAATTTCAAAACGCAAGGGAATTAAAAACCTAGAAAAACGTGAAGTGCGTTCACATAATAAAGTGAGCTGAAGTGCGCGCACTTTTCGCAGAAAATAAAGTGCGTTTTGCACGTGCGGAACAACTATGATACCAGCTATAAACCACGTGGCGGTTTGGCTTTGTAACCAACCAGCCACCCAGGCCAACTCAGCCTTCCATCCCTCCGGGATCGGTAAATGAGTACCAGCTTCGGCTGGGAAGGCAAAGGCAGGTATGGTTCATTCCGTTAGGGTGTACAGGTAAAACTGTGAGATCCCTGGAGAACGCGTGCCATACCTGAGCGCCTTAGAGGTGTGTTTACGACGAGGCGCTATACAAATCCACGTTTACCTTTACCTTTACCTTACCTTACCTTGGCTTCGTGGTAACTTGTTTGCTGTACGTCGGGCCCGGTTAGTACTGGGATGGGTAACCGTCTGCAAGCGGAAAGTCCACCTCGGTATATAACTGTCTACCCAGGTCAACTTAGCCTGTCCGTCCCTACGTGGACAGGCACAATGGGTGCAAGCGAAAGCCAGGGAAGTAAACAAAACGCAACTTAGGCCGGGGGCACCTGTCCGGGTGGGGGGGATTTGTCCGGGGTCACGTGTCCGGTGGGGGTCATTTGTTCTACCTTCGCACAAAGAGCAATAAAAGCCTTAATATTAACACGCATGCTATAAAATTATTATACTGAAAAGCCTGTTATACTTTTAAGGACAAACTGTCTGTCGTGGCGACTTGGGCTAAGTCATAGTGTCAGTCAGTTTTACCACGGACCAGCGAGGATAGAACATAGTTTGGTTTACTGTAATAGCTTCTCGACTGCTGGGTTTATTATGCCGGCAAAATCTAAATCTTAGGCACAGTAGCCTTGGCAAATGCTACGCCGTATGAAATTATCATTGTAGCTCGGGAAGGAATTTACTTAGCTGTTCGAGGTAAAGATTTAAAGTAACAAAAATAGTGTTGTTTGTTGTCACAGATGACGACGCTGAACCGCTCTGTACAGCGACTGAGCATCGCGCTGGCTCTGACGACTGCCATATTGTTGCTGACGTCACCGGAAATGACGTCATCGGCACCGACGGGTCGGCGCAGGACGCGACACCTGGCGGCCTACCCGGAAACCTATAGCTACCACGTGAGGCGCATGGGTCGGTGTGCCGACGACGATCGGATCTTTGCCGACTGTTTCTTCTGCGGCCGTCTGGCGAACGAGCCGCGCATCTACCACGGATGCTGTCGTCGACGTCATATCGTTGTTCAATACTGCGAAAACCTCATGTCATAGAACATCCACCATGGCGTCGTTCCAACCAGCGACGGACCTAGAGGGGGTTGGGGAAGAAAATCATCCATCTCACAGGGGCGGATCTCGGAAGGGGAGTCAACAACAACTGCTACTATACAAGTCCAGATCGAAGTGGCACCGTTCAGAACAGTTGCACGGCCACTGTACAAAATTTTCGTTAAAATACACAGCGCGCATTCACAGTTTACCATATTCAGATGGAAGAGCGCCAGATTTCTGTCAGTCAAATGACTTACAGAAAGCTTAACTGTTTCCCATTCTGTGGCAACTGGCATTGAGTCCAGGAGCAAGGCTAAAGTATGTTGCCGTAAATATGTATTTTTGTCGAAATCATGATTTTGCCTATCTCCATTCAGAAATGAAAAAAATATACACGGATATAAGAAGTTTAATTTTTTCACTTAAATTTCACCGAATTGCAAGCTAGACGCCATGGATGTAACTGAATGAAACGCCTGACTTCCTCAGTGTACAGCGTCATCTCGAGCGGGTCAAGTCCCTTCACGCTCCCCTGGGAAGATCTCTGCCCTCTGACATGCTGAAATATATGACCACGAGAATAACTGTACATAATAATGACGAGTGTGTGGTCTCCCATTCTTGCACGTCAGGATCCGCATCGGCACAGTGTCATCCGAGGACAAACCCGAATCTACCCACGCGTGCGTCACATTTGCGAAAGCCGACAATGTATTTGCGCGAATGTTATATGCGAACAGGAGAGTGTGTGGCCGAGTTTCGTTGCGTGTTTAGGTCACAGAATATACAGCGCAGTGGCGTCGCTAGGATTTGTTACGAAGAGGGGCAAAGCTGGAAATTTGGTCATAGGGCACTCACGGCAGACTTCAGAGCTGGGTGCAGCAGCTGCTCGATGACATTTAATAGTTTTGTGACTAATGCAGTACTGATCGAACGAATTGTGAGTTGGTGACATGTGCACAAGCTACTCTTGCAGACTACACAACACTTGTATAGTTGGCAGTCAGATTTACTCTAAAGTGAACTAAAAATGAAATTGTTGGAAATCGAGAGGGGAGGGGACACGTGCCCCAGTGCCCCATAGCTAGCGACGCCACCGCGCAACTGCGAAGTTTATCCGACTTATCGTCCTTGCTTTCATCTACTTTCATTCGATTGTCATTCTTCGTCGTGTATTTATTTTTATTTGCGCTACAAACTGAATGCGTCGTTTCCAGCGGCAACGAACACCGACGGGGTAAGGAAGCGCCTCGTCAAAAATTCTGAACGGGCACCTGTCAGGCCACGTTGAGCTACGAACAAAACGTAAAATACAGAAATCCTCGGAAGTAGTCTGAGCAAATAACTTATGTCACAAGAGACTGCCAACAGTTTTGATTTCACATGCCGGAAGTATTCAGTAGCCTACATGAGCCATTAATGCTCAGACAATTGAATTTTGGACCATCCAACTACATTTGCTGAAGACCCAGCCACTACGCCCACTTGGTGACAGGATTAGGGTTAAAGTTGGCAGTTAACCCCGTCGGTGTACGTTGTTTAGGGCTGGTTGCACTAATTTCACTCAGAACTTAAGTAAGACTAATGAAAATTACCCGATTACATTACATTTATTAATTATTATTGTTATATTTACTAGATTTATTTATCAATTGTTCAAAAGGGTAACGATCATATTTATCGATCTGAATGCTTGGCGATTAACATCTTGTCATTATATATAAGTATATTGTGAGCGCTATTTCGGTGTAACATTAATTGGAGTGGAATTTTTAAGATACGCATTTTATACTTAGTTAAATGGCGATTTAAATGACGTTTATCATAAGTGCAACCGGCCCTTATTACTGTGTAATTTCGTCAGCGGGGTAATTGGCAGAGTCGGTATGGAGTATTTTAAGCATATAATAATAATTATTATTATTATATTTAACAGACATCTCATGTACGTTGTATTGTAATTGGTATATGTCTGTGTATAAGAGCTATTCAATGGTCGATGAACTGTTGTTAGGACTCGGCTAAGAATCATACCGACTCGAGTTGGTCAGCTAAAAGACGTTCATTTTTTGTATGAACTAAAACATGCGACAAGCGGATAAGTCATGTTTTATAAGATTTTGCTAGTTCATATATTAATTATTTGTTAATATTTTCTGTTAAAATTCAAACGTCATGCGCAGACAGTTTCCTACGTGTTCAAGGCGTGTAATACAGAATCGTATATTACTCTAGAGCAGTGGTTTTATCCCAAGTTTGTTCCTGCACTCCTCTAACTGGCAAAGTTTGCGGGAGGGGTTTGGGGCTTACTTCCCAAACACCAAAGCAATTTCAGTTTTTTTTCTCCCAACGTTAGAAAAATGTACCTCTTAGCACTTTTAGTGCTAATTCCGCTTCCGAAAAAATTTTAGCCGCCTCCCCCGACGCGCATACCTGAAACTCAGTCAGGCCTATATGCTTTTATCCGTACTTTGTGCTTTTAATTGACCACAAACTCTTAAAATCCCGTTCTTCCTGCTGTAGGATTCGGTAGAGGTGTGCGGGAATGACTGTTGTTGTCCGCATTCCCTTCCATTCCCGTAAAATAATTCCTACTCCCATCCCATTCCCATTCTCAGTCCAATACCTCATTTCCATTCCCATTTTTTTCTCGACATCTCTACTCCCATTCCGTCCTATTTCTATTCTTATTGCCAGCAATAACTATACTGAGAATAGTTGAAAGCCGAGAAATGTGTATGCATTCAAAACAAACATTGTAAAGTTGGCAAGTTACACCAGAAGCATTATAAATCGTCATTCTTAGTCATTGCTATTTATCATTATTTATTACCAGTTAGTCGACTTGTCAGTAAATGTTCATTGTTTATCTGTCACTGCATGTTACTACGCAAAACATGACTTTTTCTACATGTGCCATTCCCATTTCAAATAGTAGCCCCAAAGCTATTCCCATTCCAATGGAATTCCCATGCACACCTCTAATTCGTTCAGCAGGTGACATAATTGGCTATGCCGGTCAAGCAGGTGCCATGACAGTGACACCACTGGACCACACGTGATGCATTTGATTTATATAGCAATGAATCCATGACTCACGACCTGCTGCATGCATTCTGTGATTGCATATCATTATGCAATTCAGTAGTCTACAAGTTATATACGCCGACGATGTATGTTATACTGATATTATTCGCCGATTACTCGTCTCTGTCATCGTAACCTAATTGTTCACGGTCGCGACAACAATAATTGATCTCAGCGACCGAATTACGTAAAGATTACGCTGTGACTGTATTGACGGTGTTCTGTAATTGGCGTCATCGTCGCGTAATCGTCATCGTCATCTTAGTCTGTGAGTCATGGTATGCGGAAATGCGTCCAGTTTTTATGCGTGTGTTTCGTCTTGCGACAAATGAAATACGACATCTCAGTATAGTTAACATATGTGGCTGAGCGAAATTTTAAGTAAATGATCGCGCTGATGTGTGAACTTCTGATTACCGGGTCGCACTTAAGAGGAAGTCATACTCAACCGAAATAAAAATCTCTCACTTACCATTTTCGCCACCTTTTTTTTGCAAATTTCAGGTCAAACATTGAACTTTTTCTCTTCGTTTCGAAAAAAAGCCACTTGGATGCCAGAAATGGTCACGTGAGTATGCTAAGCGTTATATATTCAGTAGATTGTTTGTCAAGTCACTTTCTCTTTATTACTGTTTTTATTTTATTTTCATTTATTGTTCTGCGTTCTGCACATCACAGGGGTAGGACTGGATAGAATATTTATATTTGTTGTTAGCGACCCCTCCATATTACCAATATGGCCGCTGCTAATTGCGTTGTAATTAGTGTTGTGCGATACCTGAAATTGGAACGACGATAACGATACCGGCTCGGGTATCGCGATACTCGATACTACCGCGATACCGGAAATGCGCATTGCGCAGT
>Ga0049105_1000953_pt1 | contig 11709 bp, 12 predicted proteins | sample WorMetvaBAHAMAS1_FD_61260 | JGI IMG/M metagenome (GOLD analysis project Ga0049105, IMG submission 61260) | Worm MetaG Olavius vacuus BAHAMAS.1 | ecosystem: Host-associated > Annelida > Digestive system > Unclassified | place: Germany: Marburg | collected 2013-04-09 | reverse complement strand
AACGCGGTCACTTTGACTCAAAATTTCAGGTACAAGGGGTCGCCTCCCACCAATCATTTTTGCACGGATAGTTAGGCCAACGAATGCCTTACAACTTTGTCCCTGACAGTTTTCACACAGGTGTTACGGCTGAGGCGCTACGAGCGAAAATAGAGCGAAAATCGACGATTTCGCACAAACGCGGTCACTTTGATCCAAAATTTCGGGTACACGGGGTCGCCCCCACCGATCATTTTTTGCACGGTTAGTTAGGCCAATGAATGCCTTACAACTTAGCCGCTGACAGTTTTCACACAAAGAAACTTTGTAGCAGACTTTCTTTAAGCGAAGTCCGATTTTTACGCAAATCGGCCGTTTTGCGTTTTGAGGCCCCTTTGGGGAACTTAGGGGCAACGTACGACGATCATCTTAGGCTCATTGGAAAGCGCGTAGTGGACTTCCTATTAGCGTTAATTGAACTTTTTTCGCTAGATGTTACGGCTGAGGAGTTACGAGCGATTATTGGTTGAAAGTCTGCGATTTCGCTCCAACGGGGGTCGGTTGACCCAAAATTTCAGGTAGAAGGGGTCGCCCCCACCAACCATTCTTCTCAGAAAACTAGGCTAAATGTTCTTTCGTATGGTATATAAATCTGGACCGACCTTTCTATCGTTTTGTCACAAAGCACGCGTTTGACAGACATACAGACAGACAGACGGACAGACACACAGAATTCTCATCGCTAGACCGCGTCTGCATTGCATGCAGCGCGGTAATAAAACTAGACATAGCAACGCGGGGCAGTTATGATCTGATGGTCGCCCGCCAGACGTTGTGTCAAAAAACGACGTAATCTCAGCCGCTTGAGGTCTAAACTTCACCACATATTTGGATAATCTTCAACGTACGGAGGGGACTTTTCGTAGTTCAATTTTTTTTCTATTTCTATAGCATTTTACCCTAAAATATCCGCGCTTAAGTCGCGATGTCGCGATGGGTGTCAAAAAGCAGAGGTAAAACAGAAGACCTCCCGTCCCGAGTTACGTCGGATGGCCTAATAATGTGGCCGACGTACTATTTTATGACGGCTGAGCCCAGGCACTCAAACAGCCTATGGCGGCTTACATATACTATGATTAGCATGCTTGTCTTTCGTCTTTTGTGATGCATGTGACAACTTTCAGGTGCGCCAGTGTAGCATGGCTCTGTGACTGTGTGAATAATCCAGCGTACCTTGGCGCTCGTGGCCACTCTAATGAACGTCGACAGCGCGCTCTGTAGCAGCGACAACCTTGACAAAGCACCAGCCCAGCAACGCCAACGACGCCAAGATTTTCTAATTTGTTACTAGCGCGTAGTCGAAGCTTTGTAACAGAGAGGGTGGCTACTTTTCCCATTAGCTTATGTTTGCACATGAATTAACATTTTGCTTGTAAAATACCGAATCATAAATTGATAAGGAAACTTACTTATATTCGATCTAAACATAATTTATAGCGTTCATGAAGATTGTTATACGCGATGCTGTGCAAGCGCTGTATATGCAATGCCGCAACTCCGTCTGCCCGTCTATCAGTCCTGCGCGACACATTTGTGTACTGTCAAACGATTAAACGAGTAAACCTGTCATCAGACTATTTCACTGTCCAGTACGTGATCATTCTTTTTATCCTGCACTGAATATTGTCGAGAAATTCTGGCACAGAGTTACCCTCAACTGAGTGTGTAAAATGTATAAGTGTCGTATAAAATATTCCCGATTATTGCTACCAATATACGGCTATATCTCAACCACGATACACGGCAAGAAACTGCAGAATACTAACAGAAAAAGTCATAGATGACCTATGGAAGCGTGGCATCACTGATGACCATGAACAGCCTTCATAGATCATTTCAGCTTTGTCTCCACTCTGTCGGTATCATGACAATAGGCCTACAGCACATCTATAATGCGCGTGGTGACGAAAATCAAGAAAAGATTCACGGATAAAGTGTCTCTTACTTCTGTCCGTATTCCAGCTGATGAACAGTTGAAAGTCATTGACTGTCACTGAACGGGTAGCTATAAATTACCTACGACGTTACGTCACCATAAAAATAGTAATATCTTAGAATCCGTAAAGGTAAAGGTAAACGTGGATTTGTATAGCGCCTCGTCGTGAACGCACCTCTAAGGCGCTCGTAGAAGTAGAAGTATAGAGACACATTTACTACAGTTGTTGATAGTATATCTCTATTGATCGGTACCAGGTCTACGACCTAGCGTTAACAGGCCACTTCTACGTTCTAAGGTTCAGTATTTATAAAATTATGACACATTAGCTCTAAATTAAACAGCTACCGACAGAAATTCGCATTACAGAGTTTCTGCGACCTTGAATATTCGTTCAAGGTCGTTCAAGGTTATTCAAGGTCAAGGTAGGAAACAAAGAAAAAGATTAGTATGAAATGTATAGAGATAATCTATGTACTGGATCAACATTTTGTGTGACTGTTTATGTGTAAGAAACTGTCTAATTAATACGAAGTGTCGCGCGACAGTTCAGCTTCTTGCTTGTAGTAATATTGCAGAGCAGCGTTTGCTATTAGTGGTAAAAACCTGGCGGCAGTGTAGTCCTCCGATTTCGCTTCCCTTTATGTTTCGTTAATCGGCTTGTTATTTCTTGAGGAGTGTTCTCAAAGACTTCCGCCGCTACAACAATGAAAGCTGCGTCCCGTGGGCGTTTCTCCCGGACGTATTAGCCTACACCGGGGCCATTCGTTAAGTCTACGTCATAGCTGCTGCTGCTGCTGGCACTGGCCGTGACGCTACTGATGTCGAATGAAAATCCTTTCAGATCATCACGTGGACGGGTGCAAGCCTATGGGGACATATGGGGGCGTGCACCCACCAGATTTTACAGTAGTGGGGATGAATATGCAATTCGTTTCGTATTTTTATTCCAACTCATTAGCTGCGATATGAAACTGGTTATCAGATAGTCTGAGAGATCAGGCCATCAGCAGAGGCTCCTTCAAGCGTTCACTGAAAACGTTTTTATTTTCAGCTTACTCGTGTACATAGCGCATTAGAGCTTTATGGACGATGCGCTCTACAAATTTACTTACCTACTTACTTACTTACTTACACGTATACTTAGCAGATGTGTTCTTATTGGCCTACTTTAAAATGCGCCACGTACAATCTCGACTTGGGCTTTCTGCACTCTAGCCTCACTGAAAGATATTCAATATCCTATGACCGCCATGTTGAAAATAAATACTTACTTACTAATATTCGCTGAGGTCTCTTAGCCAGCCGGCTTTGTGGAATAGGGAACACGTAGGGAACACGAAAAAACTGGTAAGGAAGGGGAGAAAAGGGAGAGAAAAGAAGGGGAGGAAAGAAATGGAAGAAAAACGGGTAAAAAGAGGAAGGGATATAAAAGCGTTTCCTTAAATTTTCGACCAGGTTTAAACCATTATGGTAAGCCATGTACTACTCGATATAAAGCGATCCCTTTTAGAAGACTAAAAATGGGATAATAGGCTAGTCGATTTGTTTTTGTGTATTTTTTTCAAAATTAAAGTTAATATCGACCTCGATGTGTTCTATGAAGTGTGCTTGCTACTATAATTTCACGCAGCTTATCTCTTCAGAGAGCCAGCATCGTTATTCCTACGATTTTCATTACAGTTATTCTACCATCTACGATGTATCACAAAAATATGACATTGCTGCTGACGACGTGAAGATTACACTATTTCTGCATTCAACTGCAGCAACTGCATTCAACGGCGAGACCACAACATACTACCATAGATGCAGGGTTTTTAAGGTCTCGAGTTCAGCGTGGTTTCGAGCCCACTTTTTTGGTCTCGGTATCGGTCACATGAAGTACTGGCCTCGGTCTCATACGTTTGATCTTGTGGTCTCAAATCAATTACTTATTCTTTAAGTATAATGACTTCTGACTTTATTCTGTGTTTTATTAATACTCATATGTGTATTATGAATATTTTACATCATCATCGATTATTCATCGTGTATTATTTTAAAAATGTAAGCATGCCGATTGGTTTTACTTTCACATGCTATTGAATTGACTAGACTGGTCTCGGTCTCGGTCTCGTGGTTTTTGGACTCGGTCTCATAATAGTTTTTTTGGTCTCGGTCTCGGTCTTGATTTTGCACTATCTGGTATCGGTCTTGGTCTTGGTCTCGCTATGTTCTGGTCTCATTAACAAACCTGCGGCCTACCTGATTGTCTTCCACTCGGTGTTGTCTTTTACTGTTTGTATGTATTTCTTGCCGTATTTGTATTTATTTTATTTTATTTATAGCTTTGTTGAAGCATAAACAACATTATTTTTATACAGGTCACAAAGAGCTACGAGCAGCCAGTATGGCAGGTGCTCGTGAAACTCGCCAGAATAAACTAATGGACATTTCTTCACTTCTATGTTTGATGAGAAAAATATCTAGAATAATGAAGTTGTTATACGACGGAAACAGCTTAGTGATATGTTCAGCGGTTTCGAGTTTCGAGTTTCGACACAATGTGCTATATATATACATGTGACACGCGAACGAACAAACGGAAGTGCTATAGAGTGATACTCCACTTTGCAATAGTATCGTGCAAAAAATAAAGCTGTTGTTCGTAATGAGGCTTGATGCAGTGGGACAGCTGGTAACAGTGCGGCTTTCACTCATTCGGTCGCCAACCGTTCTTGACAAACTGAACTACTTTCTTGGCGTCGAACACACGGCACTCGAAATCCGTCACGAGAACTTCTTCGCTGACTATGTTCACCAGTAGTTTACCGTCTACGTCGTGCGACTTGAACGCTGCCGCCAGCTTTGGCAGATGTAGCAGTTCCATGCACTCTCCGACCTGCTCCACGCTGAGGTTTTCCAGGTCGGCTGGCACATCGCACGCCGACTTCCAGTGCTTCGTTTCGCGTCCAGTATGAGTAGACGACTGGGTCGGAAGAGGGACGTCACCGGAGACGGACGGTTTGAGCGGATTCACGCGACACACGGTGGTTGCGGAGCTGCTGACAATGTGCTTGGATTTGGGCTTCGTGGGAGGTGGTCGTTTCTTTCCCGGCTCAGCGCGGACACGTGGAGTGGCGTGCTGCTGATGCGCTTGATGCTGAGGTCGTGGCGTTTGCGATGAGTCGTCGCTGTAATGTGTTGGTTTCGTTTCCTCGCCTTCCGCTTTGACGCCAAGATCCGCGATTGAGCCGAGCTCTTCATATATTAAGCCATCATCCATCGAGCGAGATGTTGATGATGAGGGGCTGATAGTGGATGGTTTTTTTGCCTTAGCGTCGTGAATCAAGTCAGGTGATTGGTCTGGGCATGACTTGATGGTCTCGTGTTTCTCGGCCGTTTCGGGATTTTGCTTGTTATCATTTTCGAAGGAACGCCCCTTCTTGACAGGAACGCGAGGAGCAACTGGCTTTGAAGATGCTGTCGGCTGACTTGGAGCAGACAGTAAAAAGGATACCTTTTCGTACGCGTCGCTGTCATTGTCGTCACTGCGATGTATGACGTCAGAGTACACGCCAGTTTTGCTCCGAGCATATCTGCATGGGTTGCAGTACTCATACTTACCGCTAGGTGGCTCTCGAAACAACAGAATCTCTACAAAAATGAAACAGTTATCCAAATAACTGGATTATTCTGTCTCGTCTGTCGCTGATTTTCTGCATTTTTGTCGCACTACTTTTTAATCTGCCTGTGTTAAAAGCACACTTTCACAACAGCTTAATCGATTTAAACTAAGCTTATGTGAATGGTCTGCACGTTTTTGTGCTATTATTATCGAAAACTATAAACACTGGGAACTTTGCTGGTTGTTATCGGCTTATTAGCGGAATAAAGGCAAACTTTACAATGAAGACGATAAGTTTTTTGCACAGAATTTCGTCAACTAATAAATTATAATTAGTAGAAAGTACATTTAAGGGAAGCGCATTTCTGTCAAAAGTAGACAATGCAAATTGTTACACGATTATTTCGACGAATGAACAACGATAGGCGATTTGTTCGAGATTTTACCCCAAAAGAGTACAATGTTTGAACTGAACACTATAATCTTCTAACCCATCTTGATACATAATTGGCCTAAATTACGTCTAGTGCAACTTTCGGCCAGTTAACAAAGACGTACCCAACATTTCGTGTGCAGTCAATTACTATGAAAAGTCGTTTGTTCTCTTCGGTACAAGAAATGTTCAGTGGAGTACATGTATTGTTATTCTCCATGAGCATGTTTATGTATTAGTCTAGCTGCCACAGTCCAATATATGTGACTTTATTCCTGAAACTGGCACAATTTTCGGTGCATTTGTGTACAAACCTTTGCAGGGTGTAAATTCCTGCCGACCGAAACCAGCGCAGATCTCAGCTTGTTGTTGTTTCCATTGTAGGAACTCTTTGGGTTTTTCAGACCCCGTCAACCCAACAGCAACCTTGATCTTGATTGGCAGATAAACCGGCAAGCCAATTACTTGGGCCACCCATTCGTCTGAATATCAGCAACACAATAAAGCAACACGACAATGCGACAGCACACAGTGTATTTTTTATTCAACTTTACGATTCAATTTGTCAGCATCATACTCATTTGTCTCGGTTTCACTTTTTCCTCATTTAGCGCATGCCAGCTTATTCTTACCGTCCATAATAGCCTACTGATGTTCACAGAGTTCAGTTTAAACTGGAAAAAGTTCGACAATGAAGCTAAATAAAATTATGTCTTCGATTCTGTCAATGACGCGTGAATTAAGAGCTACAATGCACTTTAACAATGTTCTTGACTGTGTATATTCGAACTAACCGTCATCTGCAGTGAATGACAGGAGGTATTTCTCGGTGTAGACGTCTTTCAGTTCCAGAACGTCAAGTGTAGTGTTGCATTCGCCGATTTCATCAGCGCAAAAGTCGAGCAGAACGCTTTGACCGGAGGCCAACTTAATGCGCTGACCTCCTGGCATATTTTCGTTTGCTATATCCTCTAGTTTTATCGCTGGGCCAACTATTAATAACAAACAAATACATACATACATACATACAGGTTGGCAAAAACGGACTATTTTTAAAAGTTTGTACCTTCTGTATATGACGACATAAAAGACGTTCCCTATTGTGTTTAGCTCTTTATCCGAATGAAGACCACTTCGACTGGTATGTGGTGTGTCACGACGTTTTTATATTCTTTACACAATTAATTAAATATATTGATACATGAAATGCCTCTCTATGGCATCACATACAGGAGTTACAAACTTTTAAAATGGTTTGATTTTTGGCCAACCCTTTACATATATGAGTTTACAGGCATGAAGACTTACTGATAGTTTTTATTTTATTATTAGGCAGCTCAATGATAGTCGAAAAACCTTACATTTTATCCGTTTATTATTTATTTTTTTTATCGGACTCTATTATCCCAGACTACGGATGCCTCCACCGTCAAAAACATCAGAGGTTGGGTCCTAGTTCAAGCACGAAAAATTTACTCAGAATTTTGCCCATCCCTCCCATAATTTTACAGTCGTCCTGGTTCCGAAATGGAGCAACATATCTGAAATTTACAACAACTCGAGGATTGTTTTGTGCTTCATGCAGTTCAGTTTACTCATCTCGGAGGTACTAACGCTCATCGAGGTCCCAGAAAAACGGGAGGGAAAATCCGTTAAATCGTCAATAACTCAGCCACGCATTGGCCGATTTGGGTACAACGTTGTTCTGTGGTTCGCGGAGGCCGCGAAATGGTTAAACTAACTTCAGATGATATCAAATATGGCAACAACTTAAACGAAGCCACCGATTTCCCGATTTTGCTGAAACGGCGTTGGCTGGTGCATTATGAGTCTGTGGAGTCATGGGCGACCGCAGGCATGGGCAAGAGGGGGGCACTTGTCCCCCCCCCCCCACTCTGGAAATGTTGCAGTGTTTTTGTGCATTAGTAGTTACGGTACAGCAAAACGCTCAGTGTACGAATTATCTATGCATTATTTTCACAACCTGTCGTCGGCTTCTGGGGGCAAAAGCCGCCCAGACCCCCACCGGGGCTCTATCGCTGGACCCGCTAAGGTACTTTCGTCTCAGACCCCTAATTTGACCACCCCTTAAAAAATCCTGCAGGCGCCCATGCGTGGAGTTGTGTTAACTGTTAATGTTAAGATGCCCGTACGGAGAACTAAATTGACTGAGTTACGGTCAAACTCGATCTGTAAAGAAACGCCTTCAGCTCCCATCAAAAGGTAATCACTGGTCAGATAGTTAGTATTGAGGTTTAAGAGCCAACCGACACATAACAGGTCATTCGAAGACGAAAGGTAATCACTGAAGTTTCACAAACCAACAAACCGAAGAAATAACTCCATGACGAGAATAATAACATACTGCAGCTGTGACAAGATTAAAAAATATTTGTAAAATCGTTTTTACGGTCTTCATTTTGTCTCGTTAGTGGCTGAAACTCGGACGAGTAGTTGAGTGGAATGCTGACATAACGCATATCGTCGGTCTTGGCGATGACACGTCGTTGATGGTAGACGTCGTACACCAAAAAAATCTACACATAACGGTGAAACAAGCTGCTGCAAGACACCGGTGCCTACACTGTACATGTTACCGGAAAACGAACAAATAAGGAAGGAGCTGATTAATAGGAGTTATTAAAGACGAAAGTCATCGTTGTTTATTAGCTCCTATTGTGCACGCAATTTTAATTTACCCACTCTCAGTTCTGCGCACAACGTGCGACGTTTTACAGATTATTAAAAAGTTTACTCGGTTAGACCAAGAAACATTTAGAGCGGGTGACTCCAAATTGTTCAACAGTATTCATTCGCCAGCAAAATAGTTCTATTCTGAAGAGTTTCGAATTCACTGTATTGAACGTTTGGCGATTAAAATTCATAGAACACTCGTCATTACGTACATGTACAGGGTGGGCCAAAAAGTAAGCTGTTGAATTGTGGGTTGTAACTTCGTCAATTATGGGCCGATTTAAAGAAATTCCACTGTTAGAGAGCTTATTAAATTTCCAGAAAGATGTATTTTTATTAGTTAACTGTTAACTGTTATATGCAGTTAACTATTCTATGCACTTCAGCAGAAAGTTTACTTGCGACGCCAGCTTGAGAACGTTGACCAGCTGAAACTTGCTTTGGAGGTTGAGTGGAAAAGACTGCCGCAGACATTTATTAACAAGAGTATCAATGAATAAAGACAACGTCTTGAAGCTGTTGTCCAGAACACTGGAGGACATATTGAACATCGCCTCAAATAATTTGAACGATTTTACTGTCCATTAATTTTCAAAGTACATTAATGTATACATAATCACTTTGTCATTGGTTGCCATTTTGCAAGGTAAATTGGTAACGTTTGAAGTTATGTGGCAAATATTACACTGTACATGCATCTTTCTAACAGTAGAATTTCTTTAAATTGGTCCATATGACAAAGTTACAACTCGCAATACAACAGCTTACTTTTATTTGGGTCACGCTGTATGTATTTGTGTTTTCTCGTTTCGTTGAGTTGGTTACAGCAGAGTAAGCTCAGTGGAGTCAGGAGTGTCAACGCAACCGACGCTCAGCTTACCTGAGCTTAGGTAGTTCGTTGCTTGCATTTGACTGGTTTGATTTATTGTATGCTGTATCGCGTAAAGAATACTTTAATTTTACACGCTAGCGTTGATAGCCATCTAATTTCTGATCTTGAAGTGGCTAGATAACGAACAGAAAATTACAGAATACAGACCATAACAAACTATATCACGTTTCGGCTTTGTAAGATAATATGTTTATTGCAATGTAACTATCATCATCATCATTATCATCATCATCATCAACATCATCATCATCATCGCGAAGCCCTTGCGGACCGTTGCTTCACTCCACTGTTGCCCAAGTGGATACAGGCGTCCCAGTAGTTACGAGGAGACATTCCGACGTCAGTCCAGATCTGGGAGCACCAGGTTTTTCATGGTCGACCAGAGGTACGTCGCCATCTGACGTCGGGCTTCCGACCAGTGGAAAGCTCCGTCTGCATCCACAGGAACATCTGGATTGAGTCAGGCGACATGACCAAACAGTGACGCCCTCCGCTTGTACAGGATATCATCGGTTGAAATCATTATTAGTCTGTGAAGAACTCGACACAGCCGAATAGCGGATGACGTGCATCGCTGCTGACTGGAGAGCGTTTTGCTTCGACGGGCTCCAAAGACACATTATCAGCTTTTACGCATGTGGCAAACATAACAGAGTAGAGGTCAAGACAGATTCGAGCCACAGAAATGAAAACTAATCAATTAATTAATCAGTCAATCAATAGCTATATAGCACACGGTCTATATCGAAGCAGGCCGGCCGTGACCATGAGGCCGGCTGACAATCAACAAAATACCATCATGAAAAGTCAAGATAGTCAAGATAAGTGGAACAAATGTGTACTTGACTCACTAAGCAAAACATCAGCAGTGCAATGTGTTAATAGCCTACTTGATCGGCTGACACTTCATTCATGTTGTCGTCATCCATGTAGCCAGATGTCGTCAGCAGAACTACTGGCAGCGAGTCTTCATACGTTTCGACGAACTTGCGCAGATCTATCTCTTCTGGCGTCCAGCGCAACCGCGAACTCGCCATATCTGACGACGCCGCAATACACAGTTGTCACGGAACATGGGGCAGTAGTGACGCTGTATTGTTCTTTACTTACTTATAATATACACTGTGTTCCAAAATAAGTGACGCCAAAATTCAAATCACTATAACTACGACAGATCTTATCAGAGTTAAATATCCTCTTAGCGGCTTTAATTATCATCTTTCCGACGTCAACGTTGCAAATTTCAAGAAAATCCACCCCACAGTTTCTGAGCAACAGCTGTTTTAAAAATGGAACTCAAAAACAGAAGTTTCCAATATTGAAAAGTCGCATTAGCAGTTCGTACACAAAAAAACATCAGTTACAGTTTGTGCTCAAAGTGGCCGCCGTTTGCACGGACACACGCATGTAGTCGAACACGCCACTGTCGAACTGCTCGGTTAGTGATGTTCTGGTCGAAGCAACACCACTCCTCGATGAGACGCTGTTTCAAGTGGTCGACGTCGCGAATCCTGCTACGGTAGACGCATTGCTAGAGCACGCCCCGCACCTCATAGTCCACGGGATTTAGGTCAGGGCTATTGGGCGGCCACGGCAAAGGTGAGATGAAATCTGGTGTATTGCGAGACAAAAACTCCACGGTGTCACCAGCTCGGTTAGCTGGAGCATTGTAAGTGAAGAAGTCTCCTGCTACGGAACGAATCGCCGGCAGAAGGTGCTGACCGAGCAAGACGTCACGGCGCCATTAATTTTTACACCACGCTCAATGAACATCAGTTCGGTAGTTCCAAGTAGCGACACGGCGACCGACACCATGACATATTTTGAGAAAGTGGACCGAGTACGCAGGAGCTCGGCTGATACCTGCCTCTTCTGGCTTCCAAGTGGGGCATATACGCGATCGTTCTGAATCGGTATTTTCCATATTGGAAACTTCTGTTTTTGAGTTCCATTTTTAAAACAGCTGTTGCTCAGTAACTGTGCGATGGATTTTGTTGAAATTTGCAACGTTTACATCGGAAAGATGATAATTAAAGCCGCTAAGAGGATATTTAATTCTGGTAAGATATGCCGTAGTTATAGTGATTTGAATTTTGGCGTCACTT
>Ga0049105_1000952_pt1 | contig 11713 bp, 7 predicted proteins | sample WorMetvaBAHAMAS1_FD_61260 | JGI IMG/M metagenome (GOLD analysis project Ga0049105, IMG submission 61260) | Worm MetaG Olavius vacuus BAHAMAS.1 | ecosystem: Host-associated > Annelida > Digestive system > Unclassified | place: Germany: Marburg | collected 2013-04-09 | reverse complement strand
TACTTACTTACTTACAGCACAGCCAGGTCACCCAGTCCAATATCATCATCAGCACATAGCAATGTACGACACAAACATCTTCCAGAAAGGTTGGTTCTGAGCCGCATTTCTTACCGCATACAGCTCCATGTCAACAGAGAGCACGATGCATAAAAAACACAAAAATAAAACAGTTCAAAAGCACATATACTATTAGAATAATGCCATTTAAGTGATTCATTCTTACGCACACTGTAGCTCTGTTAAACGGTAATTAACAAGCATACAGTTCCCAGCATCGAGACAAAAGGTAAAGGTAAACGTGGATTTGTATAGCGCCTCGTCGTGAACGCACCTCTAAGGCGCTCAGGTATGGCACGCGTTCTCAAGGGATCTCACAGTTCTACCTGCACACCCCGTGTTCATCCGCCATCGGAATGAACCATACCTGCCTTTGCCTTCCCAGCCGAAGCTGAATTACATGTCAATTCAGCCTTTGAAAGCGACTGAAAAGGCATGGCAGTTTACGGCACGGCTGTAATGTATTGTATGAATTATATGGGACAAAAGAAGAAACTAAGTTCACAGACGAGACACTGTGCTGTAAACTGTCAAGTGTTGTCTGGCATACTCTTCTCCTGGCTCTTCAATGTAACGTAAATGTAATATAAATGTAAATTTATAAGATGCTCTAAAGACAACGTATAATCTTCGTTTAATAGTTTAACAGATGGTGCCAAGGTTTTGCCAACATCCGATCAGGTGGGCCTTTACCTTGCAAGCATTCACCAGATGGCGCCACCTGAGCACACATCCGACAAACAGGCCTGCTACTCTCATTTATCAACCCCAGAAGGATGAAAGGCTGAATTGACCTAGTTGGCTGACCTGTAGCAGACAGTTTACCCACATAGTGGTCACCCGTAGGCTGCAGGCCGTAGCGCAGGACAGGGCCATTTCGCCGGCCGAAGACCGGCGTTCTGCCAACTGTGCAACCAACAGTCACTAGGCACCGCTGTCCTCAGCAAAACAGGTGCTTCCTCAGTAACCAGTCGAACTCCAAGAGAGTAATGTGAAATCTCTCTCTCTGTGTGTGCAATCTCTCTTCTTCCGTCTGTCCTTAACTACAATGCGCTATCTGACTTCATCGGAAGACTGGAGCGACCAGGATTGCCCGAAGACTCGAAACCGGTCATGCGTGATCAGCTCGCATATTGTTGATATATAACACACAGTGCTGTTCTTTGTCATCTTTTGTAGTTTATTCACAATCGTCACATTCAAACAAACACGCAAATACTATGAATTCTAACACGTCTCTTCCTAGCGATGACATCTCTCAAACTCTGTCGCCATTACTCTTCTCGGAATAATTATTTTAGCTCACCGCTAGTCGGTGACCTGAAACTAATTACGGCTCACCGCCAAGCGGCAGTGACCAGAGAAGATTATTTTGGCTCACCGCTATAGCAGCGGTGACCGGGAAAGAATTAAGCTCACCGACTCAGGCCTATAAGTAAATGTTTATTTATAGAAATACCTCACAGTAAGTTCAGAGTCACGTAGACTTAAACGTCCATCGAATGCACACACAATTTCACGTCAGCAACTTATACACTTCACGTAGCATTCTTCTTCGTTAATGGCACTACGTCCACAGTATCGATGTTTACACTACCTGCCATGACCAACAATCAAATAAAGGTAAAGGTAAAGGTAAACGTGGATTTGAGCGCCTCGTTGTAAACACGCCTCTAAGGTGCTCAGTTATGGCACGCGTTCTCAAGGAATCTCACAGTTTTACCTGCACACCTCGCATATGAAATAGACAACACAAGTCTAAAACAGTGCATCGTCATCCGTCATAAGTAACCAGGGTACAGTTACCCAACACAGAGTACCGGACACATTCAAAGAACACAACATATAATTCAATGCAGAACTGACATTAAACGAATAAGTCGTACGATATGAGATCGCATTTAACCTTGGTGAGAGAACCGGCGTGAAACGTCCAGCGATTGTTAGCACCATCGTACTGGACACGTACATCACCGCGGTCTGTGATACGATGAACTGTGCCAAGCTTGCCTATACACTGCACCGTCAGACCATACAGCAGCACAGTTGACAACAGCGTGCAGATGAAATATAATACTGATACTAATACTTAAAGACAACGATTCCTGGTGTTGAGAGTCTACCCAGTTCATCGGTTGAAGGTAGCACAGTGCCAAGTGGCCACCACCCCTCAGACCAAGTCAACTAACTTGGCCTGTGCGTCTGCCTGTAAGCTGCTATCGTCTACACCCACCGTCACCACTTAGTATTAGCTAGTTGCCTAATTTATTCATAGGCACTCCTAGAATATATAATTTCATTTTGTTTTGATCAAATTGGTACATTCTTTTACCACTATTTCACCTTCCGCGAAATTCGCAGAAGATATGGTGCTCGTTTTCTTTATTCTCCATGAAAAATGCTAAAATAGTGCAACTTTAAGTCTAACCCTAATCCTAACCCTAACTTCCAGGGCAGACTGATCAGATAAATTGGAGTGGTATTGTCAAACGGTACATTGTTGTCAAATAAATCTGTTGCGATAAAAGGACGCACCCAAATGATCGACAATTACGCATTGCAGGGGTGTGCCGGAAGTGCCCAAGCATAAATTAGGCAAGTAGCCAATTATTCAGCCTGAAAGCTGATACTCATTTTACTATAAAACAGAAATCAGAAGGCTGATTAACGTAGGCACTGCAGTAGAAGTGTGCAGTCCACATCGAAGGCAGTATATTACAGTAACTTTGTGACAAATACACAAGCTGTCATGGTGTAATTTGATCCCAGGATCTCACACTCCGCAGATATGACAGCATGTTACAACTAAACATCAGTACACACTACATAGTACAAAAAAAAGATCAGTTGAAATGACACGAGACAGTCATAAGCTTTGTAATGCATGCGAAGTCGAGAAATCTCACACTGCCTTAAACTTCTAAAAAATCTAACGACAAAGAAGTTTAATTAAAGCATCAACAAAGTGTCAAAAGCCTGGACGAGCAACTATAAGAAACAGTACTGGAACAGTGACGAATTTAGAGATGAAACTGCAGTCAATGGAAGAATTATCAAATCGTGAGAGTGAGTCTTAAGATAACTAGTACATTTTCATCAACATGCCGCATACAAACATACGTCTGCCATCTTCGGATGCCATCCGCCATGTCCCTCTTGCATTGCCTTCAAAACGTCGACATCGAGATCAACTCGGACTTTATCGCCAATTTTGAACTTCAACTGAATGGCATTTGCCGCCGCCACTTCCACCCCGTCACCTGTGCATCACACAGGCGTTCTACAATACTTCACGTCTACTTATTAAACAAGTGAGCCAAGACGCCACATTGTCGAATGTCTGCCAGCACCATCACAGCATTCACACATTTGTACACATATAGCGAAATGCTTGTTGCGAGGTTATGTGACTGGACCGTTATTCCCTTGAATATCTAGCTGTGACTGCTGCGCATGCGCGTTTGGTATAAATAGAGCGACGAAGCTCATTTCTGTCTCTTGCTCTCTTGTTCTCTCTTCATGTTGCTATGTACGCTGCTATATCATTATACAACTATTCTACAGTTTTGTCTTATTATACGGATGATGGCCGACACTCCATGCGAATTCGACCTGGTAAACCGCATATTGCTATCGGGTGATGTCTTGACCAGCGGACCCCGCACGCCCTGGTCGCCTATGCGGGGATGGACAAGGAGCCGACCGGGGCCGATCGCTGCCACCTGCCTGCTTCACCTTGAAGATGGTGAATTTGAGCGGCCAGCGAAAAACAGCGGGCGAGGTGGTTCGACACACATACGACCTTGACCTCCAATAATAATAGTAATAGTAATCAAATTTGTATATGGAAAGCCACAAAAAGCACTGAATAAAAAATCAATCAGGCAGCACAACAACAACTGTCAAACACATCTGTCTTTAAGCATTTCTTAAAACCAGCTTAACAGTTGTACAGCAAGGTAAGTACTAGCACAGCACACAATACTGTGATTCTGAAACTTTGTGTATTACACTAGGCTACATGAACCTGATTGTAACTAAGTATTGTTATCTAAATTTTATTTTTAATTTTAATTTTTTGCATGTGTTAACATGATGGCCTTCTACTGCTTATATAGCTGGCTCTATATAGAACAAAACACTGCGACAAAAGCAAGCAGGCTTACCAAGCTTCAGCAGGTGTTCTCTGTAATAACAGCCACCACTGGCATCCTGAAGGTATTTGAGATCAATCTTTCCTTTGTGTCCAAGACGGTAAACATTGGTAGACCCAGTGTCCCATGCAATGTTTGCAACACTACGGCCGGACTCGCTGTCCCAGCCTCGGATATCTAGCACCCGACCTTGCTTGCCACAACCACCTACAACCAAGACCACTGCTCTTAAAGCTCTTTCAATACACCCAGTTAGAACCGTAATGGCATCAGCAAATATTAATGCACGCAAGTGTCTGTTACAAATGAGGTCATAAAGTTCCTAATCAATCTACAATGACATGACAATAACAACTATCATAAACATGACGATATAAAACTTCATCGGGGCATTATAATACTGACTGCAAATACGGATGCATACATGTGAGTACGGAAAGATAAAGTGAAAATGTGTGTATTCTGTGGAAAGCACTATGTAGCATAAGATAACTGAATTTACAGTATGCAGAAAAGACACAGAAAGGCTGTGCTTATGGCATGACTGTAAGCCAATGTATAGCTTGCAAGCTATTCTACAAAACTGTTGTAAAACGACATTGAAGACGGGTGCGTCTCCGTCTTGTTTTCTGTGACCTTGACCTTGACCTAGTGACCTTTTCAATGTCAACAGTGCCATGTGATCATCAGAGTCGTGTAGACCTGGTAGTGATTAACTGTGATCAGTTTCATCAACGTAACTCCATTCATTTTGAACGCAAAAAAAACAGACTCACAGACAGACACACATGGACAACCCAACTGCATAATGCCTCCAGTGACTATCTAGGCAGCAGAGTTATAATGACAACTGTAAAACTTCAGTTCTAACATTGAAACTAAAATTCTATACAGAATGCACATCTGACAGCCTTCCGTTGCATCATCAGCAGAAAATCGAATGCACAAAATTACTGAAATGTTTGAAACACCCAACGCCCAACCTCTTTCCAATGTTACTTCAAGCATACTGTCCACCCAGCCAAAATACTCGCATGATTTTGCTACTTTGATGATGACAAATATTACCAAAAAACTTTCAAATTTCCAGCGGTCTTAGTATCCGTATTATCTGCCGACATACAGAACCTGCGAAATGACTTCAGAACCAATTATGAATATCAGAAGCATTACAGCAGTACTCACCATCTTGGTCACCCCAGTCCCAGTCAGGACCACGAACCACTCTGGCTCCCACGAATATTCCTCGCGCTTCTACTTTCAGCGCTTTACTTCTCCTACCAACCTTCACACTGAGTCACACGCAGCCGCACACATTAGTCAAGTTTAGCAACAAGAACATTAAGCATAGAACGTGCAGTTAATGCAAACTGAAACCACTTCGATGACAGAGTCATAACACAGATGCACACACGAAATATGCATACTTGTGCTCCATCGATCACAAAAAGACAACAACTGCTTATACGCGAGCAAAAAAAATTATGTATAAAATTATGTATTTCTACTGCAAAATTTTCACAGCAGAGAGAGCTTTTTGTTTGTAAAAGTGTACTCACTTGTGTCTAACAGTGAAACCATAAGACTGTGAAGTTTAGACTGTTTTCAAAGCAAAGTTTCAGGGACATAATAACATCACAGAAGTGTGTGCTATAACACACAATTCAACTGTCTGACATCTGAATTGTACAGCAACAACAGTAATGCAGTGTTTTCTTGTGCATCTCATATAATATACAGTATTGTATATTATACTGTAAAGGTAAAAGGTAAAGGTAAACGTGAATTTGTATAGTGCCTCGTTGTGAACACATCTCTAAGGCACTCGGGTATAGCACGCGTTCTCAAGAATCTCACAGTTTTACCTGCACACTGCACGTACATAAGCTAATGGAATGAACCATACCTGCCTTTTCCCTTCCCAGCCGAAGATGGTACCGGTACTCATTTACTGACCAAGGAGGGATGAAAGGCTGAGTTGGCCTGTACTGGTACTGTATATTGTATTACACTTTATTATATCTATCAGATGTCTGGGAAGATGCCTGTCTCAAGACAATGGACCGAGAGAAAAGGAAAGAATGGGCTGACCAATGTGCAAGTCAATGGATGGACTAAGGTACTATCTACCAGCTTCTGATCAAACAGAAGTTGACACGTAAATGGCTGACGCTGTTGCCACTAACCCTGGCTGTGTGGAGCACGATGAGTCATAGCGAATGAACTGATGATTGACATCATGCTTATCACTCATGTAGCAGCAGTCACACAAGTTCAGCTCCGGACACTGGACGCACCTCCATCGTGTGCCCAATATACCCTGCTGCTTGCACGACTCACAGCTTATGTTCATATGTTTTACACCTGCACACAGAAAACGTCACAAGTCCACGCACAATCCATTAAGTAAGTAAGTCATGACGTTTGCAAACAAAGCCAGGGTCATGGAAATGCCACGATGACACCATGGCATTTATCACTGTCCCATAAAGCAAATGTAAGGCAAGTTTTCAGCTGTTGCCAGAACATGCTCAGTGACAGGCAATTACTGCACAGAACAGACTGTTCCACACTGTGGCTCCACAGAATGCAAAACTTCGCTTCCTGATTTTGATGTCTGTACTGTTGGCAGATGCACACATTCACTTGATGCCGACCACAGCTGAGGATAACCAAAGACATTTTTCACCTCTTGTTGCTGCAACAGTTCATTGTCTATGATCATCCAAATGAACAAACCCCATCATTACCACAAAATTCAAATCCAAATCCAATTTTAAACGTTTTCATTACATTGCTGTAATTGATTTGCTTTTACCTTCTGATTTTAAGTTTTGTTGCACGGTATCACTGACTGAAACAGTCCAAATATGCCAGAAATTACGTAGGCTATGTAAAGTATTTAACATTAGAAGACAATGTCATAGTCAGTTTGTCTGCAGTTGACAATTTAACCGGTTTGTTGCTTGCCAGCACACAAGTGCAATACTGTCTCAGCCACAGCCTGCATGTGCCAACAAAGTGTACAAGACTCTCACGTTGACAGGTTTCACTGTCTCTGGCGGAACTAACGCCAAGCTTCCCTGCACGGGTGGCCTTTATGCTATGACAAATATATATTTTATTTTATTTTATGTTAACAAACAGCATAAAGATTTAATGATTCACCAGTAGGAGCTTGATCGTAGACTCTCAAATCGTAGAATCCCTGATAGCCAACGCGGTAATTGGTCCGAAAGCCGGAGTCCCATTGCACCACGACAGTCTTGTCCGGTGTGTTGCTTTTACTTGATTTTCCTATTTCAACTACGGTGCCTACGTGACCCTCGCCGTCGTCTTGGTTTTGCCATTTCCAGTCAGGACCCCTGACAACTCGCAGTCCCAGTTCCATCAAAGCGTGTAGGGTCAGATGTGTACGTTACATAATACGTGATATCGTAGATCTGTAAGCCTACAGTCCACGCACATGACCAGTCAAACGTTTAGCACAACTAAGTACAGCATTTTGACGAAAAATTAACTGTCAACACAACAGTTGATATTTATAACAATAATAAAGAGGAAACGGTAACGTTCAAGTCACAACACGATAGTCGATTGAAATAATTTATTTGCTGCAAATCAGGCGTTAACTGAATAATATATAACCATATTATTAAAAATACATAAGAATAAACGAAATATATGACAAAATGAAAAAGCTTTTTTACACACAAACGAGGACAATTGTTTGATCTGTTGTAATGCTAATGTGCCTGTATGCATGCCTATTTATATCGATAGGGAATTCCGATATAGAAGAATATCCTTACGTCATGATTATCGGATCCATTCATTTTACGGCGTTGCGCGATTAGGAGTGTTGTATACGGTAGTCGTACAGTGAATTTAATACTTTATCCAACTATGGATGATAAAGAATCTGGGTTTAAGATTCGCGTGCGTAAACTTTTTGTCGTCTGAAGTTGTCATTTTGTTAGAATTTGGATTTCTGTTAAAAATTGACGGCAGTGAGTGTGAGCTGCAGACGGTGTCGCTGTGCGGTGTTGCGCAATGCGGAGCGTTTATTCTCATATTCATATTTAGCAGACAGTGGTGGCAACCTATAGGTTTGTGAATAGAGTTAAGTATGGACTGCAGCGACTCCACGAACGGAATCAGCTCGGATAATTCTATTCCTAAAACTAACCCTGTCTTTCTCCAGGGCTACCGAGTTTCAGTGTGTCAGCTGCAGGTGATCCCCCTTCCCAGTCCTGTTCCCCGCACTACTCGCTACTATTCCCTCACTTGACTACTACTACTACTGTCTTCTCTTTTCCATGCACTGCGGAGCAGCGCTTCCCATTTAAAGGGAGGAGGTATCATCGGGTATGGTGATGTGAGTCCTCCAGTGGGGTCTGGAGCATAGCCTCAGCCACAACTACAACATGATTTTGAGCCTTCCAGTGAACACAGCTGTGTGATATTTTTGAACATATCATGTTTTCCCCCAATAATTATATCAAACTGCATTTAGGTGGATGATAACTGAAAGCGGGCAGGTGAATGGGTGAAGGGATCAAACGTGGTTATCACCAGCTCAATGTGGGTGACTTGGCACAGGCCTGACTCAGTGGAGTCTTTCAAATAGATGTCAACACCGGTGAGTTGCTATTAGCTAGTTACCTAATTTATGCACAGGCACTCCTAGAATATGTAATTTTCATTATGCGGGTGCGTTCTGTTACGAAAATGTTACCGTCCGTGAAATTTGCAGAAGATAAGGTGCTCACTTTCCTTATTCTCCGTGAAAAAGCTAAAATGTGCAACTCTGAGTCTTAACTAAATTCTTAATCCTAATTTCCAGAGCAGATTGATCAGATAAATTGGAGTGGTATTGTCAAAAGGTACAGTGTTTTCAAAACACCTGGTTCAATAAAAGAATGCACCCAAATGAGCACCGAAATGGGTACTGGCTGTCAACGAAATGGGTACTGGCTAGCGACCAATCATCTGTCAAGTCGTGGCGTGTGCAGCCAATCAAGGAGTTGTCGTCTGCGGCAGGGCTGTGTGCCGGAAGGGGCTGTGCATTAATTAGGCAACTAGCTAATGACTGCTATGTATAGTTTGTTATGGTTTCCCTTACAGCATTAAACACGCAGAGACAAATGTAATTGAATCATTTTTGACACTTTAGAATGCCAATTTCCAGTCACTTTTGTTTTTACAACGAGGTGACTATGTCTGTTTGGTCACATTGCTTAAGCCGACCCAGTCACAGGATCATTGTGTGTCCAGGTAGCCACCAGTAGACTGATACCGTAACACCTGATACATCGTCCTTGATGTACTTGACTTTATGTACAGGACTGTTCTAGATGCATGAAATTATGGAGATTGCTGTAAAAGGATGTACCACCTACCTAGATGGTGATGATGTTGAGTGGCACTGATACTGCATTACAGAGCTCTGCAGTGCAATGTTATTACTGCTCTGTGAACTGCACTGGCTCAAGGTTCCAGAGCGAGTCAGGTTCTGGTTGTGTGTGCTGACCTACCGCTGCCTCAAGGGCACTGTGCCTCACTACCTTGCTGAGACCATCCGACCAGTCTCTAGCCATGGAACACGTCAACACCTCTGATCAGCCGAGACTTCAACCCTACTGGTACCATCCGCATGTAGTTCAACTCTCGGTGATCGGTCATTTCCAGTGGCTGCCGCACGGGCTTGGAACACTCTACCGCAACACGTTCGGAACGCACCTTCTCTTTCCATCTTCCGCCAAGAACTGAAGAGCGTTCTGTTCCAGTCATCGTTCCCTGATGCGAACTGACAATGTACTGTGCTTTATCTGCATGCCCGTCGCTCAGTGCTGATCTGTCACCATGTACTGGCTGCAACAAACTGATTTTATTAACATTGTACGGTGGTCCTGCAGCAGCAGTGCGATAATGCCACCTAAATAATATTCATTTCTACTACTACTACTACTGATAGTTTTTCTTTTGAAAAGCACTGATCTCTGCTGCAGTAAAGAGCTGCAAAGCACATTTTGAGGTAATTCAATGGCTAAATGTGACGAGTACTTGGCTGTTGACAGATGGCACCGCTGGCAGATCATCTTACGTGCCCAGTGTGCATGGGTCGATTGCAGCATACACACATGACGTCATGCGGGCATCGCTACTGTGAAAGCTGCATTCGTGAGTGTATCGACAGACTGCACCGTTGTCCATGTTGCAATGCTGCACTGCAGCATCATCAGCTTATCAAAGATGCTCAGTTTGATGCTCTCATAGGTAGTTGAACTTGATACTCTTGACTGGTAATACGTAAATTGTTAAAATTAGTATGGTTACTAGCGGTCTCAAATCAGATTAAGTACATAGCCATCTATAGTACTCTGACATTTTGCATCATTTTCCTACTGTTCATGTCATTTGTTCTTCCCTCTTACCCTAATACCACTGGAAGCTAAGGAGAAAACACTTTGTCTGCACAAATCTCTGAATAGCTGCATAACAGCTGTTTGACTGTTGACTGCTGTTTGACTCCGAATGACATTTTCTTTTCCCAGTAATTTTGTCCCATCCAGTACAGTGGTCCTTGCAATAGTGTTAGCTATTCAGACCACTCTAAAAATGTCAGTTGATGATGATGATGATGATGGTGATGATGATGATGATGATAATAGGTGACATTATTGTGGAGAGTGGTTGAAATTATGTTATCAGTTCACTTTATAGTAGTTGGCAATGTCCACATTACCGTTGGACCACAATGCTTTGTGACTTTGTGGTTTATTAATCAATAATCATTAATGAACTGTATAAATTAGTGATCGTACGGTCCGGTCTCCGCTGTTCCGGGACCGAATCAGTAACTGCATTAATTTGTTCCGGCCGAATCCGAACCGAACCAGGCACAGGATAACCTCATTTGTTAGCGTGCTTTTTGGTATCTTACACAGAGGTTGAAATGCCGCACCGTTCGACGGCATTACGTCGTATAACTTGGAACTAACCATGGTTTCAGACAATTGTTTGCAGTGGCATTTTGTAATTTTGTATACTTTACATGCAGTATGGTTGATGTGAAATAAACAAAAGGCCAGATCTGTTGTGTTTCACTGTGTATATTATGCGCCACCATTTAATACCGTTTTGCCTAAAATGCGAGTTGGATCGACGGCGCAGTTGTTGGATGCAGCTATCAGATGCAGCCATGTAGGCGGCAGGCGTATACCATTTTGCTTGTTGATTGCATGCTAAACTGTAGTACTAAAATTAGTTAAATTTAATTTGGTGTACTATAGGCCTTATTAAAAAAAAACGAGACAGCCCGCTTCCAAAATTACTCGTTTGAATATTACTTACTTGTCTGCTATTATGCTATTGCTTGCGTTAGCATATGTTACGTTCACAGGGGCAGTACTGGATAGAATAGTTATCAACTACTAACAACAGCAACTACCAATATGGCCGCTGCTAATTTCGTTGTAATAACTAACGGAGGGGGG
>Ga0049105_1000951_pt1 | contig 11717 bp, 5 predicted proteins | sample WorMetvaBAHAMAS1_FD_61260 | JGI IMG/M metagenome (GOLD analysis project Ga0049105, IMG submission 61260) | Worm MetaG Olavius vacuus BAHAMAS.1 | ecosystem: Host-associated > Annelida > Digestive system > Unclassified | place: Germany: Marburg | collected 2013-04-09 | reverse complement strand
TTGATAACTATGCGTCAAGATTACAGCAGCACAAATGTCGCAGACGACAACACAGACAAGTTTCAAATAACAAGTAAATAAATGTGCAACACAGAAATACTCTTACTTACTTACAAAGTAACTGCAGTTATAATCACAAACGGGTTTGCTCTAAGCAAACGGAAGATTAAGTATTACTTGCAATATAAAAATACTCTTGAGAATGCCAGCTGCCAAGACATAATAACAAACACTAGCCTCCAACTCATCCACTTCGTACGACCACTCTTCCTGCTGGGAGACAACTGACCAGACTTTTATCACACCCGCCATGTCGCCCGTCACAACGAGACTGCAGTCATGATTGAAACCGACGCAAGTCACGGAGTCTCTGTGGCCTGGAAACACACAGTAAAAACAATACTCGACAGTTCAAGTTATCCAGCCTTCCTTCCTTTCCTTTTGGGGTGACCGTGGACATAGAGGCTGGTATAACAGCCCACAGTCAGTGCCAAGGCTCAGCTACTAAAGCACGGCCCATTGCGCAGCCCCGGTGTATGTGCTAATTGTCTGTATTTTAATGGTGCGCTACGTTGCCCTGGACAGGGCGGGTGCAGGTGTGTGATGTGTATCAACTGAGGAACCTTGTACTGTTTATTTATAGTGTCCAGCACGGCTGTAAGTGTAAGTTTCACTGGCTGCTAGGCTTATATGCTCTATATCTGACAGGCACACCGGACTGAGTTCCGCCCACCTTCCCAGCCGGTCATAGCAGACCTGGATTCGAACACCAACTGGCGAGAGTCTTCAGCCTGTTAGGCCAGCAAGCACTGTGGCCTATTAACAGTGGTTTAGCCTACTGAGCCATCAGGACAGTAAGTCATATAAATAAAAGACATTCACGAACAAAGTGTCAACTCATACAGCAATACTTTCACAACTTTCGTCAGGATAAAAACATATTCAGAACACCAGCTACCCAAAACCTGGCTAACATGTAAAATATCAGTTCAAATGTTTGTGTGTATGTATGTGTTCAGTGAGACAGCGAAAGCACGACAGGAAGAATGATATCATTGTTTGATTCTGATGAACAGTGCTGTACTGTATCTGGTGCACTACAAAACAATCCAGCATCTATCTCCAGCGTTTTCTTGCTCATCATCACAAATGATTTCACAACCAAAAAGTTTACAACGACGTCAATGGTCACATTCCACACACGAATGTTAACAGATGTTAATTAAGCAATACATGGGCGAACTGCAACAACAGCCATCTAGACAAATTACAATGAGGTGATAATGTTCACCTGTGCATGTGAAAACTGTGTCACCATTTGTCACACTCCAAACGTATGCAACATCGTCTTCACCACCACTTACAGCAATAGACTTTCCTGATGCCATGCCGACACAGAATACCGACCCTGAAGAGACATAAAACCTGCTATAGACAACAACAAAAAATTAAACCAAAGAAGTAACAGCCGTAGTCAGTGCTAACTGCTAATGTTCAGGTACTGTTCAGATAAGTATATATAAAATTTTACAATAAGTCCACATAACTCATCTCAGTATGGAGATATGACAAACGACACACGATCATTCGATCAAGTTTTACTTGCTAACACGTTCTGTCATCTGTGATTATGCAGAACTACACTCACTTCTGCCTTCACACCTCCCCGCCCCAGCTGGTAGTCCCTTATTGACCTAGAGGCAAATGCTTCAGTGGCAGAAGATTAACTGTGGTTGAATGCTCTGAGAAACAGCTGACAGTGACACATTCAGTAGACCACTGCAATCACGAGAAATGACAGCAGATGAGTTGAGGCAGCATGTGCAGAAGTTGTAAACAAGAACACAAGTAACGCTGAGAGACAATACCTGTGTGCTTTGTAAACGTCACAGTAGCATCATTCTGGCAATCACCCATTTCGTGTGTTCCAAACTCAATGACTGAACTTCCAGCCAAATTCATTGCACCAAGGTTGTCAGTAGCCATGGCTGCGGCTACATCCATACATACTACTGCAGTCAGTTGTATAATAGTTATTAAACTGTACAAAATGCAATTAATTTGAAATCATTATTGTTACATAACAGACTACTAACCATACTAAATAACACGAACATCTTCCTATATTTATAAGTATTGCCAGGGCAGGGTAGAAACATGCGAATTATTATTTTGTTATCGTTATCGTTACAAATGTCATCGTTAGCATCATTAGTATTATTACTGTAAGATGCCTGTAAATCAATGAATCTGTAAATACTGGAATTTTGAAACATTACACATTTGTGACCAAGCAGATTCATATCAAACATTTGCATCTATTTTGAGTTCTGACAACATAAATATGGATCTAAATGACAACTAAATATATTTGAAAAACTGTAAATCTACGACAACACTGTAAGGGTAAGCACAGACACATTAATACCGACCTGCATCATCATCATTGTCATCATCATTACCAGTGCCATCATCTTCATTACTGGGACTGATATCAATAATTTCTTCTGCATCTTCATCAAGCACATATGCCACTTCACTAATCTCTTCATCTGGCAAACTTTCATCCATGCTGCTGTAATGTTGATAAATGGCAATTAACTGGTGTAAACAGAAATTAACCTTACATGAAATTCAATGGCAAAACAGTTTAATAAAATGTAGAGTATACAGTAGCGGCAATCACATGACTACTTGCATGTCACTAGGCTGCGTGACTGGCTAGCAGTAATGTGCAATGATGCAAATGCTCATGGGATAGTGTTTACATTCTGTACTGGCAGGCAGGGTTGTTCATATCACTGTACTGGAGTTGCTATACTTTGTAAGTACTGGTGCAAGTATCGGTGACATTTTTCGTATGCAGTATCGATATGGATATTGGCGATACTTTTTCACATATTTTTTGGCAATATTTGATACCAATACTTTTGTTATCAGGTGCACTAGTTAAGTCTGTCAACAACAAAATCCCTGCGACTGAAAGAGTAAAAGCTAGGACTGTAGTCTTGCATCTAAAGTAGATACTACTACAGTGCTACAAAACTGCATTTGGACAGGTGCTAACTGAAAGCTTGCTGGTAAAGAGATCAAAATGCAGGTGTTGCCCACTCAATGCAGGTGACTTGGCAGGCCTAGAGTCCCAGCACTCCCTAACCATAAGCCCAGCCTAGTTCTAAGCAGTGAATGCCCTTGTGCTGGCTCTGATTTCACAAGTACCTGCGGCAATATTTTGTCTACTGTAAGCCTAAGTCGAAGTCTAACCCTACCCACCCAGGAGCTGAGGCTCAAGCCATTCACTGGACGTACATCAGACGTTTGCAAACTTTGCGAGCCTGCCACAAACCTCTCTATGGAAGTTCGTATAGGTTCAACCTCTTGACGGTACCGTAGCCTTGAAGCTGCAGTACCGTCCCCTTGGTACTGTCTTGACGGTACCGTAGCCACTGCGTAATATTAAACCTTTCTTCTGTACGGTCTATTGTAGCAAAAGATGTTTGCTGGAGGCTGAGACAGTTCGGCACCAGTGCCGAACCGGGCAAATCTTCCGAATCGGTACAGTGCGCTATGCTGAAGGCCTGTGACGCATGCGCAGACATGGGCCAGTTATAGCGCACTGTACCGATTCGGAAGACTTTCCCTGAAATGTCTTGGGTCCGAAGTGTCTTGACACCAACACGTCACACATTCACGTGTGTACAGAGAATACGTATGGCAGCATATTTTCCTTCTTATTACATTATGATTTTATACTTCAGCGCGATTTTTAAAATACTCTACAATTTTAACTGTTAATCGTCAACGGCTGTTATCCACAATGTTATCCAGAATTAAAGCAAGCTTTACGTACAAAAACAATACGTTCTTTCAACACAGGAAGTAAATAAAGCAGTTGTACCTAAAATGCAACACCGGCACGAAATTACAGTGAAGTAGAAGTGATGGGCGGATTTTCATTTTACAAAAGGTTGAAATACCGGTAATCACTAATCGCTTGCCAAGACAGTTCATATAATGAGTGACTAATGACAACAAATATACGCTAAATGACGACAAGCTAAATTACGCATTTCTACTCGTGGAGCTATTTTTTCTACTACACACGTACCGGGTGGTCCAAAAAAGCGAGGCCAGTGGCTGCATATTTTTGCTTGTACCGGCACGTGGTACCGGTATAAAACAAAAAAGCAAAAATATGCACTGTCCTCGCTTTTTTGGACCACTCTAGGTCAGCACTGTTTCTTCTTCTGATGTTTAAGCAAATATAACAGTTGTTAGATTACGTTTAATGTTTCACGAGTGACAAGAAATACTGCAAGTGCTCAGAAAATCATAGACTAGGGACCACAGATATCTGCAGCCTGTGGAATTTTGGACTAAGCCAGCTGAGGAATTTGTTGTTTCACCGCAGAATAAGCCAAGCCTCGGGATTTAGTTTTTTTCTCTCGAAAATGTCAAATTTATCAAAATTCACTTCAAAATGCACGTATTTGTTTAGCACAGAACTTGCCTGAAAAGTAATTAGTACTTCACTAATCACTCTTCATTCATCAGTCATTAACAGTTTTTGTAGTTTTGACTGTGTATATTCATGCACATGTAATCTGTAGTGAAGTGTATGTTTATTCAATAACTAACTAGTTGCTAACACTTAAGTAAACAGTGAACAGTAACAAATAATATTATATTAGATATATTAAACATGGGAGTGCCATTTTCTTTCAGCTGACTATCTACTGTAAGTGATTTGCTACCTTCAGCCGACGAATTCAACGAAACGCCACGAGGAATTCACATAAGTTTTCCGTTGAACTGCGGTGCCTGGCTAGGACAAGCCACCAACGAGAAGGTAAGATTAAATTATAAACCATACCATGGTCAAAAGAATGCATTTGGAAAACTGATCATTCATAAACTACACGAAGAAGAGGGCAATGTCAACGAAATAGGCAGTGCATGCATAGATACAACAGCATCAGAAGATTGTTACTGATTAGTTAGAGAAATCTCGGAATAAACCTGATAATAGAACTACACCATAGTATGCAAAAAAACATAAAAGACCTGTGCAAAATTACTTAAGTTACCTAAACTTTGACAGTGACAATGTTATGTGGGAAAGCATACAGACAGCACTGTTACATGATGCCTAGACAGGCTATCTAAGACCACAAAGCAGTGACAGAAAATATCGTTCAAATTCTTGTCGTCGTATATAAATCAACTGTTGGTGACGAAGATCACTAACTTGACTCGTTCCTTTCACCTGGCATTGACACAAAAATGTTTTCTACACGTTGTCCTATACAGCTTCTGCCAGATTTTTGCACATAACAGTAGTCAACAGTCACACACGCAGTACACCATCATTCAACTGTAGTTGCAATAATTAACTGTCACATGTTCCTGTGCTATGAGAGTTACACAACTGTTTTGTCATAGTCATTATAGCTCTACAGTGATGTTTCAAGTTCAACCTTTCTACCCACAGGTGGAGAATACATTACATATTGTGGTACATTATAATCGGCAAATTCACACTTAACTCGACTGTAACCAGACTTGTATCTATGTCTAGATACAGGACTACAAGACTGACTGTGACATATGTGCTTCTGCTACTAAGACGACTCTTACTGTTCCCATGACCAGAATAATTAATTACGAAACAAGTAATCAGTAAGTAACCTCAACTCCAGAACAAGTCGTCAAATGTATGGCAGTTCAACAGTTTAATATATTAAATTCACAACACGTATGTTATCATATACTACTGCACATAAGAAATTACAAATTCATCCGATTACGTAAGTAATAAAAAGGCTAACAATTTCTTTGCAAATAATTTGGTTAAAAAACAAATGCAATTTTACACTTACGACGTACAACATTCGCAGTTTAGTCCAGTACTCGTCAATAATATCACACACACAACAATACAAATCAAAATATAAACCAATCCATTCAAAAGATAATAGCAACAAGCCAGCAATGAATATGCAAATTTATTTTACCAGACTTCAGTTGTGCAAATACAATGTCCACTGAATACTAGCTCTGGGGTGACACAACTACACAACTAGTATTTATTCATCATTTAGCAACAAACTTGTGATAACAGCAAAAACTTAAAGTTAACATTAATAAATATCATCACAATGCAGCAATGAAATTGCTCTGGACAGATTTTGGTTTAAGGATAATCATTAACAATGAAAGAAAAGCAATGCCAACTTACAAACAGAACTACCGCTAAGCAAAAAGCAATTAACCATAACACCAATTTCATTAAGCATCTGTCACTACTAGTGGCAACAGCCGAGTCCTGTGCAAAGCTTCTATCTGACTAAGCAAGCATCAATAACTGGTATTCAACCTATGCCAGCTGTGTAATGAACTGTAGATATGTCGATATTATTCATGTTAATGCACACCATCACTAACCACTAACAAAACAAACATCAACATATACCCCATCATCATTTAATAAACCAGCCTCAAACCTAAGTCCATATGTTTCTTTTATCTCTGAATAAATTTCCTGTAAAAGTAACATCACTAATTATGGTACCATCAGCAGCAAATTATGAATGGGTTACAGCAACTGCAAAACAACCACCAACCACTAAATTAATTCAAAGTGCATTGTTAAAAAGTCAATCAAAGGCATACAAAATAAATGTGATATGCACATTCCTACTCGCAAAAGCAGTTGCATAATTTTAATCCCAGATGCTAAAAATCCAAGGAAAAAAAATAACACTGTTTCTACTGCTGTTAAGGATCATAACTGGCTTTTCAAATCAACATGGAATATCTCACAAAATAAATCAATACAAAAATTATACTGTACCAAAATAGAAACATAATACGGAATCTGCAGAAGATGTGTAGAAAGAAAATGAAATAGTCATTTTGAAGTAGGGATGTGACGGATTCCGAATCTGAATCCAACGGAGTCCGACACTTTTCCGAAATCCAACAGATACTTAAAATCCGACTGTGGCGGATTCAAAATTTTTGTTTCTGTCCAACTCTACAATTATTTTCATAAATAACAGCAGAAATGAGTTCGAATAACAGTACACTGATTGATGGAGAGATCTGCTGTTGTTTACTTTCCTTTTTTAAAGAAAACAATCACAATGATTTTAATTATTCACTGCTAGTTTGTTTGTAACTGCTTAGATTTAAGTAACTAAGTTGAATCGCAGTAGCTGTAATAGCTGGTACTACTTTTGATTGCGCGGCAAATATGCAGCCGCATCAGATGGCTCTTGTACATGAAATCCGCATCCGATGGCTCTTGTACATGAAATCCACATCCGACGGATGCGGATTCTGGCTGGTTCCATCACATCCCTATTTTGAAGCAATCAATTATTTCAACACAAACACAAACTTAACGGCTCCACAACTATCCCGTCCCGTACCACACAACCATTGAGAAAACAGCTTCACACGCCACAGTTTACTAGAACAGCTGAATACAGCAACTGCACGTCACATGCATACACCTTCAGACACAGGCAGCACGAAATACTGGGAGGGATAGCCACAAGGTGAAATAGCACATCTAGCCCCATAACCTCCAATGAGTCTTGTACAGAGTTATTTAGTACTGTTGTGACAATCATAACAACGTATGCATAACCAGACGAGAAGAGAAACTTGTCTGCGTTGTAAACATTGTAACAAGCACAGAACGAGCAGGTGATGAGTGATGATGTATGGCTGGGAACATAATTGCTGGCCTGGTGGTAAGTAACGGCAGAATACCACCACTACACCGGTTTATAACTTGGTCACTTGTGGGCCGACTGCCAAGAAACCAGAAGCAGTTCCAGACCCAGTACTCGTACCCAGAAAGGAACGCCACCATCACCTTTATAGAACAAAACCAAGACCTTCATGCATACATAAACCATAAGCACTGAGTACTGACGGTAGTTTGGAGACACTCAAAATGCTGTTGATACTTCTTTCGGTGGTTCAGTTTTGTCACATTGTAGACGAGCAGCTAAATATGAGCGACAACACAAATCTTAGCAAAAGACATTGCAAGATCTCCGACACCCACAGCACATACTGCCTGCCAAATCTGTTGCCACAGCCACAGTGTGAAAGCACATTTAAGTAACTAGGACAGCATCAAATGCTGGTTGGGGACAGGTTAGATTACTGCATACAGATAAAGTTATTATTAATGTGTCCATGTAAAGATATTCAATGGGCTACTGAAATTCAACCAAAATTACCACTGATACAGAAATGGAAAGATATGGACCAACCTATAATGGAACGAGGTACGTAACCTTCATACTGTGCCACTATTCTACATTTTAATTTCCCTATGCTGCAATTCATACTCTTGTCATACAATTTTCTGCTTTGCATTTGCTGAAAAATGAGCCAAGGTATCTATTGTAAGCAGTTGGACGGTGGTCGTTTATCAGATCAAGTTACGAAGCCAACTTACCCTACCAACAACATAAGTATGTGACCATCTGCTTGGTCAGCCAGTCAAAACTATCAAATCTTTACGACACAGAACGGTACGTGGACAAATCACCACACGCAGTGGCGCAATGCAGCGGTCGGACGAAGGAATCAAGTTAAATAGTGAAGAACTACGCACAACACGTACGCACAACACGTACGACATTGTCAAAATACACAGCAAGACGCAACCATGACGTCGTTACAATCCTCGGCTGATTGCTAAATTCACCAACAGACAGTACTGACAGACCTAGAGAAATACTAGCAGGATGCAAATTCGACAGATCAACACGACGCTGGAAATGACTGATGACAGATAGTTCAGTGGCGTAACTATGTCAGAAATGTCCAGAGGCAACCTGTATCCAGGCACTTCCCCAACAGAAACTATCCTCTGGGCACGATAATGTTTTCAGTCACATTTGTCTGTCTGTAATGATCCAACTTTTAAAAGCCATGACCTAGAAAGTTAATTTTTGGTACACAGGTACATCTACAGAATACCTAGGCAAAGTTCGTATAACAAAGTTATCGGATCAAGGTCACTGGAGAAAAGAGCACGTCTGTGTATCCTGTTCACGAGTGATTGGCCTTCAAAGGCAATCTTGTTAGGTAAATTACTGTCCGTTGTACCCCACTGCAGCATGGCGGCCGTGGGCAATCTGCATACGTTGCCTCATAGTAGCTATGCCACTGCAACATTTAGAAACGTTCCGTTCTGCCTAAACAGTTTAACAACGAAGTGACGAGAGCAATACCTGCAGGCAACTTGTCCACAGTACTCAGCTTGAAAGCCATTTCTTATGCAAGGTAATACTTCTTGCATTCTTTTATACATACAACAGACACTGATCTAGCTGGTAACAAGTACAATAGCATACCTTGCAGAGTTTTTGACTAACGGTCGGCTTGATGGAGATCACTCAAATTGCCACTTAAATAACTACCACTTGTCTCTAAGTAGCACTTAACACCTTAGTAAAAAGTTAATTTTGTTTACGAAAATACTTAACTGTAAGTGGAGATACAAGCGATCATTATTCAGCACAAACCTCACTATTGGCTGATGACAGCGACTTAGCGGTGTCGTAGCAGAACGGTTTAATGTTGACTGCTGAACAATAACATTCAGTAGAAATACTCTTACCTGTTTACTTACTTACACAACTATTTGTGGCCGATGTAAATTTTTTCGCTTAAGGACTAAGCAAGCAGTTAACTGTTCTGAAAGTTTGCGTGTCAATCATAGAACCTAGTTATACAATTGCAACTCAGCAACTGACGCCGTTGAGTGATACAATGAGTCGAGAAAGCTGGCTGTGACATTGCGCATCGCCAGCAAGCTCTAACGCGACGACGACGATCACGACTGATGACAGAATGAAATAACCGAGCCGACAATTATGGTGATACAAAACTATGTCAGCGAGACTGAATGAAAGAGCTAGCTGGCCATGCCAGCCGGACGACAGACGCTGCCGGCGGTAATGTTGCCAGGACAGAGTACACACGACGACAGCACAGCGGCGCAAGTGACAGTATTCACCACAGGCAGTAGTCGCAGCATCTCGCAATAGCAGAATGTTGAGTCGATCCGCTTAGTTTTCATCGGCTTCCACATTCTGAACTTCATCCTTCGCTGGTTCACCTAAAAGCACCGCATCACACTCTTGGTAACAGGTGGCTGGACTCGCTTAGCACACTCACGATTAGTTGTGTGCTCTAAGTTATTGCTGATTTTAGACAACTGCAGCTCAGAAATCAGGTATCTATCTGGCCAGTCACTGCCGAGTCTAACTCTGCTTACTTAATGAAATTTATATAGTAGCCACTTTCCAAACCATATCAGAGCATTTCTTTTAAATTTTTTATATTACTATAACTATACACATCACATTACAAATGGCAAAGCCCCATAAGAATGAACAATTTCCCGGACTTTCCCCCGATCACTTCAAGTTCTCCCAAATTTTCCAGGTGGGGCGGGTGGGCATTACCGATACAAATGCAAATACATCGCTTCCAACCGCTGTTTATACATGCATCATAATTACAATAGCTATATTCTTGAGCGAATATGATACATATAATAACATTCCGCTACATTAAATCGAGTGAGATCATTGTATGTGAAGCTTATTTCGGGTCCATCACATTATACATACATGTAATAACACACCACAGGCAAAAACTCACCGTCCCAACTTTTCCAGGTGAGCGGCCACCCTGTTAAGCTACCATGCATTTTGTTACTTAGATAATCTACGACTGAAAACTCGCTGCTAGAATCGGTGTGGCTAGCTATAAAACTGAACTGTTCAGTTCTACTTGCCGTCATCGGCCTGCATGTCTGACGTCCACAGCGTCAGGTTGTCCCGCAGCAGCTGCATGATAAGTGTAGAGTCTTTGTATGACTCTTCACTCAGCGTGTCCAGCTCGGCTATCGCGTCGTCAAACGCGGCCTTCGCCAGTCGACAGGCGCGGTCCGGCGAGTTGAGGATCTCGTAGTAGAACACCGAGAAGTTGAGCGCGAGACCAAGTCTAATCGGGTGAGTCGTCGGCAGCTCGCTGTTTGCCGTATCACTTGCAGTCTTGTATGCCATCAGGCTGTTCTCCGCAGCTTCCTTGCGGTCGTTGCCTGTGGCGAATTCTGCCAGGTACCGGTGGTAGTCACCCTTCCTACATACATCAAACCGAACGTCATGCACGCACTGACTAATAGGCATTGCCAGGATGATTGCCGCGGGGGTGCACTTAGGGTAGAAGTGGGAATAAAGTGCGGGCATAAAATTTGTCACTTACCGTATATACTCGCCTATAAGTCGCTCCCACGTATAAGTCGCCCCCCTAAAAATCGAGTCCATATGTTGTCCAAAATCACTGACTCGTGTATAAGTCGTAAGTACTCTAAACTGACGACCTGCTGCATAATTGTTCGAATTCTCGGCGGATTCTATGACGCGCAGCTTAAATGCAGCAACGCACGACGATCGCTTTCTCTTAGCCATTTCAGACAGATGTGACTGCAACTGACTAGGCCTACACGGCTGGCTATAGGAGCAGACATCACGTGACACACTGGTCTACTTGTAGCAGCAAAGCCGCAGACGGCGGCGGCCGGCGTGCTGTACTAAGTGAGACCGTCGTCTTCAGTGAGCAATTATAACTTTCCAGGACAGCCGGAGTAAGAGATCTAGGCGGCGTGCTAGTATAGA
>Ga0049105_1000949_pt1 | contig 11721 bp, 4 predicted proteins | sample WorMetvaBAHAMAS1_FD_61260 | JGI IMG/M metagenome (GOLD analysis project Ga0049105, IMG submission 61260) | Worm MetaG Olavius vacuus BAHAMAS.1 | ecosystem: Host-associated > Annelida > Digestive system > Unclassified | place: Germany: Marburg | collected 2013-04-09 | reverse complement strand
GCAACAATTTTAATAATGTTTTCTATTGTAAAACGTTTATTATGACGGGCCAGCCCTCTGGCTAGGGGGGGGGGGCAGATTTTATTCAGGGGGCAGCCCCCCTCACCCCCCCCCCCTCCCCCACCCCCCACTGACGTCGGCGCTGCAAAGACGGCGTGATGCATGCAGGTCGGTTTTATTGCGGCTCTCTCAACCAGAACGTCTTCAAGGCGTAGATGTGTGTGTTGCATGCAACGTGGCCTGTTACGGCAGATTGGCCACAATAACAGACAGCAGGTAGGCCTATGTGGTCGATTGTGACCTGAAGTGCTTGCAGGTATACATGCATGTAGGCATACGCATATAACAGAACGTCAAAGGTAAGCTAAGATACGTAGCCTATACGTATACACGTAGGTGTACAGTATTAACTACTTGATGAAACGGGTGTAGCTTGAAATCTCGCCACTATCCGGCATGTTACGTGCTGACGCAGCTGGCTGAGCTAATAGTATAGCCGGTCAAGAGTTGTCCTTGTGTTACCAGAGTGGCACAAATCATCTGCTACACGTGGACTTGTAGGCCTAATCTTGCGCGTACGGGCCTACTGATTAACTCTGATCACAAACCAAAAATTATGTCATATGACATTATCCCATTCGGACAATTTTCCCACGAACATTCCCTTTAATTTCCGTCCCGGCCAGCTAAACATCACAACCCATGGGCTGCTCGTTATAACAACACTGTCCCATTTATTATTCCCATTCAATTGGAATGGGAATGAACCAATCACACATCCCCGCTCATCGCTACCTAAAAGAGAGTGTTTTGGAAGTCTCCAGACTGGACTGTTGTGGTGGCCATGCGTCCGTGGAGACGCCGCCTGTAGGCCTAAGTGTGAACGTCGGTGATGGACATTTTGAGTGATGTGTTAGATGTAGCTTACTGGGCTCATTCATAGCTTGACGTGTTTTAAGCTACAACTGGCCATTGGCCAAAAGAGGCATAGCAGTCAGTCTGCGAGGCGCTCTCTGTGGTCAGCTGGCGTTCTGACTTGCGTGTTGCCGAGAACACTCAGCAGTTACGGCGACAGAACGTTTGCAGTCGCTGGACCTCACTTGTGGAACTCTGTTCTGGTCCAGCTGCGTAATACAGACATCGCCTATACGGACTAATGAATAGAGAGAACCACTGTCTGTCTGTCACTGTGACCAACCCTCATGAGGACAGTAATAATCTCCGTTTAATAATGGTTAAGACAAACCGCTCAACCTTACACACGGTACACAACATGCAACAGTCTGCCACGCAGGCCATAATGACACATACTGTCACGCAGGACAGCAGCAACAATCAGGTTTAGCACAGAGAGTATATAGGCTGCCAGACGGCGCGATGGTTTTGCCAACATCCGATCAGGTGGGCCTTTACCTCGCAAGCATTCACCAGATGGCGTCACCTGAGCACACATCCAATAAACAGGCCTGCTACTCATTTATGGACCCCGGAAGGATGAAAGGCTGAGTTGGCCTAGTTGGCTGACCTCTAGCGGACGATTTATCCAGTGGTTACCCGTCGGCTGCAGGCCGAGCGCAGGACAGGATCAGTTCGCCGGCCGAAGATCGGCGTTCCGCCAACTGTGCTACGCAACCAACTGTTTAAGATGGTTTAAGACAAGACAAGAGAATATACAGTCTCGGGTGAATTGGCATATTTTCTCATCACAGTTACTCAGTGCCAAGTCCACATAACACTGATAACATTTCCAGAGTCAGGGGTTCAAAGGTGGCAGCAATGGCCATAGAAATTTTGTGAACTCGATATTTCCTAATCCTAAACCGCTGAAGGGATTTCAACCAAAACTTACACACATACGTCCCAACTCGGGCCGTGAACAGGTTTGTTTTTCAAGGTCATTAATTTAAAGATTAAGGTCACGGAGCGATGGCCATAGCAATTTACATAGCAATAATTAATTAGGTTTTGAAGGTCATGGACTGAAAGGTTAAGGTCGCAGACATTCAAAAACACACATTTCCGGTAGAGGCATACCCATTCGACAGTTTGCCATCGAATACCATCCAGTTTTAATTTTTATTTTTATGTTTGAGTAAATTTCTGTACTCAGGCCACATATTAAATTTAATTTACATGGTGTATGACAAAATAAAACATGCCTTAAACTGTTTCATGTATGGATAATACCCAGGTGAGGTGGTAGACGTAGCGATTGAGTTTACATATATGTTTGAGTATGGCTTGTCTCACCGTTTTGCCAATAGTTATAGCTTTGAATTAACATTAGCTACTCTAAAGCGTGCCCAAGGCTGTGTTTATTCGTGTATACCGTGTACACTTTTTACGCAGACGACAAAATGGCAAACGAGGTTCTCAAGCAAGTCTTCCAAGAGGTTCACTCAAAGATTACCGATGGTGTCAATCCAGACTCGGTGATGGATGCACTGTTCTCAAAGAACGTCATTTGTTCCGATGACTACCAAAGACTTCGTCAAGTTCCAGTTGCCAGAGATCGTTGTCGAGATTTGTTGTCACTGCTCCATGCGTCATCACATCCTCAGACGTTCATTCATCTTCGTCTTGCGTTACTTCCTGAGTACTCGTGGATCGTTGATGAGATCGATGACAATCTACCATCACTAACATCTCAGCTGCAGCAGCTTCATCTGGGCCAGTTTACTGATGGTAAACTTCTATTATATAAACTGATTTAAAGGGTTATTGTAAAGATCTGCTTGATAAAAAGTACACTGTGAGTCAAAAACAAGACACCCTACTCGTGTCGATAACTCAGCGAAATATTAAGCGATTTTCAAAATTTTTTTACTGCTAGACTCAGCAAAAAATGCTGTTTGCTGTCTGTATGGATGTGCTTATAAACAGATTGCGAAATGTTGATTATGGATACAACGGTTTCTGGGTGTTTGTTATATGCTGATGATATTGTGCTGCTGGCCCACTCGTTGAATGCAATACGTCAGATGGTAGAAAAATATGTGATGAATTTGCAACTGAATTGATATAAAGTTAATAGCTCAAGTCTATGCGAATTGGTGATCGCAACAAAGTAAAATTGTGAGCCTCTAATGTTAACTGGGTGTGAATTGCAAGTGCTGCCATTGTCTTGCAGTTCAGTTTGTAGCATCTAAGAAACTCCAGTGCTCAGTTGACAATGTAAGGCTGAAATTCAATAGATCATTTAAGTTTACTCCAGGAGTAAAGGAGCTGAATCTGAGTTGGTCACATACAGCTGTTTAAATCGTATTGTTTAGCGTTAATACTAATGCTACTGAGGTATTGCCACTGTCGAAGAATTCTCTGAACACATTGAATTTTTTTTGTGAGCCAAGCTGTGGCTAGAACTTTTAACACTCACGATGAAGACTATTAATCAGATCAGATTGGCCTGAGATTTGTGGGATGTTAGTGTGATGATAGAACATCGTCGCATGAAATTTGTGAACAACATGTTAGACAGTGATCATTTGCGTTGCTTTGCCTTATATTCTGTAAACTGCTGATGTTTTTGATTGTCTGTTTTTTATCTTTTTTTCAGTTTTTAGTGTTTTAATTCGTGTGTTTTTTTTTACTTTTTACTGCATATTTGTGATGTACAGTGCTGCCTCACTGGCGAAATGAAGATATATGGGAGTTAGGGTGCGTGTCCCCAATGGCTACTGGCTACACTATACTGCCGGTGAATGTTAAGAACGTCCTATTTACGGCTGAAGTAAACTGCTGCCCCTCTTTGCAAATGTCTACCAAGCAGCCTAGAACACGTGAAGTACAGACTCCAGGATTTGCTGATATATATGGCATTGAGTGGCCACTTCTAAGGCATGGGATCACGTACTGGCATCCATGAGCTGTAGAATACGTACATGTATCCGTTTATGGGAACAAATGGTGTACAGGCCCCATAGAGAAGGCAGGGGCGTATTCAGAGGGGGCATGCCCTCCCCCAATCGTCGATTGAGTGGATTTTTTTAGGAAAAAACGGCTTTGTTGGGACTGTTCTCTCTACCAGAAGTGTTCTGTGGACCTCAAATATGCCAAAAATGCGTTGGCTGCCGGGCTCCGCCCCGGACCCCGCTGGGGGAGCTCACGACGCTCCCCCAGATCCCTTAGTCGGTTGGGGAGGGGGACACCCTCCCCAATCCCACCCCTCTCGGCGCCTTTGGCGCTTGGATTCTCGCGCCTTCGGCGCTCAGCTTCTGTGGCCCCCAATGTATATTGTACTCGCTTCGGCGGTACATACTAATGTAAAATCCTGGCTACGCCCCTGAGAAAAGGTCGGTGCCCCTGCACTCCAAATCGAGCTGCCTCTGCAGAGGGTGCTGCACATTTTTGCAGCTGGTTTTGTATCACATAAATTCTTTCAAACGTTCGCGCGCTTTCTGTTGCAGATGAAGACTGTAACGTGCTACCGAGAAGCTCCAATAAGAATCAGTTGCATGAAGCATTAGAAAACGAGCGTTTTGAAGACGCAAGCAGGCTCACAGCGTCAAGCAGTGAAGCAGACCTTGTGGAATGTTTCGAGAGTTCTGAGAGCTCCTGTAAGTCTTCCCTACACTTAATAGCTGCAATATCTGACACACAACAAGCCAGTAAGCTGTGTAGAGAATTGATGGAAAGGATAGAGAATGCAGTGAACAGAGAATACCTACTGAACATGAGAACAGTGATTGAGTTTGATATGTTTGGACGTAAAGTTCGTGCACGTGTTGCAGCCATTCACATAGCAGCTTACAACGGTAACTCAGGAGTAGTGAGACTGCTGTGTCAAGAGTTTGGAGTTGATGCCAACAGCAGCACCAGTGAAACGGTGGAAGAAGAACCGAGGAAGGGTATGACACCATTGGAATGGGCGGCAAGGAAAGGTCACATAGAGGTAGTAAGTGCGTTGTTAGACAATAAAGCTGATGTGAATGTAGGCGACCATTACGGTTTCACGCCTTTGTATATTGCTGCTGAAAATGGACAAACGGAACTAGCGAAACTCTTACTTGCTAACATGGATGATGTAATTGCTATCAGACACAGAGATGGCATTACGCCTCTGCATATGGCTGCTCAGAATGGACATACAGAAGTAGTGAAGCTGTTCTTAGAGAAGAGAGCGGATGTGGATGTACGTAGACACTCAGATGGCATTACTCCTTTGTATATTGCTAGTTACAGTGGGCATACAGAAGTAGTGAAGCTTTTGTTAGACAACAAAGCTGGTGTGGATTTAGGTACAAACGCAGATAGAATCACACCTCTGTATATCGCTGCTGAGAAAGGACATGCGGAGCTAGTAAAACTGCTACTTGCTAACAATGCTGACGTGAATGCAAGCAACCACTCAAACGGTGTCACGCCTCTGTTTATTGCTGCTCAGAATGGACACACGGAAGTTGTGAAACTGTTATTGGAGAACAAAGCTGATGTGAATGCAAACAGACACACAGACGGCATTACCCCTCTTTATATTGCTACTTACAGTGGCCATGCCGAAGTAGTGAAACTGTTGTTAGACAACAAAGCTGATGTGGATTTAGGCAGAAAGGAAGATGGCATCACACCTCTGTATGTTGTTGCTGAGAAAGGTCATGAAGAACTAGCGAAACTCCTACTTGCTAACAACGCTGACGTGAATGCAAGCAACCACATAAACGGTGTCACGCCCTTGTTTATTGCTGCTGAGAAAGGACATATTGAATTAGTGAAACTTTTGTTAGACAGAAAAGCTGATGTGAATGCACGGGACATCCAAAACGGTGTCACACCTCTGTACGTTGCAGCTCAGAATGGACACCAAGAAGTGGTGAAACTGTTGCTCAGTAGCAAAGCTGATGTGAATGCAGGTAGACTCACAGACGGCATCACACCTCTGCATATCGCTGCTCAGAATGGACATACAGAATTGGTGAAGCTGTTACTTGCTAACAGAGCTGATGTGAATGCAAGCGAACAAGCAAACGGTGCGACCCCTCTGTATTTTGCTACTGAGAAAGGACGTACAGAAATAGTGAAACTTTTGCTTGCTTACAAAGCTGATTTGAATGCAAGCAACCACAGAAACGGTGTCACGCCTCTCTTTATTGCTGCCGAGAAAGGACATACAGAAGTAGTGAAACTGTTGCTTGTTAGCAAAGCTGATGCGAATGCAAGCGAGAATACAGACGGTGTCACACCTCTGTATATTGCTGCCCAGAATGGACATACAGAAGTAGTGAAACTTTTGCTTGCTAACGAAGCTGACGTGGATGCAAGCAGGAATTCAGACGGCATCACTCCTCTGTATATCGCGGCTGAGAATGGACACACAGAAGTAGTGAAACTGCTACTTGTTGACAAAGCTGATGCAAATGTAAGCAAACACACAGATGGCATTACACCTTTGTATATTGCTGCTTATAAGGGACATACAGAAGTAGTAAAGATGTTATTAGATAATGAAGCTAATGTGAATGCAAGCGACCACACAAGCGGTGTCACGCCTCTGTACATTGCTGCTCAGGAAGGACACACAGAAGTAGTGAAACTTTTGCTTGATAAAGAAGCTGATGTGAATGCGACTCGTGCTGATGGTGACAAGCCGATCGATGCTGCTCGAAGACATCATCATCCAGAAATTGTCAAACTTTTAAAGAATCCGTAGATTCGGTCGGCATTATGTTGCAAAATTGGGACAGGTTCTTGCTGGCTCTGCGAAACTGCAGTTTCTGTTGGTTTTAACACGCCAAATTAATTTGTCTGTGGGAGCAATCGAACATTGATTAATAAGATTTGAATTAGTGTTCAGGGGTCAGACGAGATTGTATTCTGCCACCGTTGCTTTTGGGTATGAGCAATGAAAAAGTGAATTGTTAATGGGTGGATGGATGGAAGTAAACTGGGTGATCTGAACTTTGCTGATGATGTGGCTTTTTTGCATGACTGGAGGGATCTAGGCATAATGCAAGCATAACATCTAAGTTAGTTGATGAAGCAGAAAACATTAAACTATACATGTAAACGTTACAAAAACAAGTTAGATCACGACAGACGGTTGGACTAACCCATGCAACATCAATAGGTGACTCTGAACGAGTAGAGAAATGTGAAAAAGTTTGCTACTTGGTCGTGGTTACTTTTTGGTGGTTACTAACGATGGCAGATGTGACACAGAGATTGATATTCGTTTGGGAAAAAAGCAAAGCATTTGCAAGACTTAGTACAATTTGGACAAGCAATATCGATCGTTTCTACGGAAGTGAAAATCAGGTTGTATATGAAATATTATCCTCTCGATACTTCTCCATTGTACTGAAATGTGGTCACTAAAGAACGTCACCGAGAAGAAGCGTGAAGCATCAGAGATGGCTGAGAAATATTCTACGCATCTCGTGTAAAGACAATATCCCCATGTATGTGGAGCGTAAAGGAAGCTACAGGACGACTGCGCTAATATGGGCATTTTTGGAGAATGTCAGCTGACGTTCTGCTAGGGCTGCGATCTCTTGTACCCATTCTGATGGCATAAGGACTAAAGGAAGATAGGTCTCTTCCGCATTGACTAGATGCAAATGGACTAGATGCACGGTGAAACAGCCTGACATCAGCAGAGGTTTTGGCTGGAGTGATTTTCCGGTGTTGACAGCAGACAGAAGACAATAAAAGGAATCGACCTACCTGAGCTACCTCTGCGTCTCGGACTAGAAGAGGATCTAGGCTAGCTGTCTAAGTAACTTTGTAACTGAAATGAGTGTTATTTCTCATTCATTTACCATGTACAATTTAACGGAACAACTTAAAGTTAGTGATTGTAATGTATTCTACTGTCTTTTGGAGTAGAGTGCATTAGTAACTACCAAATATGATCTAAAGGTCATTTCGGAGACGAATTATAATACCGTAGAATCTACGGTATTATAATTCGTCTCCGAAATGACCTATTATGTGTCCAGTGGGACATATTGAACGTTACTAACTAACTACTGTACTATAATGTATGGTCTTACCGGTATATTACATCATCTGTGGCTACACAGATGTCTTTAGCGTTTGTAAGGCAGTCTTTTGACGTTACGCCACCTAAATCTTTTCTTTCTATAATAATAATAATACACACCATGCGTATAGTTATGCATTAGCAGGCGATGATAGTGCTAGGCAAATGTCTACACTTGTCTACCATAATACAGTAATGATTAATGTGTGGTGATCATCATTCGTTTCAAAGACGATAGACTATACATGTTTTAATGAACTTGTTCTGCTATTTCGTAATTTAACTACCGCCTGTGTAGCCGTACAGCTTGTAGTTTGTCATATTTTCTTTCAGGTTTTTCTAATAATGTGTCTGCATATCTGTGTTGTCTCCTTGTCCATCCTATAACTATGGGCGTTGTTACCTGTTGTATGTCTCAAACTGCCGAACACTGAGGTCTGTTGTTGTAAATATGCCGTTGCTGTTTGTATGCAATTGAACGCAGTTGTTAAACTTGATTTACTAACAGATGTTATATTTGTTTTTAACATTTCATTCTTGCATGTCTTGACGTCGGGATAACTGTAATTTTGTACATATACTGCACCCGTTGTACACGATGTGTATCTTGGTTTTATTGATTCGAAAATGAATGTTGGACAGACTGATTTAATTGTTCAATTTAGTTCAATTTTCTTGCATGTTCAAGTAGGCCTAAAGGGTACCGTTAAATCTTCTGGGAGGGTTGGTTTCCTGTGATTAAGGTTCCTTTTCCATTGCTTGCTTGATTTAACAGATATTACCTCTGCCAAGGAGGTTACGTTTTACCGGCGTTTGTCTTTCCGTCTGTTTGTTTGTCTGTCTGTTAGCAACTTTGCGTAAAAAGTACAGATTGGATTTTCATGAAAAGCTTACCAGATATTCAGATGTGGACAAGAGAGAACTGATTACATTTTGGAAGTCGTCTGCACCGGATCAACTGGGATAAGCTTGCCCCTTTGCACCCTCCCTCCCCTTTCCTCTCCAGACTCTATCTCTTTAGAAGTAGATTGTCCTGCCCTTTCCCCTAGAGCCTGAGCCCAATCTAGTTATAAGGCCTGGGGCGCTGTAAGCTCCCCAGCAGGGTCCGGGGCAAAGCTTTGGCTGAAAACGTATTTTTACCGCGCTGCATGCAATGCAGACGCGGTCTAGCGATGAGATTCTGTCTGTCCGTCCGACTCTCTGTCTGTCTGTCAAACACGTGCATTGTGACAAAACGAAAGAAAGACCTGTCCAGATTTTTACATGATAAGAAAGACCATTTAACCTGGTTTTCTGAGAAGAAGAATGGTTAATGGGCGGCGACCCCTTCTACTTGAAATTTTTGGGTCAACCGGCCCCCGTTGGAGCGAAATCGCCGATTTTAAATCAATATTCGCTCGAAGCGCCTCAGCCGTAACACCTACCGAAAAAAGTTCAATTAACACTAATAGGAAGTCCACTACGCGCTTTCCAATGAGCCCAAAAAGATCATCGTACGTTGCCCCCAACCCTCCCCCCGAAGGGGGGGGGCTCAAAAACGCAAACGGCCGATTTCCGTCTAAAATCGCACTTCGCTTGAAGAAAGTCTGCTACAAAGTTTCTTTGTGGAAAACTATCAGCGGCAAAGTTGTAAGGCATTCATTCATTAGCCTAATTATCCGTGCAAAAATGATTGGTGGGAGCGACCCCTTCTACCTGAAATTTTGGACCAACCGGCCTCCGATGGAGCGAAATCGCCGATTTACGATCTCTTTTCGCTCGTAGCGACTGAGCCGTAACACCTAGCAAAAAGGTTCAATTAACACTAGTAGGAAGTCCACTACGTGCTTTCAAATGAGCTCAAGACGAACATCGTACGTTGTCCGTAAGCCCCCAAAGCTAGGGGGCTCAAAAACACTATATGTCCAAAATTTGAACAATAAGCTGCGATAACTCCGAAACGCGACAAGATAGGATGTCAGTAACTATTAATCACTAATAGGAAGTCACCAATGACCTTAAATGACCTTGAATGCTGTAATAGCCCTTGTTTTGTGTATTTTCACCAAATTCGATAGATTTTCAGGCCGATTATATCACAGTGGTTGAAGGTAGACCTATAATGTCCGTAAAATATTGTCTCCCAGTTCCAGTCTTCCACTTCTGGCCAAAACTAGCGCGATCTCTCTTGCAATAGCTGAGCATCTGGTTATGCATATATTTTCCTGCCGAATAATGCATCTTTTGGCAGTAGTTTTACGTGTTTGTTATAACATATATTAAAGTTGAAGCAACATTTTCCAAGATTTACACACTTTAAAGGCGAAACCAAGCTAGTTGTAGATTTGTAGGCGTGTTAATTTTGGAGTAATCAACATCTCGTGGATAGGCTTTCCGTAACTGAATTTTTCATGTCGACGAATTGCATGAGCATTTCCTAAACGTAGGAAAGTCTGGAATAAAAATTATTTTCTGTCTTAAAAATACTGCTAAAATCAGTGGTTTGGAGTTTAAAAAATAATAAGTTAATTGCTGGCTGAAGAGTTTGCTAAAAGAAAGTTGACAAGTATTATTGCTCAGTTCACTCACTGTGAGAATAAAACTGACGACAGTGCTGACTGCGAAAAGTTGGCATAACAATTTTGACAACAGTCTTTCATCACCTTGGAATTAACTAACTGAGACTAATGTATAACGGGACTTAAGTTACGCAAAGCAAATGGTCCTGGTGACCTGATACCCGAGCATCTCCTGTATACTCATCCTGATTTATGTGTGTTATTTAGAAGTATGTCAAGTGCAGGAAGTCAAGGTTTACGAAGTAGGCCTCTTTAATGAGACAATTTCTAATTGTACCTATTAACTATACATTTATTTTAGTTACTAACACTTAGTTTAAGTCTAACTAAGTCTAGTTTTTGTAAGAATTCTTTCCTGTACATGAGAGATGATGAGCGAATGTACAATAGCTCTTTAAGCATCAAAATCAATTAATTCGGCATTTATTAATGTTCTTATACGAAGAAATTCGTTCAAAAAAATTCTGCCATTAATTTCGCAGTAGCAAACGATTGGTTGATCGCCGCGCAACTAGGCCACACGGATATTCAGTATAGTTACAGATATAAAACAGCTCGACCCGTGAGAACGTGTAGCATAGTTTAGTATATTACACAACAGGCTTCTGTGGAAAAAAAGAACAAGAAACTCACCAGGAGATGAAATAGCGAATGCGAACTTTCTTTACGACATCGTACACGTACTACAAAATGCAATAGACTTGTTCATAAATTCGGCCACAGGTCGACGCGGTTATGTGTTGGAACGCATGTTTACCAAATTCAGTGAAATAACGCAATATAACGGCCATTACGCCGTTCAAGGTCATTCAAGGTAACCGATTTTTGTACCAATCGAAAGCTCATATACGACTTCCTATTACTTATTAATACTAACTTAGCTCCTATCTTGCACCGTTTCCAAGTTATGGCTGATAATTCGTCAAATTTTCGCTAGCGAGAGAGGAGTGCCTCACTTTAACGTTATCGCTGGGGTGATCCCCTGCCAATATCGCTATAAATGATATATCATTAAAAACTACAATCTTTGGCCTACATTTCTGCTGCAGAAAATATCCGTCTATCTTTAACCACTTGTACGTAATTCGCACAGAAAGCTACCGAATTTGGTGAAATTTCGCAGAGGTTAGGCCTATTACGCCGTTCAGGGTCATTCAAGGTCACCGATTTTGGTACTAATCGAAA
>Ga0049105_1000948_pt1 | contig 11728 bp, 7 predicted proteins | sample WorMetvaBAHAMAS1_FD_61260 | JGI IMG/M metagenome (GOLD analysis project Ga0049105, IMG submission 61260) | Worm MetaG Olavius vacuus BAHAMAS.1 | ecosystem: Host-associated > Annelida > Digestive system > Unclassified | place: Germany: Marburg | collected 2013-04-09 | reverse complement strand
TGTTTTTCTTGTTCCACTTAAGTTTAGCAGAGTTTTAAGAGCAACTTCAAGTTAAGTGTTAATGTATCTTTAAGTGATGCCCATGCAGCTGGCCTTTATTGTCAGTAAGCTGTACTAAGTATGTTTTAAATGTCTCGACATTTTTCATTGTATGCTTGCTGCCACTTTGCTGGCATTTTGTACTGCCATTGTACTGTAATTTGTCTTATGTACAAGTTTTTCAGAATTACTTTATTATTGCTTTCGATTATACAAATGTTACAGTATACAAGAATTTAACATGCACTCGACTTTGCTAACTAACTAACTAACATGCAGTCAGAAGCTGCCGAGTACCCAGCTTTGTCTACCTCATGAGACGGAATTAAATGAATCAAACTACAGCCAGAAAGAAACTGACAAGAATAGAGACACTAAACATCATGTGCATGTATTTATCGGTTTGTTACTGGACACAGCATTTTATTTTATACAGAACTCTGTATATCTCTGTTGAGCCCATGCATGAAAATAATCAACTGTACTTGCTTGTGATGTTCATGACTGATAATACGTGTGCCTCTGATAACTCTTGGTTATAGGCGTATCCAGGGAGTGCAGTGGGTGGAGTATCCCTCAGGGCCTAAAATACCAGCATATTTGCTTAATTGAGTTTTGTTTCTTGCTGGGACTCCGTCACACATCAATGATTTTAACCAGGACGAGACCATGGGAGGGTCTTGGGACTTAGCCCCAAATGAGTAATTAGCCCCCAAAACCGAGCACAGCTAAGCCGCTTGAGCTATCAGTGTTTAAACTTTTTATTCACAGTAGTGATTAGTGAAAAATCTTGCTTTGAACAAAATAACACGTTGTCCCGATTTGCCTTAATGCCGTATAAACTGCACGAAATTTGGTAAGTTGATTCTCAGGAAAATCATTAAAATTGTTGCCACCAGATGTCATGTTTTAAAGCGGAAATGCACCCAATTCGATTTGACTGGGCTCCACCCCAAACCCCACTGGGGGAGTTTACAGCACTCCCCAGATCCCGTAGCTGGATTTAAGGGGGCTTACTTCTAAGGGAAAGAAGGGGTGGGGAAGGCAGAAGGGGAGGGAAAGAAATTGGGTAGGGAAGGGGAAACCTTAGCCAACAAAGGTTTTTGTCTGGCCTCGTCCCTGATAGTAACTACTAAATTTTACTTACTTGTTTTGGTCAGAGATTTGGCATACTGTATGCATCAGATATTCAATAATGTAATACAGCACACTTTATGGCAAAAATCCTGGCTACGCCTCTACTCCTAGTATATGCATAATAATAATTAGTCAAGGTTATGGTCATGTTGATCATTGGTAACAATATTATCTGAATTTTACGTTAACTATTTTGTGCATGTGCAGCTTTCTGTATTGGAGAAAGTTGCTTTTGATCAGTGTTGCCCGTGCGTGAAGTTGTAGTAATCAAACATTGATAATTGTGTGTTGTTGATACGGTTATTATACACAGCAGTATGATGATATTCAGACACACGTACAGTAATGTGTTCTGTTCAGTAGTGGTTCAATGGCAGGGCTGCTTGGACTTTCTGTCCCTAACAAATCATCGTCGTCTTTGTTGCATGCTGTCTCCGAGGACTGTTGTATGACTTTAACGACCCTTGGCAAACTCCTTTATCCAACACATCGATGATGTTTTCCCGAGAAATCTTAATGCATAATAAGAACAATGTTTGCTCAGATTACTGGCATGATAAACCCAGGTTTTGGGGGCTGAAGAAGTCCACGTTATGTGGGTTTGGGGGAAGTTTGGGTGTAAGGCACTAGATGCCGTTTTAACCCTCCACCAATTATCTTATTCTTGAACCACTGTTGTACACATAGCATGTCAGTTTCATCAAGTTTCATGTTTATACTAGCAGTGCCTTTGTGCCATGTTAAGCTTGCTATTGCCGGTTTTTCATATGATTGTATGGTGTGTCATAAACAGCTGAACATCAGGTTCAATAGAAACAGGTCTTCTCGTCTTCAGTGAACATAGAGTTACCATTGTCACTTTAGTAAGTAACACATAGAGGCTTGACTTGACCAGTGTCTGCAGATATTTTTGTGCAAATTTCTCTCAGGAATGTTCTTGTCTCGAGATTTTGGTTCATGTTTAGCTGCAGATTGATGTATCTGTTAAAATATCAGTTTTGCAGACGAATCAAATCAATTCAGCAGACAGATCAAATCGTTAGTCGAACTGTACTACTCAACGCAGCTGAGTTGTGACTGATGTTCAAGTGCACACTGATTTATATGTGTTTTTTTGTTATACTTCATGTTATTAGAAGACGCCAAATCACTGTTACATATTGAACGGCGTTTGGTGAAACTGATCTGTAATTGTTGCGTGTCGTTTACGTACATCGTGTGTTAAGCAAGTAGTTGAGACGCGTGAATCAACGTAGTGAGCGTGTGCGGCATTTGCGTGCATCATTTCTGTTGTGACTTTGATGTTGTCACGTGGCCTGTAGGGCGTGTAAGTTATTTAATATACATCTCTATGCGACACTATGTTTTAACTACTTCCGGTGACATCATCGTATGTTTTCATACGGCAGTGTGTTCGAGTTGTTAATTTTGTAATGGCTGTTTCAATTTGTTATTGGGCAAATTATACCCAAGGGAAAACGAAGTTATCCCAGAAGTCAGAAAACGCCGTGGCAGATGACCAGGTTTTTGAAGTTCTTGTATGACGCCGACTTATGTCATGCTGAATCTTCAGTGCGATGTCACCGGAAATACAAGAATGGTCGCATAAAAGCAGATGTAGGATAAATAATCTTTATAAACTTACACGCCTTATAACAAGAACACTATACAATAAGCATACCTCAGTGATGGTGCAGTTAATTCTCTTAATCGTCTTTGGCTCTAAGTCGCCGTAATGGCAGCTCGTAATTTTGCAGGGTCTGATACTAAAGTTAATGTGTCGTAACCTTTTAGTCACAAGCGTTAGTGGTGCTGTCTTATGTCTTTATTTACATCTTGTTCTTTCATGCATAATCTTATTTCGAGACAGTTGTAATTTTTCTAGTAATTTTCAAACCTTCCGTAATATTACGGCAGAAAATGCAGATTGTGGCAACAGTTCTTTTTGTTTTGCATATGTTGTGACTATTTTTTGGCCACTACTAAAATATTTTGAATGCTTCAGAGCTGTGTTAATGTGATGTAAAATTACATAACTGTCTCATTTTTCAACAAAATGAAACACGTTTAAAGTCAAAGTGTTTATTTGCATTACGTTCTCTACTTGCTTAGATTTGTTAATTCTGTACTTTAGCTAGGTAACTGTTTTGTTGGTGTGAATTGTAAACTGTAAATTGCTATTGTAAATTGTAATTGAAATGTCAGAAGTGCTAAACAGGAAAAATTAATGGCATTTTTGGTCGAAAAATGGACGTTGCAGCCAGCAATATAATTGCGATATCATTCAGGAACTGAAAATCATAGATTAAAAGAACTTTAAGTGTCTGTTTGTAACATGTGTTTAGGTTTGGTTAATATACTTCATTAATAAGAATCATGGACTATCATGTTGATCACTCAGTGTAGATACATGGCTTCATTGCTTGAGAACAACACATGTCGTGTGTGCTGTGTGCTTTGGTTATGATTCTGCAGTGTATATTTTCGCTCAATTTGGCGTTTTTTTGTTTCGATTAGAGGATATTTTCTGTACAATGTTACGATAGTTCAAGTGCTAATAATAGAAATTTAGCCGAGCGAGTTTTGTGTGATGCATACAATAGGAGACAGCAGAACATCATTCATTCATGTATTTAACATTTGATGAGAGTGCTGAGAAGCTAGAAGCAGTGCCTTCATCCTACAGCGTCAAACTGGACTGAAATTTTATCACAAAAACTGTAAACTTAAGCATTATTGACCTGAATGAGAATTTACACCTTGGATTTTTTTTTAAATTATACAACGTTTGTTTAGATCCGGTATCCACACAGACACTATCTTGTCAACAGACACTAGTCTTAAACTGACCCCTGTTCACTAGTCGGGGTTTCAGTTGATGATCCACTGCTAAACTGAAATGACAGTTAAAATTTGAAGTAACAGATTCATTTGGAGTACCGTATATCAGTGGCTTCACTGAGGGAGCGGGGGGGGAGCGTACCGCCGGTTGAGACCATCGACGGGGTGACACCCGAATGAAAACTGTAAATTGCTATTGTAAATTGTAATCAAAATGTCAGAAGTGCTAAACGGGAAAAATTAATGGCATTTACTACTGCTACACATGCCTTACTGTGGTATCCATCGATCAGATGAGCGTTAGCCAAGTCATGAGATCTCAAGAATTATACCAATAAGTATTAATTATATAGGGATAACGTAAAAAACGATTAAAATAATGGATGAAAAGAACTTGACTATCTCAGAAAAAAGTGGTAGGCCCTAGGACAGGATTTGCCCATGAAGACCAAAAGTTGTTAGGGCTGTAGCATAACAGCCTAGTCGGCAGTCGGCTATACCCCCATTATGATGGTGCAGTGATGGTGTTAGCGTTACAAAGTTTGTTGTCCATTACTTATTCGGAATTTTAAAACAGTAAATTGTAAACCCTCAGCGTAATGTACAAAATACTGGGGGCCATTTTCTGGAATACGGTATGCATATTTAATTAACAGTGACATCGTTGCAACAGACGCTACAAGAGTACAATATCAGATTGTCATTGACACCTGTCAGCGCGGTAACTGCGGGGTTGGCGACGCTGGCAGCTGAAAAATCAAAGTGTCCATTGTAGCAAAGTGCCGCAGTCTGTATATAAAGGATGGGCAAAGTATCTCCTGTGCCCCAGCATTTTATAGCTTGTAGTGGGGGCCAAGCTTGATGCCACCAAAATTCTGGGGGCCACGGCCCCCTTTTCTACCCTTCCGCACAAACGCAACTGAGTCTATGAGTACAACGCGGTCGGTGTCAGTGGCAGCCGCACGCGCGGACCACCATATTGCGATACTTCTTGAGAATGACGTTTGAGTTGTCGTCGAAGTACAGGACCGAGATGGCGGACAGCTTGGTCGGCGCGCAGCACGGCTGTGGCACTGACAGCGGCTTCATGAGGTGCGCAAGTGTCTGCACAATAGCGTGGTTGGTGGCGTTCATCTGAGCGTGAAGGGGAAACGAGCATTCGCCGTCGCAGTAGAAAGCCGCGTAGCCTTCAGGTGCGATAATCCAATCCTACAACATACGTTAACCATCTCAACGGGCGTAGACAGGAGAAAATTGCTCGAGACATTGCTTGTACTTACTCTGACTATAGTGGTCCTCATGGTGGCGTTGCTGCTTAGGCCACTCTAAAAATTTCAGTGATGATGATGAAAAGGCCTGCACTACACTCCCCACGAAAAAATATTTTATCTGGTTTTAAAGTTGATTATACGTATGTCAAATGCTCACTCGCTTGTCGTTGTTAGGCCTAATTACTGGTCGGCATATATGGGACAAATTGCACCGTTTTATTTTTGCAATAACTTCGTTGAACCTCGCTTTCTACTTTGATAAGTGTTGGCTCACACAGTGACACAGGCCTATCTTTTACGTGCATATCTGATATTCTGTGTAAAGTTGAAAACCTGGAACCAGCTTAAGATTTTATGCTACACATTTCAACATCGACATCTCGCCCAGGCTGTTAAATGCCGTAACTAAACGTAATTGTTGACGGCATCATTTGTGATGTGGCATTTTGTCTTCAGCAGCAGTCGGCAAGTACTGTTCCGAGGCGTTCTTCTCGCTGTTAAATGCCGTAACTAAACTGCATGACGAAAATTGTGTTCACATTTTGCTGTGGCGACCGAAGATGCAGTTTTGTTACGCGCCTTTGTGAGACATTCTGGCGGTAACCTTTCAACCAGGGACCTCTATCCTCCGAGCTCTATAGCTTATAAGGCCTGACCAAGTCTACATCCGGCACTGGATATAGTTTTCTTCGAGTTAACAGTAATAAAACTGAAATAACAGTAACACTGCTATCCACTGGCGCCGGAAGCGGTATGGCAGGCAGTTATGGCGGCCGCCACACCAATCTGAAATTTGGTATAGCGGCGTCATACCAACCTGCTGAAATTTGGGCAGTTGATTTTCAGGAAAAATCATTAAAATTGTTGCCACCAGATGTCAGATTTAAAGACTAAAATGCACCAAAATCGATTTCGGCTGGGGCTCCGTTTCAGACCCCGCTGGGGAGCTTACAGCACTCTCTAGGCCCCCTTGCTTAATTTAAGGGGTCATACTTCTAAGGGAAATGGAGGGGTGTAGGGAAGGGGAGGGGCGAGGGTGGGTAAAGAGAAGAAGGGAGGGAAAGGGAGAGAGGGAGCGAGGGGAAGGAAGGGAAAAAGGAAGGGGAAGAAAGGGAGCGGGAAGGGGATACTCGCCATATCAATCCTAGTTTGCTTCCGGCGCCGCTGCCGCTATCAATATCATACCTGCCACTCGAGGTCGCGAAAGCTCACGTAAAGTTGTCGTCGCTGACAATTTCTGCTGTAGACGTGACCGTCGGCTGCAAAGTAACAGTAACAGATAATACGGGTTTAAGTTTTCAGATCCAATGCTTGAGAATTTCAGCTTCAGAACATGTCAAACTTGAGACGCGGGTTTGTGGTTTCAACGTTCATTGTAAACACGCTGCACAATACCATTTTGCCATACATATGATATCGGCACTTTCATACACTGAGCCACGTACTGTTTGCTGCACGGAAGAAACTGAAACAGGTCTTGTCTCTCAAAACATTAAATACAACCATTGGGCTCCGTAGTCCTCCACTGTTAGCAGCGGTAAACCTCACTCGTGATTCGTGGGATTTGTGCAGAAACGATATGAAGTCATGGGGGGGGGGGCATCCGTGATGAGAACAAGAATCCTTTTAAACAACGACGGCTATGCGGCTGACTCATCTGACTGCACAGTCTGCGTGACGCTCCGTAATAATCATATTATTCACCAATATATGGTAGAAAAATAAATAAAATGTGGAAAGTAATGCAACAAAAATAATTTAGCTAATTTATAACTAACAGTAATATTTTCAAATTTAGAAGTGTTTCTACAACAATGTTTAAATGTTTCTCAAGACACGACACAGCACGGAATGCAAAGTCAAGCCGTCGGTGAAACTGCGGTAAACAGACCGTGATAAGACCAGGCTGGCCGACCAGCGGGTCTGTATCGACGTCGTCTGGACGACGACGACTGACCGTCCCTCCTCGACGACGAGCCGCCTGGGTCGGCTGACCGTCGCTGACGTCGCCCTGTCGACTGCCCTGTCGAGGGTGAAGTCTTGCGGAAGAACGCGACGACGAACGCCTGCTTGTCGTCAGGACCTCGGTCACCGACCAGTCCGACCTCTGTTGGATCGAGAGCAACCTCTACAACGACCAATTCGAATCTTCATCAACGGGAATAACAGCGGATGACAGAAAAACACGCATAGCAAAGAACAGCAAAGGCAAACCATCACTGAAAACATCACAACTGAGCAAAAACAAAATATGCCCAAGTCGACTTTTTAAAGCTTAAAATTTAATACAGATCTTTATTTTGCATGCAGCAAAAGAGTCATAGTGCAACAGCCAGCAAGAAGAATACACACAAAAACACATAGACGCACACAGATTTTGTCATTAATACGTGAAAAGATAGGCCCTAAGTTAAAGGTTTCATTAATATTACTGATTTATAATTCTGGTCGATTCTGTCTGTCTATCAGATCAGACGATAACTTTCGAAAGCCTTGACATACGAAGTTCCTATTTTCACATTTGGTATATCTCCACGTACGGGTCAAGATCGTATATGAAGGTCATTGGGTCAAGGTCAAGGTCACAGAAGCGGAACGTCTAAAATGCCAATTCCCGCAGTGTAAACTTCGATCGCTCATAACTCCAGTTCTATAAAAGATAGAGCCATCAGGTTAGCGTGTAGCATGGGCTTTTTGACCACGGGGGATCGAATGGTGGGATCGCCATCTTTGTCACGTAACCGGAAGTGATCACGCGTAACTTGTCTGTCAAACAATAGCTTTCGAAAGCCTTGACGTAGGAAGTTGAGTTGCACATCCGGTGTATCTCCAGAGAATACAAGTCAAGTTCGCATATGAATGTTATCGGGCCAAAGTGCTCATTCGCGGGTGGTTATGCCTTAGATTTGAAAGCATTCTTGTTGTTAGTAATTTCTATCCGAAACGCTTGCAATTACGAAGTGTTAATCTACAGCCAGTCAGTCCTCAATGCAGCTGCGCGACTGATTTTCCGTCTGAAATCCAGCGACCATATTACACATGCGCTCATCAGCCTTCACTGGTTGCGGGTTCCAGAGCGGATCCAGTACAAGGTCGCTGTCATGGCGTACAAAGTGCTGGACGTGCACCAAGTTACCTCGGGCCACTTGTACGCGTCGCCGATGTATCTGATCGTCGAGCACTCCGCTCCGCCGGCACGAATCGCATCCTGATGCTGCCAGTCACGTCCACCACCGTCGGCAGTCGAGCCTTCCCGGTCGCTGCCTCACTAATCTGGAACTCTCTGCCTGACGACGTTATCTCCTCTTAGTCGCTGCCAACCTTCCAGAGAAAGCTGAAAAGACATCTATTCTGTCAATCGTTTCCTGGCTTTTGTTTTACTGGCATTTACACCTGCAGTGGACCTTGCAGTGGCAGTTCCACTTACACCACTCTAAAAATACTGTGATAGATTAATTGATTGATTGATACAGTGTGTACACGATAGACACACCACTGTCCACTGATGATGATAATGATGACGACGATTATGATGACGGATCGTGAATTACCAGGCTGAGCTGTAGAGGAGACTCGAAGAAACAATCCGTGGTGGTCTGCTGACCACGATCGCGTCCATTCACTGACAATGTTCGTCACGTTGATGTCAATCCAGCCACGATAATCGCTGTCTACCACAACGGTTGACTCCTCGCCAGATCTGCGCCTGCAAACGCATTGTAGCAGCAACTACACATGTAGTAGATTGTACCGGACAGAAAGGGTGATAGCATTTCCGACAAAATTCTATTTCCGACGTATGTCCAACGATTCCATTTGAAGATCGCTGTCCTCATCTTCCAGTGCCTATCTGGCATTGAACCGACGTAGGCCTATCTGTCAGACGACTGTCAGCTCATCGCTGACATCAAGTGGCAGATTTAAGGGGGAGGGGGGGGGTTGATAGCTAAAATCAAAGGCGGAGAGCAGGGTTTGTGCTCCCGTCGGACTCAGCTAATTTTTATCTGTATTATCTTCTTATGTCCCGCCTCTGAAGGAGTAGGGGCATTAAGCGATGCTGCGATCCCTCCGTCTGTCTGTCCGTCTGTCTATATGAAGGCCTTATGCTTCTATGGTAACGTAAAAATGTGCGTTTTAGCTTATGGTCAGAACGCCGAAATGCTGGAAGTGGAACCCATCGATCAGTGTGACCCTATGACCACCGAAAGTGGCCAAAACGGCCTTGACCTTGAACAATTTACATCTTCAATATCTCCATAACGAAGACAGTTAGAGCTATGGTTACTATTAAACACGAATTAGGCTGCCTGTTGTTTGCCATAATCAACGGTATCGTCTAATCACCGTTAAGGACCGAACTCGACTTTTCACCTCTTCGGCCATCTATCAACGGTTAACTGCCATCGGCGGGGGCATATCGTGACGCCCATCTTTTTACTTGTTAAATACAGCGATGGAAGTATGAAATAACCGTTGAAACAAACAGGGATAAAACCAACCGATCTCGTGTGACGTCATCGCCGAGTGTAAACACGTGCAAAACGAGCTGTGTGTGGTGGGCGTGGCCTCTGCCGGTCGCCGCCATGTTGACGTACGCCGGAAACTTGTAGACGCGCAGCACGGCTCCCGTCACCATTTCCGCTTCCGCCGGAAGCGACTCACTGCGCATGTCGAAGAAATATCGTTGTAGCGCTCTGTCGGTGTGATAAGATGGCGGTCTATTGTCGTAACCCGCTACAATCACATACAGTGTCGCAGCTTAATAGACAAAATATTAATTGATAATAACTTAATAAGTATTACTGATAATAACACACAATATACTAATAGGCGCCGAAGGCCATAGTAATATTATCAAATTAGTAATATTACTGATGTCATAATTATAACAATGTTAATAAGTACAGTAGGCCTACCAAAATGATTTGTTCAGCCGTTTTGGCAAAACCTAGACAAAATATCGTCTTCGTATATGCTACTCACATAACGTTAGTGGTATTGCAGTCAACACCTTACTGGTAGGGTAGGCAAAACCCATTAGACCTATGCGTCGTGTCTTTTTAACTGCTAATTAAGCTTGAAAACAAAAGGTGCTGAAGTGTCCCATATTAGGCCCGCCCAGGTGAGGTGAGTAAGTAAGTTAGTCCAGACTCCAGACTACCAAGTTGGCTGCTGACGCACCTACACGTCGGCGTCGAAAGCTATTAGTCCGGACAGTGCTTAGCGCTGTAGAAACAACACAAACTCGACGATCAGTCGGCAAACACAAACATCACCGGCTTGACTTCGGCGCGACGGTACGGTAGCGCGAGAGATCGATGTTTCCAACTCCGAGAAGTGACATGTCTGAACGGCGTCGACTGGAGATGGGCGCATTACCGGCATCGTGAATTACCGCGGTATAACAGATTGGTGAATAATAAATGAGCTATAGTTCAGAAATTTCTAGTAGTCGGCACCAAAATCACAGAACCTCTACAGCGGTGATGGTGGATGTAGACGATAGCAGCCTATATACAGTCGAACTCACAGCGAAGTCGGTTGGCTTGATCCGACGGTCAGCAGCTGCAATCTCCCGCAATGACAAAAATGTCATGATGTCATCACCAATCATTGTCGTTAATTATTTTTTGTCCTGGTACTTCATTCCCAGGGTCTTAAAATTAGCAAATGTAAAAATGTATGTCCCGAATTGTTACGATGGGGACTAGGAAAATGTGAACGTGTTGGCAAGGCACACAGCATTGAAACGCTGAATTGCCACGAAAATACGTTGGTACAGGAACGCAGTTTCCCGCGGATTGGCTGTGCAAAGCGTGGGCTCTTCTGCCGCTTTCTGCAATGAGGTTGTGAGCCTCGTCTGACAAGGAACGAATCTCTACCGCACTAAAAAAGGGGGAGTATATTATCATCATCACCATCATCATCATCGTCATCATCACTGTTTCTAGTGACGGTATAATATCGGCAAACATTTCTAGAGACCGCGCCTCTCTTCGTCGGAGCTCTGTCGGACCGCCAACTGTTTATCGTCGTCCAGCCGACAACCGTACCCGGCCGCTGCCGACAAGGATCCGTCCGTCGACCGCTCGACAGCCGCGCCGTCAGCGTCTGGTCGCCGACGACCGGCAAGGCGGCACGGGCACGTACTTTGCTCGTCGTCGATCTTCCGTCTTGATCCATCGCTGCTGCGGCGAAGATGGCGTATATTCGTCGACAAACAGGTCTACGGGTGCTGAATGGACCAGCTGCTTGTCTTGATAAATAAATGTACGTGAACAGACACTTCCTACACTGTTATCACCTGTTCCGCCTGTCTGTGGTACGTTAAAGGCCTTCCTGGAAAAGTTTGCGAGACACGTTTTCTGCCTCCATAAATCTATGCACACTGGTTTTAAACATACATTTATTTCAACTTTTCCATCTGATCTTGCTCTTCC
>Ga0049105_1000947_pt1 | contig 11729 bp, 12 predicted proteins | sample WorMetvaBAHAMAS1_FD_61260 | JGI IMG/M metagenome (GOLD analysis project Ga0049105, IMG submission 61260) | Worm MetaG Olavius vacuus BAHAMAS.1 | ecosystem: Host-associated > Annelida > Digestive system > Unclassified | place: Germany: Marburg | collected 2013-04-09 | reverse complement strand
CAACAATATTCACTCAATCATTCTCTCCTTTAGTTAATCAACCTAATGAATTACCCTAGCAATAATATATAATGGGTGGGCCAAAATAAACCACCCGATAAAATAAAGCACGCTCACCCAGCATACCATGTATTATGCTAAACATTTTGAAAAAATGTAAACAGCTGATAATTCTGAACAGAATGGCATTTTCTTGTTGACTTAATGTTATGAAGACAAAACTGCAAGAAAATCTGCAAGGAATTACTACAAAGCGACCATCAGAAAACTTTGTTAAAACACAACTTATGCAGCTAGTCATCTCGTCAACTGTACCACCGAACAGTTTTTTAACCGAGTTTGATTACAGTAGCAAAACTTTGGTCAGTTTAGGTCTTCTCAATCCCAACGCTATGAACAACTGGATGGTTACATTCATTTCAATGAGGGCGGTTAACAATTAACAAGCAGCCCATGGGCTGTGAAGCTCAGCTGGACGGGACTCCTCTACCTGGAGAGGGATGTCCGGGGAAAAGTCTCAAAATGTCCAGCGGGATTATCTGATGGAGGTGAGATGTCCAGGATATAGTGTCCAGTGGGGAATTTTTTTAGGTGGCGAGAATTATGTGGGTGGGGACAATGCCCAGGGATGCCCCGGGAAAATGTTTTATCCCCATGACCATTACATGTATCAGTCATGATTAGTGGCACCAAAATTACAACACACACACACAATACACAGAAACACACATAGACAGAGCCAGTTAAGCTAAAAACTTATCATTAATGAACTTGACAAAAATTAACGATTACTCGTTAATCTTGATTTTAAAACCCAAGAATTAAAATCGGTCGAGAAAACTGTTTTTTGTTAATCACTTAACAGCTGTCAAAACAAAACATAATTAACGAGTGTTATTCATCTCGTCTCATCAACAAACCATAACGTTGATGGTGTCTCAAGACAGCAATGATTACTGTCTGATCACTGAAGGTTAACTTCATGTTGCTTTGGCAGTGTGTTTTTGGCCCACCCTGTATTGATACGATAAACCTAGTGCATGATATTATAAAATGAGCGTATCAGTTACACAGCATACAATTCACCATTACCACTAACAAGTTAAAAGTTGAAAGTAATAAGTTGCATCTATCAGTGACCACATCTGCCATCACATTTGCATCACTCTACACTCAAACTGCTGAAAGCAGCAAAGACTAGCATAAAACAATAAAATGGCAGCACTGAATACACAGTACACAGAGGTTCACTCACACACCTAACACTATTCACTCTATGCTACAAACACAAACAGTTGCCAGCCGTGCATTCCTGCCAGACATTAGAGATCCACACACCACCCACCGGGTGCCACAACTCATCACTAACACAAACTATTAATGAGAACATATACACCGACTGCATCTACATCAAAGTTTACAGTGAATAGTGAATAGACCCTGTGAGAGTAGTGACGGACTCTATGCCCAACTGTGTCGCACTATCATATCACAGACACTGCACACTGAACACAGTTCTCACTGCATTATAAAAATATCCTGCATATAAGAAAATAGGATGAGATATCTTACAAAATTAGACATCGCTATTTCAATTACTTGTTAATACATGAGAATAAATAACCGCTACAAGATCACATTTTTTAATGCAGGGCACTGAGTTCACATGTATGACCTGTGATGACCTTCAAAGACTATACTATAAGACACCATTCGGCTGTCATGTACGGGCATGCAACCCAGAAACAAACATTCATAAACAAATAGCTGAAATTATGCACACAAGTACACTGCCTATATCACATGCAACTAGTTTTGAGATGTGAAAGACGAGAAGTTGAAAGTTGCAGTCCCAGGATCGTGTGAAACACCAGAAAACATGCTAACAAACTAACAAATGTCTTAACTTAGTGGTATTGTTAACTACACAGTACAGACACTTATAAAGCCAAAATGTCATGGTCGATAGATTACATCAGAATGCAGCATAACTGACAAATAAACTAGAAAATGTGGCAATTGTGACTCCTCAAACTTGAGGCCCTCAACGTTGCACCAGTCATTCTTCTCCACCTTAATTACAAGGCCCATACCACATTTGAAGTCAGTCAAGACTGACAGCATTTTTACTGGTGACACCTTATGAAACACTGTAGACCTCGACTTTAAACCTTTTGAACTTGAACAACTGTAGTGTACTGGCTGTGATGTGATCAGGCTCTGTACCAAATTTTAGCAAAATCAAACGACTGCAGTTGAGTTATGGTTAAAGAATGAAAATTTGGGGCCGATCCACAACTTGGATTTCAATCACTGCACGGCCTCTGCAGACATGTAATGCACCATATATGAAATTTCAGTGAAATCATGGCTGAGTTATAGCAATTTAAAAATTTAAAATTTGGGGAAGACCTCCAGCTTGGATTTCACGATAGGTGGATTTCAATCCTTGCACGACCTCTGCAGACCCATAACGCACCCACATATTAAATTTGACAGAAACTGAACAATCTGTGGCTGAGTTATTGCAATTTAAAGGTCAAAAATTTGGGGCCAAGATGAAGACCTTGGACTTGACTGAAGTTGATTTTCAAAATTCTGCAGCCTTCAGGGAACCATAATGCATCAGCCTGTCAAATTTCAATGCAATAGGACAATGCAAGGTTGAGTTATTGATGATTTAGCAAATTTTTGCTGTCGAATTTTAAGGGAGCCCAAACCTCCGGCAGGTTCTGAGGGGTGCGTGGGCCAAACTGTGCCAAATTTGGGGAGGACATGGGGCCATCACTGGCGCTTAATAAGTTTGTTTTTGATGTCAGATATCTTGATCCATCTTGAAATGTGGGCAGCCACAGGTGAATGGGGTAGAAAATTGAGGACAAATTTTACGCTTTTTGGCCCACTGTAAAAATCAGGGAAGGGGTGGCCAAAATGTCTGAGTGATAAACATCAAGTTCCACCTATGACTCAAACTTATGTGCACATTTGATTTTGCAGCATCCCTGTGGCCGCTAAGAGCCAAGGTCTGGCAAAAACGAAAGAAGGTTCATCAGCAAAACTTAAGGCCTTCCAACTTACATGTCAGGTGGTCTCCATAACCTCTAAAACATGCTAACAAAAACTGCATTAACTGAATTTTCAAACAAAGGGTGTTACTGGTTGTCCATGAGATGACAAATGAAGACTATCAATGCTACTGATACGGCTGCAAGAGCACATGATGCCGCAGCTGATGCTGTGTCAAAGGACTCCTATATGACTGACTGTCATACTCAAACTGCTGTAGATAACACACAAACTAATCCCAGAAATTACTGTCTATTGCTATCTTTTCGTCATAAACTGCATCAAATTTTTCACAGATGTGCAAAATTTCATGTCACTTTCAAGTTGTTTGTTTATTTTGTAGCAGTTGTGCCAATCATTTTGAGGCTGCTACAGCTTCAAAATGATTGGCACAACTGCTTAATGACGAGTACTTAATGACAGTCCAGTATATCAACTTTTTTGGACACAAGTCACTGTAGTTTATATACAAAAAATACTTAAGGAAATAAATTATACGACATGCAGGAACTATGCCAGTCACATGATAATTAGACACTGCAAGCACACAAACTCACTCTCACTAGTTCACTATCACATCACTTGTAAACTTATGTATCACTTGCAATTAACGTCACCGAGCACCATTCCCCTACTTCATATTATGCACATCATCATGTATTTTTGTACAAAAACAAATGCCCATCATGGTCTACATGCTGCAAAAAGAACAGACTGAGATCTGGAGAGCAAGCAAGAACTTCTTATGGATTCACTGTTCTTGGAGGTACAGGCAAGTCTCAATGTCATCAGATTGAGGTTTGAGGTTTATGTTTCAACTAGGTCCAGTACGTTGGTCTCACAGTTAGGTGTGTACGTTCTCTTGGTGGCTGTAAGTACCAGTGCAACTAAATGCTGGTGAAAATGACACGCTATAGATCTAGACGGATGTTAAACTCTGCTCACTCACTGATTCACTCACGTAACAGCAACACAGTCACTAACTGATCACAATTGTAGTTCACAGTCTCAACATCAACCTACTGTACATCATCACATAACACAGCTGACAATGATGTGAACATAATAGGTGTGAGGCACACAAGGTAGGTGGGTTCTGCTATCAGTATCACCAGCTGCATGCATCTATCTATCCACATCTCACAACTATATGTAGCCACACGGCCGGTAAAACTGTACACACAGTGAACATGTCTGCCATAATCATTATCAACAGTCCACAGAGCAACTGTGTACAACCAAGTCAACAGCTGATCACAGGACAGCACACACATGGCAAACTGTTGACACTATAGAGACAGAACTGCAGCATCGGCACAGCAGAAACACCGGACATCAGCTAAACACAGGACGTCAGCTAAACACAGAGTGTATTGATTGATTAACATCACAACTGCAGCGTGAGAGAAAGTGATCAGACGCGAGACGTGTCGATGTTAGCACCAGGTGAAGTATCAGTCGCTGACTGAGGAAGAAGCTGTGTGTCTGCTGAACCTTCCTCCTCGTCATCATCAGCAATCTTAAATTTCACCATCGGGTTCTTCATGTAACCTTTCTCAACTGGTAATGACGATTTCTTGCTATAACAACAACGTGACATTTACTTAACACAAGTCCCAGTAAACACAGGACAATAACTAAATTGCTAACAAATACTTCATTTCACTTTGCGAATGCTGTAGTCACTGTAGGACAGCAGTCTGCCTACAAATGTCGTTAACAGGCACATTTCAACTATGAGGTTCACTGTCTACTGCTGTATGCATTCACAGGCAGCTGAGTTTACCCGTCTGTGCAAAATTATAGTTGACAAGTTTGTGTACACACGTCGACGTATTTAATTCATGTAAAAAACCTGGTGCCTCTTCATTTTACTGCATTATAAGTGAGTTATGTGACAGAAGCAAATGAAGTCATGCGTGCCCCATGTGTAAGTATATTTCTATGTCTGCACTCGCTCTATGTTAACAACATCAATGCACAGACTATCACCAAACAGCATGAGAAATGCATGAAGCAAACCGGTGTCTTGGGTGAGTGGTCTCGGCAGGTGCTGCCACTATCGTTGGTTGTGAGTTAAGATGATGCCATATTCCAGTCTTGGACACCTCTTCAGAAATGTTGACATCATCATGTGTATGAGTAACTGGTGGTCCCATGTCTGGCACTGTGCCTTGGTCATGATGCTCATCCCCCATGTCCATCACATGCTGAAACACAACACAACACACACACACTGACATGTCAAAACACTGAAATGAAGCATATGTAGAACCAACTGCTGTATGACACAGATGTATGTGATGTATGTATTTTCCTGGTGCACGTATAAAATACACCCATCATGCAACATGAAACTATGCAGCTAAAATATTGCATGCCCAACCATGCAACATTTTAACAGAACATGTTAATGCTGCATGGTGAGTTGATGACCTCTTTTTGTTTACAAGCTACAACAAATGCAACAAATGAACTGCTACAAAAAACACATATCTGTGACAACACAAACATGATAACGTGTCCCAGACTGCTCCTGGGCATAGGCTGCCTACTCATCTTTACTATGCTTCTGAGTCCACACGTGGGTGAACCATCTGTCTGAGACACATATCTAGTGCAAGCTAGACCTTCTCAGACACACCACGTTACCACCGCTCACAGTTAACTAGTAACAAATTGTAATGCTTTGTGACACAACGCACATGTGCATTAAGTTGCCCAGTCATTATGTGACGTGCTACAGCTTCCAGTCGGTCGACCTTGTCACCTCTTGCATGAAAACCCAATATGGTGAGGCAGTATAATGGTGAGGATATCAGACCTGGGTAGCAACTGAGCTTGGCCACAATTCATCTATCTTTGACTGCGATATTCAACATCAGACTACACTTGTATGATGTCATCCATCACATGTTACAACTCACAGTGAACTAGAGCGGTCACACACTGATACAACATACCGCTCGATCAGTCACACACTGATACCACATACCGCTCGATCAGTCACACACTGATACAACATACCACTCGATCAGTCACACACTGATACAACATACCGCTCCATCAGTCACACACTGATACAACATACCGCTCCATCAGTCACACACTGATACAACATACCGCTCCATCAGTCACACACTGATACGACATACCGCTCCATCAGTCACACACTGATACGACATACCGCTCGATCAGTCACACACTGATACAACATACCACTCAATCAGTCACACACTGATACAACATACCACTTGATCAGTCACACACTGATACAACATACCGCTCCAACAATCACACACTGACACCGCTCAATCAGTCACACACTGACACGACATACCACTCCATCAGTCACACACTGATATGACATACCGCTCAATCAGTCACACACTGACACGCTCCATCAGTCACACACTGATACGACATACCGCTCCATCAATCACACACTGACACCGCTCCATCAGTCACACACTGATACGACATACCGCTCCATCAATCACACAGCTCCATCAATCACACACTGACACCGCTCCATCAGTCACACACTGATACGACATACCGCTCCATCAATCACACACTGACACCGCTCCATCAGTCACACACTGATACAACATACCGCTCCATCAGTCACACCGCTCCATCGGACACACACTGATACGACATACCGCTCCATCAGTCACACATACGACATACCGCTCCATCATACCGCTCCATCAGTCACACACACTGATACGACATACCGCTCCATACCGCTCCATCAATCACACACTGACACCGCTCCATCAGTCACACACTGATACGACATACCGCTCGATCAGTCACACACTGACACCGCTCCATCAGTCACACACTGATACGACATACCGCTCCATAAATCACACACCGCTCCATCAATCACACACTGATACAACATACCGCTCCATCAATCACACACACTGATACAACATACCGCTCCATCAATCACACACTGATACAACATACCGCTCCATCAGTCACACGCTCCATCTGTCACACACTGATACAACATACCGCTCCATCAATCAACGCTTCATTCATCTTCTTCTTCTCCTCTTTCTCACGTTTGTGTGACTCGGGCATGATGTCATCAAGCCACTTCAACTCATGGCGTGTAAACAGCCAGTCTAAAGCTTTCCGGATGAAACACATCGCCAATACCTACCATCAACAACCTCAAACACTAAACCTTTAACTAAACACTATAACATTTATATAGTGTCACATAACAATTGCACTATATGGCTTCTATACTGTGCTCCAATGAACATCCTTGCTGGGTTTTAACTGTGCGATTACATGCAATACAATGCATGGTAATGCCAAGGCCTTTCTGTCCGTCCATCTGTCAAATGCGTGGATTGTGACAAAACGAAAGAAACTTGTGCCGATAGTCTTATACCGCATGAAAGATCATGCATCCTAGTTTTCTGACAAGAAGAATGGTTGGTGGGGGGCGAACTGATCCCGTTGGAGCAAAAACACAGATTTTCAATTGATATTCGCTCGTGGCGCCCGAGTCATAACACATAATGAAAACAGTTCAATTAACACTAATAGTAAGTCCACTACGTGCTTTCCAATATGTTTCCGTATGTTGCCCCTCAGCCCCCAAATGGGGGCTCAAAAATGCAAAGTGTCCAAAATTTTAACAATAATCTGCGAGAACTTTGAAATGGTACAAGATAAAAATAAGCAATTTTACTACAGTACTGACCTCAGGTAGTGATGAAGAGTCCAAATAAACCAAATGTATATCAGAAAGCTAACATAATGACACCATCATCAGAGTGAAAAACAATGATACGAACCATGACAGGAAAAATGATTGAAATTTCTTTGATAGTTTTTATGACCCACAGTCCAATGAGACAGACAATCTGAATTGCTGTGAAGAGGTGAACACGTCTGAGTGGCACATGGCGCAGATACATGTAGTCCGGCTGATACTTGGGTGGCATGAACATGATGAGCACACGCTGTACTAACTGAAACATGATACAAAACAGACACACCATGTGCACACAATTGAAATGAGCAACAGAACTTGGTACAAATATGTCCTCGTGTCATACACAAACAGGAGCTCAGCAACATTGTACAATGCAGTGAAAAGATGGGGGGTCAGTTTTCAGGACTAGTTCTTGGTAATGACTTCAGATATGGCCATAAGTCATATATTGCCAGAAAATGGATTCCACGGGCTGCATTTTTGTTGCAGACAGTATCAGCCTAACTTCAACCAATTAAATTGGCCCCTGAAGCTGCAGACCATTCAAGGGCATCCAAGGTCGCTGATTTTGTCTGCATGCAACTTCCCCTCAATCAACAGAACAAACTTAATGCTATGTTGCATCATTCCCAAGTTATTGCCAATTATTAGTCCAATTTTCGCTGTCGACAGGGAAGTGCTTCTCTTTAATGCAGTTGCTTGGTGTGAACTCCTAAATGCAGGACCAGAGAATTTGTAGCCAAGAGACCAGAATCATCGCTCTATCGTACGGTGCAAAATTATTTCAATATCTTGAACCATTTAGATGTGCTACATGAATGTGATGGACAGACGGACAACTTTATCATAGCTAATGCTGCACTTCACTACGTTGCACAGCCAAAATTCATACAAATTTACTGGTGGGCACATCATGGCAACATAACAAAATACACACGTCACCAAGCAGTATAATTTGGCAGTAATAACCTATCAATCAATCAATCAAAGCAAATTTATACAACGCCATAAGTCGCGTGTGAATTGGAGGCGGGAAGATAATCAAGGGCCTGATGGAAAGCAACAGCAGCCTACCACTGGGTTTATCATTAATACCACGTATGGGCCGAGTGCCTAGAGTATAGGACTCACTTTATTTACAACATGTATGTGGACTATTTCTCTAACCAATCAAAACCACTTAAACAATTTTTGTACTTAGTGGTTCAAAAGAAGTGTCTCTGTGATTATTAGGAACCCTTATCAATTACATGATGTGTGTGTATGCTATGAGCTAATGTAGGACTTGCATGAGGATGTGAGTGGCAATGATGGAGTACTTGGTGAGGTTTTATTCTTGTAACATGCCACCAATGGTCACAGATTACAGAGCGCCACTGCTGCACCATCTTACCTGTCGGCAAAATTATCTCAGAGTATGTACAATCTTGATACTCAACAAACACGGGAATTAAATCTGAAGAAGTTATGACAAAATTTTTAGATCTTGTGCCATTTTCGAGAAACTTCAAAAAAATGTCAAAGTTTACAACACACGGAAACTGTCTACAGAGAAGAGAAGTCAGGTTCAGAAATTCCAAAAATGCAGAATAACAGAAGCACTTGGCCTTGTCACCACTGCATGAAGCATATCATTTCAAATGAATAAAAAGTTATTACAACTACAGACAGTCAATTCATGCTCAGATCAATCATCAAAAAACACACACAATCACACATCATAATGCAATGATTTACAGTAGGACTTTCATTTGCTCCAGAGCGAGTTAGTTCTACAGTTGTGATTGCTAATTATCAATACAGTACATGTATACACAAATAACAAACAACCTGAATGCCTTTCAGAGATGAGACACCCATGAACAAAAAGACTCCATAGAGAACCGGCATAGGTATATACTGCAACAAAAACAGCTGCCAATCACAAATCCACACCAGTTACTTGTCATGAACTCCTGCTCAGACTGTCATACATCTGAATAACCTCAGTCAAACACAGTTAATTCCAACACTCACAAACTCCACAGAACTTCTATTGTGTGTGTCTTTACAACATAATGCAATTTGGCCTCTTTTCTTTTTGTCTTTCGATTTCCACACATGCAACTGAGATTAGTAATTTACAGTCACAGCTTTTAAGTACAATATTTAACAAAAATACAGAAAAACTTAGCAATACCTTTAACAGGTCAGCCATCAGTGCGGAAAGACCGACCATCACAAATACTAGAATACCGGTAACTCTCTGTTCACTGCCAATGCACACACATACAGTCAGCATAATGCTACCAGCAAACTCAGCGCATGAGAGGTTCCACGATGATGCGCTATATAAATTCACATTACATTACATTACATTACAAACTCACATAGCTATTAATGTACTGTCTGTTAGCTGCAGATCGCAGTAATCCAGTGGTAACATGCCTCTCCACAGTGTGTGAGATATCTGTTTGCCTGCTTACCATATATACTCGTGTATTAGCCGTCCTGCATACAAGCCGATCCCCATTCCCGCAGCTGAAAATCTAGCAAAAATTAGTGACTCGCGCATAACCCGGTAACGAAAATCGGCGTCCAAGTCGTCGCCAAATACGGCAGCAAACTGTTCACGCATTAGTTCAGCACAGTCATCGTACAGTCACCTTCATCATCTGTGAGATGGATGCTGTCTTCAGAGTCTGCGTTGCAACTGACCACTTGTGTATAGCTTTGACTGAATGATGGCCTCATTGGCCTGTACGGTGTGAGTGCTAGAATGGTTTCAAGTTATAATGGCTGACTTAACTGGTATGCAGATGCTGCAGCAGCAGTTTATGAGTGGTCGTGCCATGCACCGCACACACTTCCATGCACACACGTAGCCTAGTGGCCTACTAATGGTCCATGCTGTGCTGACTATGGCTGTTAAAGTATAGCTGTGTGGCATGACCCATACATAAGTCGACCCCCAAAGCTTTATTGTCAAAATTCAGCCAAAAATTGTTGGCTTATACGCGAGTATATACGGTACGTGAAAACCACTGTGATATACACAACCTTGGCTACAAACTGCACACCCTTCTACACCCATCACTGCTCAAATGAACATGATGACAGCACAATAAACAGCGTCACAGATACAAGTATTATTATTGCAAGTAGCTGCTGTGACATTAACTCACCACACCACACATTAATTGAATGTACAAATAAAACTTGGATCTAACACACATTACACAGAGTCACAAGTCTGTGAAAAGCAAATCACTGTGAATGACACTCACCGAACACCAAGGAACTTTGGTCTCTCACCAGGCGCTGCACATTCCGACTCACGAGTGAGGCTGCGAATGTGATTAATAGAAAGAACAGTTGCCGCAACAAACCACGGCGTGCCGAGCAGCGAGCACACAACAATCTGCAATGAGATGATCAGCAGGTCCAGATGGTAACCACTGCCTTTCTACAGACGCAGTCAAACACAACCAATCTCTGTCACAGCCTTCCTAGAGCAGCTTCATATATGTAACAAGTACACAGCTTTCCTTGCATCATCACGTCGATCACTAGCGTTAACATATTCCAGATTTACTAGCACAATCACTACTATTACGGTACTTTTTCAGTCTTTGTTTAACCAACCAACATCTCTATAGTGTACACCACATTAAGGCCAACGTTTTTCACAGACGTGACAGTCTTCCTAGCAGCAAAGAGACAATGTCAAGGCACTTAAGCAAGGAATTACAAGCTCAGTTCAGGAGAATATATTACCAGTATTACTTCTTGATGTGTGATGTACACAACGATGATCATTAATATTAATAAACATTTATCATTGCCTACATTACTAACTGAAACAAGAAGCTCAGCTATCGCAGAGAGACCGCGCTGCACCCTGTTTAAACTTTGGCTAAATATAAGTGCGAAAAGC
>Ga0049105_1000946_pt1 | contig 11730 bp, 6 predicted proteins | sample WorMetvaBAHAMAS1_FD_61260 | JGI IMG/M metagenome (GOLD analysis project Ga0049105, IMG submission 61260) | Worm MetaG Olavius vacuus BAHAMAS.1 | ecosystem: Host-associated > Annelida > Digestive system > Unclassified | place: Germany: Marburg | collected 2013-04-09 | reverse complement strand
CGTTGTAACTATAAGAATATCAATTGGAGATCTGATTGCGGGGGTGGGGCGGCAACAAAGACGTTTGGCCCAGGCAGCAAACACCCTCGCACCACCACTGATACCGATCAACTCAACAGTTTGCCATCTAACACCATCTAGTTCTCCTTTGGATCCATTTATTTTATGAATAATTTGGGTAATGTAATCTCGTTGAGTATTGCAATAGCTATACTTTAAATCGGCGGAACACGTAGGCATTCTGCGGTCAGGCGTTTGCTGTCGCTGGTCTCTCAATATGGAACTCGCTGCCAAAAGGTTTACGTGACCCCTCTTTTAGTATTTCTGTTTTTGGCCGTTTTCTCAAAACATTCCTTTTCTCAGAGTACTAGTGTATCCAGTGCAATAGAGGCTTTGGCGATGATGCGCTATATAAATGTACGTTTTACATTACATTTTAAGGTGGATATTAATTATTTTGAGATGGATATTAAGAAAATTGAAAACGTCCAAAGACGCTTCACTAAAGCCATCTTTCCAAAACTCTCATACAGCAAAAGATTGATAAGACTACATTTACCAACTTTGGAGATGCGACGATTAATGGCGGACTTAACTACTTGCTACAAATTGTTAAATGGTTTAATTGATATTGATTCTACCAACTTTTTCGTTGTTTCTACTAACACACAGACTAGAGGAAATAGTTGTAAGCTAAAGAAAAATCATATACTGAATATTCGTGATGCTAATATGTTCCATAATCGAGTCATAAATTTCTGCAATAAACTGCCAGACAGTGTTGTGTCAGCCGCCAGTATTTCGAGTTTTAAGCGGCGATTGTCGAGTTTTGTGGTGAATGTTGGATTTGAACATTTTTCTTTCAACTAGATTTTGTCTCTCTCTCTCATTTGTTGCTCTTACTAACATTGTTTCTATCGGCACATGTTAGCGGAGGTTGCATCCTCCCTTGGTGTCCGGTCCAGTATGCATTGCATTTCTGGACAAATAAATTGATTGATTGATTGATTGATTGATTTACATGCATGTTTTTATAAGTAAGCTTCTAGTAGTAAGATTCATGCACGTACTTATCAGTGAATTTAATCGCAAGACAACTACCACAATCATACAACACACAGAACCTCTGCACCACGTTTGAGAGACAGACAACATATATATGTTGCCTCATTAACCAGGTTCAAAGGTCAAGGTCACGGGCAACATTTTCCTAAAATATGCCTACGTTTAGTTCATAAGTATATCGACCCAATGCTATTTTTTGTCACGTATTGGTTGGTCAGCCCACTGGCGGCGCCAGCGCAGTAAAGGAGCCAGGTCATTTCGATGTCAGAAAATCTTCCAGCCAGGTCACTCGTATGCACTTTTTTGCTCAGAAAAACTTGACGACTTTTCTTTAGTTGTCGCCCTCAAAACACAGGCCGTTAATGCCGTTTCACTGTTGAAATAAAACAAATAAAGCGGTCAGGTATGGTAACATTTTTATTTTTTGTTCACATTATTACCGAAGCAAAGCAATACGCAGGGCATGAGCCAGGGCGGTGGATCTTCCAGCCAGGTCATTTGACCTGACGCGCCCTGGTGTAGTGCCACCACTGGATCAGCCTAAGCCACAAAGTCGTTTCTGTTTGTGTACTGTAGATTGCGACTGTTGCGCATTTGGTTCATCGACGTGCTCTACAACATCTTCGTCATCGTCGTTGTCGTCGCAGCATCAGAAAAACTGGATAGTTGGTAAACAGTTCTCACGTTGCTTCGTATCTGTACATCCTTGCATCGCTTTTGTTTTGTTTGGGATAGTTCAGTAATTAGGCCCCCCCTATGCCGTGCTTGAGGGAGGGCTGGAGGGAGCATACATTGTGTAAAACTTTGTGATTGGAAGGGCAGGAGACACACACGTACTGATTGGTAAAAGTAATGAGTCCTAGTTGATGAGCTTAGTTCTGAAGTTGTTCGAAATTGAATGTGTCACTTCGAACTCCACTTGCTGTGATCTTGTATTTTCTTCACTTTCTGTTCTGCACTCGGTCACCAAGTCTGCATAGCTTTGCGACGTTGCAGGATGTATTCAAGACAGTGCATTAGAGGTCAAGGCTAAGGCTAGACTACTTTAAGGTCAGGACCAGGCCATCTCGGGGCTATTTCAAGGCCAGATCACTTCAAGGCCAAGGCCAGTCATCCTCAAGGACAAGCAGGGTTGTGGAGTTGAGAGTCAGAGTTCCTGGCCCGGAGTCACAGTCTCATAATCAGTATGTCAAGCAATAATTTCTACAATTGGATTTGGAGTCCAGATTTTTTAGGGCCAGAGTCAGAGTCCGGAGTCCTAAATTTTCTAACCCCGGAGTCTGAGTCCCACAAAAATTGCGGACTCCACATCCCCGAGACCAAGGCAAGTCCAGTACATTACAGCACTGTGAGAATGTCTGCCAGTGTGCACAGAATACTTATTGAAAGAAAAATGAAATCACTTCATATCAGAGGTGGCTAAGCATGTGAGTAGAAACAAATTCAAGCATACTTGCACTCCACCAAGGAGGCTGTGTTTTACTTAGGCGCGTAGCCAGGATTTTAATTGGGGGGGGGGGCACAGAAGCTGCGAGGGTGCACTTTTTTCTCCAAAAAGTTGATAACCATTTTGTGTTGTCGCCCTCAAAACTTGAGCTCTCCTAGCAGCGGGTTCCAACTTCTGACTTCTGATAGAGAGAACAGTGTTACTCAGTGTTACTTTACTGAATAAAGCAGGCCCTACGTCCCAACAACGTAAAAAATCCACTTAATCTATGATTGGGGAGCATGCCCCTCTCCCCTGGCTACGCCCCTGATTTTACTTGGAGTGCCGTTTGTCTGTCTCACTGTTTGTCTGTCTCTTAGCAACCTCACGTAAAAACTGCAGTTTGGATCTTCATGAATAGTGTATCTTTGGACAAGGAAGAACTGACTAAATTTTGGAAGTCTTCTGCCTCTGGATCTGGATCTAGGAATTCTTTCAAAGGATTCTTCGACATTGTGAGAGAGAGGGCATTATTCAACAGTTTGGCTCAGTCATATCTCTGGAAGAACTGATCGGATCTTCGTGAAAATTTTATCTTAGATGTATCTTTGAACAGGCAAGTCCCCGCTGAATTTTTGGGAGTTATCTGGATTCAGAGTCGAGAGGTTTACGTTGTCGAAGGTCTGCATCTACACTCTCTGAGTGCTCTTGTTCTTTGCCTATCACACAGTGACACACGTGGCAGTTCATCATCATCATCTTCACTATCACCGCTTGCATCTTCTTTTACTCGTTCAGTATTTCATTCAAGACTTGGCTCTTCAGCAAATCCTTTCCTCTATAGACCTTTTCCTTTCCTACTGGACTGATTACACAGACTTTTGGACCATCTAATGATTTTACTCTGCTGAACGGTTGGATTTGTTTGCATAATGTGTTAGACAGATTCTACATCAGTAATAGTCACTGGTATTCTAACGGGTATTCCTGTCGGTTTTCGAACGCACTTTAAATCGCTGCACTTTCATTCATTTATTCATTCAGCAATGAATGTCTGACAGATGATGATGAGTCCTTGTGGACAGCATTCCCTGTTTGCAGTACTGCAGTACCGGAAATGTAGATGTGTCTTAGCGATAGAACGTCACATCTGCACTGGGAAAATTTTCACCGAAAATCGATCGTTGTTTCCTCACAGCATTTGATAACAGACAATGAACAGTTTACACTGCTGTGTGTTTGCGTGTAGAAGGCATCCGTGGAACATTTGTGCTCATCTGAAGCCAACGACTTTGTCGTCACAGTTTGATTAGTTTGCATGCAACTGTCTTTGCATTGTAGTCAGTGAAACAGTTAGCAGTTTAAGTATTTAATGTTATCTATGATAGTCGTAGTTGTATTTTACATAAATGGTCATAATTTTGATATACAATGAAACCAGTTAGTCATATGGTGGCTTATATGCATTTGCTGCTGTGTGGCTTGTAATCGTACAGCTAAACTTCACCAGTTGTGGCGTGATATAATATATTATGATAATCACTGGAGTTAATTTGTACAGACACATATGGCACTGCAAAGTGTGTCACATTGTTAAGGAATTGTAGGATTTCATTTGTACTATCCAGTAACAAACAGTGTCCTATTTTCATGGTTTTTATACTGAAAACAAACCTTGCACCATTAGTGCGATAAACCTCATTGTATGTTGCTCTGACATGACACTTGGTCATTTTCTTGTCGTTAATTAAGTAACAAAACAAGTCAGAATGCGGATTCTACATCAATCCTAGTCACGGGTATTCTGTGCAGACATTCTCACAAACACCAAATGTTTATTATGCTTCAGTTCTTTCCCCAGTGTGGGTCACTGCTGCGTGTAGCAGTGTCATTCTGCGGTTGCCAGGTCTTTTGTGGTCTATGATCATGGGCGTAGATCACGGGAGACAGGGGAACAAGTCCCCCCAGAATTTGGATAGGGGGATGCTAATGCAAATTATTCCCCTCAGATTTTGTCACGTATGTACAAAACGGAGCGTTCTGTTGCTTCAAAATATGCCTAAATCCGCTTTCGGCTCTGCCCTGGACCCCGCTGGGGGAGCTCACGATGCTACACCCCTCCCCATATCTCACCCCACTCAACACCGACCCACCTTCGGCGCTCGCCATGTGTCCCCCTAGAATTCTAGCCAGATCTATGCCTATGTCTGTGATCATGATGGTGCACCTACGTGTCACTTAATGATTTAGTTTGCCAACAGGGTGTTTAATATTTTACTGCATAATTAAGTGCGATAATTACAAGAAAACTTTCTTTTGTGGTGTACATAGTCACTTCTATGTTGCCATTGCAGTTACTTATATCTAGTATCACTTACATTATGGGGGTAATGCCCTCCACCCCCGTCGTTGTAGGTAAATTTTTTCATTGGCCAATAGACTTGCAATAGTAAACTTAATTTGTTTCCTGTTTTATCTTGTGTTCCTGTGGAGCCTGCATGCACATTTGTCTCTGGCTTCTGGGGGCTTCACTCCCAGCCCCCCACCAGGACTCTGCCTCTAGACCCTATAGACCCCTTGGTCATCCCCACCCCACGATAGCAAATGCTGCATATTCCTGGCTGTGCCCCTGGTTGTTATCACTAGATTCTACTGTGAAGTTCAGGGGTGTCAAATACATGGGGTCTCCGGAGCCCAGGCCCCGGCAATAATCTGGATTGAGGCCCAACAGTGGTGGACCACTTGCTTTTTAATTTTCATTACTTGGGGTTCCTTGGTGCATTCAGAAATGTTGTTACTTCCAGACTTCTTTGTGTTTATGATCTATGCCACAAGGTGACCTCACATCACAAAATATTAGCACCAATTTATGAAGATAATCTTTGACCATTGTCCTAAATGAGGGCCAGGGTTTGAGCACCAAATATTCACAGCCGATCGAATGGAGAAGTTCCGTTCGTGTTTGCAGCTTCACTGCATTGTGCCATCGAGTTTACGTTGTTCTTTGTAGATAGCGAGCATTGATATTAGCACAGCTTATGTCAATACTGGTGCGACACTTGATCGTCGTGTTCTTTCATAATGCACTGCAGAACGGTTTGATCACGTTACATCTGTACGTCGGCGAATATCAACAGCAGAATGATACCGACATGGTACTTTGTTTAACTGACTTTCAAGCGAAGATAAAGTTGAATTTGCATTATTGCACGACTTCCCAGTTATCTGTTTGTTACATTATTAGTTTCGACTGAGCACTTGACGTACTGTTACTGTTGTCATTTGATTGACAAGTTCTTCTGTTAGTCGTAGGTCACAGAACACGGTTTGCTGAGCTGTTGTATACGACCGTGAACGTCGTTATCACCAGAGTGATGCACTATGAACTATGAAGTTATTCCATATTTCATTTCACGACGTTGCGGTGTGCCGAGAAACATTGAGTTAATGTCTGCTACTACAACAGAAAAACTGCTACTCAAAATCTAAAAACTGATCACGACGGCCAGTGGCCACTCCCCAGTTCCCATCAGTCCCCAACTTTTCGAGGTAGCTGTGGACCTTGGACTTATAGCATCACAAATACAGACACTTCATTTTGAACTGCTGTGTTTATGTATGCATCATAAGGTAAGATAGCCCTATATTTTAATGAATCGTGATGTACTGACAGATATTCTGCTGCTTTCTAAGTCGAGTGAAATTTTTGTGATTAGGTTGAACCATTATACCTCAAGCAAGAACATATTTTCCCTGACTTTACCCATTTTCACAGAGAGCTTATAAATTGCCCGACTTCTCAGGCGGGCGAGACACACTGTTGATTGCTGTTTGATGACATACAGTGACGCTGTTGTGTGCATGTGTATGAAAGCATAGCTGGTACATCTGGACTCGCCTGTGCATTGTGCCACTATAATAAAGATTTTGAACCATCTTGCCATTTGTGTCATAACTGATCAGTTTCATCAGAAGTGTGGCAGTACTCAGTACACATTAGAATGCTGGCCAAAGTGCTGGAACTAGTCTGGTTCACCTCTGTATCTCATTAAGAGCAAGTCTACGCATCGTCTTCTATCACCCTATGCTATCCCCGACACCGCTATTCTGCAATAAGCACGTTAAATCAGCCAAGTGATAATGTTCAAGTAATAATTTGAGAAAATTCACTGAGCAGTGGTGGCACTACACCAGGGCGCGCCACGAAGATCCACCGCCGTGCGTATTGCTTTGCTTCGGTAATAGTGAGAACAGAAAATAAAAATCGTTACCATATTATTATTTTGACTATGAAACGGCACGGTGTTGGCGGCCTGTGTTTTGAGGGCAACAACAAAGGGTGACCTGGCTGGAGGATTTTCTGACCTCGAATTGACCTGGCTCCTTTACTGCGCTGGCGCCGCCAGTCACCGAGGTGATGCAATGGTGAAACGTTTAAACGTTTAGAGCTTTGGGCTCCCACAGCCATAGACAGGTCAAGGGTTTGACTCGTTGATGATCAATTTTCATGTAATTACTGTGGGCAAGTTGTTTACGTGACATACCTCTCTTATCAGCAGTACAATTTACTAACTGGCAAAAGGGTGCTGTGTGGCTGGGAAGGTGACTGTAGGCCTGGCAGAAAGTCACAACGGCCTCCAGCTGGGTTTACAGTCACTGTGGCCCCACTGTAAAGAATATGTTAATCATACAAATGTGAGAAAAAATATATTGATCTCTGCAGTAGGCTATAAAAACTCCCGAGCAACAAATGCACATCACTGACATGAAAATTGTCACTGATTACACACAACAGACCAAGCTGTCACACATTTCATTGATAACAATCAAGTTGTAGGCATACATCAAAATATAAGAGCACTGTGGTTGAAGGAAACACTGTTTGAAGTCTTTACGCATTTAACTATACGACATCAGCACAACGACAAGTTAGCTTAAAGGCAATACACTGCAGACAGATAATGAAAATATGGAATGAGTATGGGAACATAAAATGGGTTTAAAGAGGATATATCATAATGCATACGTCTTAAAAAACTACCATGGAAGATGGTGAATCACAGGCCAAAAAGGCAGGAGTATTAAGTACAGACACTGGGAGTCAATCACACTTCAATACAAGAGGCAAGACAAAAAATTTAATGCATGTAACAGTGACTAGATCACTTACAGAGCTATGAACATTCACGCTAGTAGTTAAAGCTGTTAGAACTGGCATCGTAGCAGTCTTATTGTATAAAATTACAAACAGTAAAAAATGCATGTATGCGGTAATGTTTTAAAGACGCTGTTCACACATACAATATCCTGCACAAAGGTTAACCTCTGTGGCACACGGCTGATAAAGGTGCATGATTTGTGACCAGGATGCCAAGTACCAGTTCCACCTGCCTTCTTTAGCAGTCAAAATATGGAAACGAGACAACAGTGATAAAATATGTACAAAAAAATCAACAAGTTTTTCAAAATCACACAGAATACTTCGACATACATAGATTAGCCTCACAGATGTCACTTATAGGGATATGAGTGCAAATTGTATCCTTCACTTTTTGAACTGGGGTACCATACCCGCACGTTGTCACTATTTTGACAAATTTCGCCACTTGCAAATATCACAAATGTCCTCCCCACTAGATGCAAAATATGAGAGCCAAAATTGAAACTCAGGGAGCTTAGGGAGCCTACAGTGCTTTTCCAAACCCTTAGATTTTCTACATCATAGACAGGGAAGGAGAAGGGGACATGGAGATAGGGCAACAGTAACCCCAACTTTTTGGCTCAAAGTGACACCCATGATTCGCTGACATAATCCGTTGTAACAAAACAGAATTACAAAAACTGACAAAAACATGCACATTAGAAAATAGTTAATTAACAGGAAAAGATGAGAACTATACAAAAATTATAGTGACAATTTCCTACAAAGTATGTTCAAGTTTGGTACACGATGCAACTACAAAACGAGCAACTACGTTTCTTTGTCGGAAAGTTTTTGTTTCAGTTGCTGGACGAAAGAAACGCAGTCTTCTGATAGCTGTCCACCATCCAGGGCTACACACCATTGCTTCAGCTGCAGAAAACACACAGAATTATATCAATCAATACTCATCAGTCAAATTTGTCAACTCTGAAAAAATAACCATCTTTTTAGCACAAAAGTAAGCACAGAATGAGAATATGACATTTTTTTGCTAAATTTTTATGATTATAGCCAATAAATTTCCTGAAAGACTTAACTACGAAATAACATAAAATATGAATACTGTCCTAAAATGATTAATAACTGAGCGAATGAATGTCTGACATCAGTATCTGTCCACTGTCAAAAAACTGCTCTGAACTGTAAGATGATGCTGCTCATTCGAGGCTCACATGGACATTTAGCACTAAGCACTCAAGTAAGTACCATAAGAAAGTACTGGTAGTTTAGTGCCCAGCATACAATGCAACTGGACTGACTAGGCATTACAACGTTCAAGATAAAAATTAGACGTTATTTAGTGAATACATACCACACAAACCTACGACTGAACTTAAGACACTGCACAGACTATTAAAATAATCAAACCGATCTACCGGGTATGTGCAAAGATCTGTTACAAAGTGTTTATTCACCATGTAGACAGACACAGGTGAACAATGCATAAAGAAGAAAAACTGACAGCAGGAAAAGAGTGAAAAAAGTGCAGTTTAAAACACAGCAAAGTTATTACCGTTCCCAGTTCCTGTCGCAGTGCTTCCACAGCTTTTTCACGACTAACCACCAACTCCTCAACATACTGGTATCGTAACTTCTTGCGGGCGCGACATTCCCGAGCGTTCTGTCGACTGAGCTCGATGCGCTTTGCCGCGTCAATGTTCAGCGGCTTGCGACCACGTTTCTTGCCCTTCGGCGGCCGACCAGAAACATTCTGCACAGTATCAAAAACGCACTGTTTCGGCATGCAACACAACCAAAAGTCAAACAACTTCAAAATACTTCTAACCCAAGATAACTAACAAACTAGGGTAAAAGTACCATACTTAGGGTTAGCAGCCAACTGGTCCACCTGCAGCCACAAACCTAGGCTGTCAAGTAGAGAACTGCAAAGAACTGTGAACCGCAACTATGACATGTTTAACAGAAAACTGAGAAAAGTAAGCATACTCACAATCTAGAACTGCTCTTAGCAAGAAATCATGACTCTAAATAGTGTCTGAAGCTCTGTAACTTCAACATCCTTTTCTTAAGTTGACTATTTGGCACTTATTTAGTTTTTGTTGGCAACCCTTCAAGTAGTATTTTAACACTGCAACTAGTTCTGTGCACCTAGCCATACTAGTTTCCTACCTTCAAGTAACACAAATACAGAACAAATGCTGATAATAATAATGATGATAATGATTATTATTATTATAGAAAGAAAAGATTTAGGTGGCATAATGATGATCCATTCTCCGACATACCTTGCCCTGCGATGTTTCTCCTACATTAGATGTAGCAGTAATCAGTTTACTCTCCTCAGCAGCAGACAAGTTGCTTGACATGACAACAATCAACCTAGAGAATGTACAGTACTTCTGTTCAGCTAAATCTGTTCGTTTTCTAAATGTTACTGACCGTTTCAAATCAAATATGCTACCACTTAACGAATAAGCTTACAATGTTATAATACACACCAGGCACAGCATGACACGGCACGTGGCGTGGGCGGCGCCTACTCATCTCCATGTGACGCAACATCGTCGCTAACGCCCAGCCCTATCAAAACAGCTGCGTCAGCGCCGTATTCGCTGCATCAGCAGATTCTGCATCGTCAGCATAAACACTACCCTTTTTATATAAACACAACTGCATCACATCACACCACAAAAATGAAACCCTTCTTCTATTCCCGACAGGCTGAGAGTGGCTGACACGCAACGAACGTAAACACGGTAACCATGGACGTTTCACCGGTAGTCCCAGATTTTAACGTAAAAACCCAGAAGCCCCACATTGGGTTATTCCATTCGTTCACATTAGCAGTTAATCAGATCAGACGGCAGCAAGTTGTATATACTATATATAATATAAAAAAGGACAAAAAGCACAAAGTGTATAATCAGCAAATACAATACCAGCTACTAAAACGTCTTAAATGACTTTAAACATGCTAAATAAGCGTCGGACATTTCTCGATAAATGTAATAACAAGAAACTCTGCTACGGTGCTACCGCGAAGAGCACAGCGCGTCCGTCGTGCTTAGTTGGTGTCACAACCCCCTTTCACCTAATTTAAAATTTCTTTTGTAGGAACCCGTCGGGACCAATCTGCGTGCAAAATTTGAAGTTTCTAGCTTGAACCGCGTTCCCGAGAGGGGGTCCCAAAATTCGATAAGTATAGGTCACGTGACCCCTTTGACTTAATTTTCGTTATTCTTCACGAAAAATGCGAAAATAGTGCAACTGTAGGTCTAACCCTAATCCTAACCCTAATTTCCAGAGCAGATTGATAAGATCTGCAGAGTGAACGGCACATTGTTGTCAAATAAATCTGGTTCAATAAAAGAACGTATTCAAACGACAATGCCGCGACCTGACAGCTGATGGTCGCTGACCATTTCGTTTGCCCGTACCCGTAGTGGCCACGCAACAGCGGCGCCAGCCCGCGGCGTAGTCAGTACGCGCGAAGGGCGAACTTTCACGAGTTGTTTGTCACGAAAATCATGAAAATTTTAGCCACCAGAAGTCAAATTTTAAGGCTAGAATGCACCACATCGGCTGGGAGATAGGGGAAGTGAGGGGAGGGAAGGGAGGGGAGGGGAAAAGGAAGGGCAGGGCAGGGCAGGGGAAGGAGAAGGGCGAGACCGACAGGAAGAGAAAAGGAGGGGGAAGGAGGGGAAGGGTCTCACGCATTGTTATTCCACAACCTTGGCCTCTCTGCTACTTCTAGACTCCAGCTCATGCAGTTTCTATGGTCATGGAATTGAGATTTTAACTTCGGTAGTCTTTTACCATGAATTCGGTCTTATCTCTTCGGTCTAACTTTGGTTTGTGTTCTGTTAGCTGGAAATTAAACAAATGAATATACAGACACACATATACCCATAACCCATAGATTAATCAAGAGGACTGTGGTTTGAGCATGTCCTCCAGTGACGCTTCGGTATCACTTTTTCCCATTTCCATAGTTCACTATCGATACGATTTTAGTCAGTTATAAGTAAGTATAAATATATACATTTTTCAAGGTTTTGCTACAAGATTAATCATT
>Ga0049105_1000945_pt1 | contig 11737 bp, 9 predicted proteins | sample WorMetvaBAHAMAS1_FD_61260 | JGI IMG/M metagenome (GOLD analysis project Ga0049105, IMG submission 61260) | Worm MetaG Olavius vacuus BAHAMAS.1 | ecosystem: Host-associated > Annelida > Digestive system > Unclassified | place: Germany: Marburg | collected 2013-04-09 | reverse complement strand
GGAGGGAAAAGGGAGGGACCCCTGCAGTCAACCCCCCCTGTTAAAAAATCCTGGATACGGGCCTGATCGAGCGTACCCCAAGACTTTACCTTTATCACAGCGGTACACTTGAGCCTGTTCACTGTGCCAGTGTAAGGGCAGTCGGTGGAGCATATCGTCTCGGCCATCGTTACAAAAAGCTGTTACTCTCCTTATTCTGGCGACCTTTACTTAGTTTTGTTATCATTCTGCTCTGGATTGCAAGGGTTAACTTAACGCCCACTTTGTTGACGACCTTTTTGTCATCACCCTTTTATAACTCAATAAACACATCAATAAAACAATACTATAGCATAATCAACGTAACACGCAATAGACGATAAGCATATGGGTAATAAATATTATCTTCCATTCCATTATTTCTGGCCATTCCGCTAGTGGAGGCATAGCCCCCCGCCTACCCTCCACCTAAATATGCCCTTGAATTTGCGTTCAGTTCAGTGGCAATGACTCGTGTTTTGCATGCACAATGAACTAAACAACACAAGGAACCAACTCCACCAACACGTGAATTATCACAGAAATGTGTCGTTCTGTTTGAAGACTGCAAAGCAGATTGAGTAAACAAAGTCACGTTGATCGCACACACAACACGCTGCAGAGATAAAACAATTAAGTAGTAATGAAACAACGAATAAATATTCATCTATACACTGTCAGCTGACATACACAATGCATTCAGCATACAACACGTATTCCGATGATAGCAATGTTTTCGCAGAAAAAAAAAACGAATCGTAGAAAAAAACAATTACCATTTTACAATTACCAAAATGTTAACAACGTCGTACCACGTTAACTGTTCAATGTACTGCGAAAATTGAAAAAGCAAGCTATAGGTTAATGCACAAGGTACCAACGCCAACAAACTAGCACATGCAGATTCAGTGATACCTGCTAACAGAGCATGTTTTACGAAAGCTTACATTATTATCACCATTAATAGACAATTATGATCTGTTATCCTACATATAGGCATGCAAGTACATTTCAACTGGCAACAGCAATGAAGCTAAAAGAAGCTACTAAACGACTGCAGGTAAGCAGACAAACACTCTTGGTAAAGATGCCAAAATGCTACCAACCACAAGTCCAAGAATAAATCCGATGAATAAATTAGCTCACTTACATCTGCAACTGTGATGGTCTGGGTAGGATACACCAAATCAGATGAAGTTAGCTGCTAACTGAGAAGTCCAAGAAACTAGCGAAACCCATCAAAGCTAGCAAGCGAGAACACCGATGCAAAAACACGAGAATGACAACAACGACAAGACGTCATTCAGTGCAAGTATCAACTTGAGCAAGTTCCTCGCAACGTTTCGCAGTTGCAGCATACACTATTAATATTATACTGCAGAGAAACACTAAAAATAATTCACAAAAATACCTGCTAGTTTAACATACCATACAACGGAACAAACAAACAGCATGGACAACAGTATGCCACCACAACAGAAACACATGACTGAATGGGATAATAACTTACCACTACAATGCTACAACATATAAATGTCGTCTGATGATGGATGTGATACTGAAATCAATGTCTTGAAGTTAGAAATATTGACGAGAGGCTTGGCCGAATATCAAAATTTCACATAATGCAATAAATGTCGATGCACAGTACATCAGCTAACATTTGGTTCGTCGCACCAAAAACAAAAATACAGCTTTACCAGCACTTTTTGTCACAATAAACTTTGTTGTCAGAATACAAACAAAACCATCATCAGCAGCCATTTCTGCTGACAGACCGGTGAACTCACTCAAAGTTTGCATTCATTAACTTGCTGTTATGCTCTGGTTTGTTCTTACTAGGGCAATCATAAAGGCAACCTTATAACTAACTATTCAACTGTTTTATCCCATATCTTCAGTAAAATGCTGCCGTGAAATAATGTGTAATGTTCTGGTATGTTTAAAAAGTTAAGTTAAATATGTGAACAGTCACTAAATTTCGTATCAGTTGAATACAGGTAAAAGCGAAGGTCAACAAAATATCAAACATTTGACAGTGGTTCTGCCAAATGTCATATGACAGCAAGTTGCACTCTGCAATATGATAAACTTCAATAACAGGGAGAGTCAGTCTGGCAACAACAGAATGGACAGATCACACTTTTGTGGTAAAACTGAGTGGCCGTCATACACAAAATAACTTCTGATCACTTCTCTATCCCAGCAGTCCAAAAAATAGTAAACCTGCTAGAAAAACAACACGGCAGAGACAAAAACAGTCCTCATATAGCGGCACAAATTGTCTGAGCAGACACGAGAGCCTCGATGAAATATTAAAGACACTTAGAAAGAATCTAGACTAGCTACAAAGTCTCAGCTACATATACATACACACACTCTCTCACTTCCATTTCAACAACAGTACAGCTTTTTGCACAGCACAAAAAGCACATTCCGACACACTATGTAAGAAGGATGACATGCTCTCAATAACACAAGCAACATTATATTAACAACAACATGCATCACTATGCACATAACAGTTTAACACTATCTTGGAAATTTACATATTTAACGAAGAAGTAAGCGATGACAAGTGCTAGTGACATCAGCATCACAGAATGCTGCAAGTCGGAAAAGGAATCTACCGTTGAAATGGTGCAAGACCAAAGGCATGAAAGGGTTTACGAACAGTAAGCGTGAAAATGTTGTGCGAATGTTCAAATGAAGACTACGTAAAACTACAGAAGTTTTATACAACCACATAACTTGCACACGCACACACACACACACACACACACATGCATGCTCAACAGTAAATAGTTTGAGTAATAAAATAGTTAAAATGTATATACACAGAAGATACATTTATATGTAATCATAATCAATGGTACAAAATGCACAAGAAAAACAGCAGTGGGGCGTGCCTCTACTACACTGTATCTGAACAATCCACAATTGAATACATAATTTACAATGAGAAGTAGCACAGATGACATTATCAGCACACCAAAACCACACATACTGAAAAGAACAACAGCATATTACAAAGCAAATGCATAGCATAACAGAACACTATTAAAATTTATTTGTGTAATACATTTGTGATCCTTCTAAATAGTGAAAGCAGAACACTTATGTACAATTATTGTAAAATGCAAAGAAAATGTGTATAGGAACTACAGCAGTGCTCACATAACTATTCTTTCAATCATGTTGTTTGCCCAGACTGCAACAATTCAATATATGGGAATGCAGATCATTCAGTAATGCCGTTGACAATTTTACACAGGGGAGTGAGTTAATAAGACAAAATTTTACACTAAAATAAGTAAAAAAAACTTTTGCAGCAAAACCGATTCTCTTGATTACAGCAATATCAGGCAAACCAAGGTCAAAGCACTGCATACAACAAATTGGACACAGGCAAGTAATTTCCAGCGATCAGTCACTAATGCAAGTCAATGTCGGCTACAGATTACTGACAGCCATCAATCAATCTATCTCTTACAACCATATAAAATGACCTCAATGAATAAGAAAAAAGTCATCAAAAATTAATACTGAACCATACAATGTACAATGTTTTGATGACCTGAAAAAATGACAACTTTTGAAATCATAACTGCAAAACACTTATTCCACTTACAACTGGTGCAATGTAATCTGCAGTTAATGTCCTACAGTGCTATGTGAATGTCAATGTCATTGTCAATGTCAAGAAGTGTATAGATAAATCAGCGCTTGAGAAACAATTACGATTACTTCAGACATGAAGCAATTTACAGCTGGCATAGGCTCAAGTTAACATCCTGGGATTTTTGTTAGCTGCAACACAAAAATATGCATCAATGGACTGCTCATTAGATACAATATAAGCTGACATTATTGAGTGCATCGAGTGTCCGCTGATGATAATATCTTTGGACAGAACTGAACAGAACAGCCAATGCCACAACATAAACAGCATTATTTCACTACACAAATCACACTGCGTCAACACACTATCACAGCATCACATAAGTACATTACAACTGCTTCGAACGAGATCATATTGTCACAAAAGCACATATGCACAAATCCACCAGTTAAAGCCCCAATTCTGTAATCTGTAACCTGTAATCTGTAAAATATTCTCGGCCTTACAAACCATGACAAACGTTTGTTTATTTTAAAATGTAATTTCCCTAAATGTAACTAACTTTCCCACTTTTCTGGAAACGAATGAAGACCAGTTCTATAGAATTGTGTCGCGTTCACCGCACCACTGTTTGACAACTCAGAGCAGTTCAATATCATCAGAAAACTGTCTTCCACGTACAAATTTCTTCAAATAACAAAACAGGTTATGTATATTCCCGCATATAAGATGAACAAGTGAGCCTCAACGCCACACCGCCTCCGCTGTTATCAAATTAACTGGTTTGGTTATGATCTTGACGTTTGACTTCTCACCTTGAAAACCTTTTCAATAATGCCCACTTACATGATGAATTGAAATCCCTCCACTAAGCAAAGAGATATTGCATCATGAAAAATGGGTGAAACGGACGGATGGAGAATGGATGGACGGATGGATGCACGACCCAAACACATCATGCCTCTGCCATGTACTGTCGTTGGAGGCATACATATTTGGGGCAGTTTTTCGCCATCAGTCAGGGTCGACTTATACACTGTATATGTGGATCTGAAAATCTGCCATCAACAGTCCACATCAAAATCAATATCAATTGATAAGAAAATCAACACAGCACCCCAGAAAACTTTGCGCATTAACACATGGCATCAGAATTTGCTACATTTAGGCACACCATCTACATCTCACTCCATATTGTCAGCTGAGTGAGCTGTGGAGGCATTCAGCTAGACATCCATCACAATGTGTGTGGTCTGTGAAACTTGTCTGTGAACACTCGGACGAGGAAGGGACAGTGTAATGCTTTAACTGTTCAGCAGCAACGCCACTGAACTCAGCAGTGAGGCATGTGGCATAAGGGATGTGCCGCACGGCGTGCATCAGCCGTGGATGGCACTGCAAGCTGTAATGAAAATTCCTGACTTGCATCAATCATGTATCACATGCACTGCAGATAATGCACTGGGGGCATGTGACTCATGCTACGTACTGAGGTATTGACTTATATGTGGGTCTTGAATTTTGAATGTTTTTTTAAGTCTCAGGACAGGGTCTTGCACACAGTTCGCCTTATATGCAGGAATATACGTTAACTATCGCTGATTGCAAGGTTTGGTGAACAGAGTGGGCGCTAAAGTGGCTGGAACATGCACGTACTCACAGCAACATCTTTACCAAGTTTACATCTATACTTCTCTTTAATGACGTCTCGTCATTATACAGCATTTACCATAATATAAGCCAATACCTGTAGATTTTTGTTAACGCCACCGATGGCCGATAAAATTTATGCCAAACTCTTCCCACCTGACTGCCGGGTGTGTGCCTTCCTGAGACATGATGACACTGGGTGCTTCCAATGCAGATTCCTGATATCTCTCTGGTCACAGCAATAAATCTTAAGTTTCATCCAGTCACTAACCACAACACCGAGCCAACACTGATATGTGGCTCCTCTGCAATAACCTTTACATGTCGCTTTTCCAACACCAATTGTTCGTCAGTATGACAAATCTCCGTTGTGTGTCTGCTGTCAGACCTGTGTGGGAATCATCTTCTAATGGTTGTCTCCCACGTCTGCATTCAGCAGCACACTTATTAACATGGCAAGATAACCACCTTTCGTCACACATTTACGTATCCTCCTGCTGTTGTCTTCCAGTGTCACAACTTCATTGACTGTTTTGAGTTGTAAATTATCCCCTTACCAATAGTTATTAACCACAGTATGATGAAAAAGTCAGAACAGTATTCTGTATATATGAAATTCGTTAAATTAACTACAGTGACCTACAATCATGTCAGGTCACGTCAAGAATCAACTGAACCGATTTTGTATGGTTACAAATTCAGCAACGCTACTTGACACCACACTCAACAGCTGGAAAAATGAACACAGCCAGACAAACAATTGATATTACTGAGAAGAACAACATGCAACAGCAGCAGAGCAACTTGTGGGCCTTGTGCTTTATTCACCCATGCAAACTGCATATTCATTATGCAACTGCAAGATGGAAGTAACTGTGATACACTTTGATATCATTTCTAGCCAAATGGCAAAAACACATCAGCAGCAACAGCAGTGCCGTAAGTACTGGTAGCCATCTATCAGCTTCACAGTAGCTATTAGTCTGGTAACAGTCCATCTAAATGAAGGAATTGCAAGATGTGGCCATAAAGTCAGGCCAACATACATGCACAGCCGTTGGTGACAGCACACGCTACAGTCAACAGTACGATGATTAGGTTTTCAGCGATGTCACTAACACACAAAATACCATATTCCACAATGCCGCAGTACCAACAGTCACCAGCCATAAGTGTCTTAATACATCTGTCTATAACAAAGCATCCCTCAAAAAGCTTTTACGTTGGCAAATGACTACCACTAAACCAGAAAAGTGACCTGCTAAACATCTTTATTATGCATGACTAATGACTATATGACCAAGTTGTTGAGAAGTGACATTACATAACAACACTGACGAAGCCACACAATGTACAGTTAGAGGGATTCGCACCCGGCAACAATGCCATCAACAATCAAATTGAAAATCAACGTCTGTATACGACGATCACAACATTTCTACACTGCGCATGCCAGCAGAACATCTATCATCGGAAGCTGTGCAACATAATTGCATACGGCGATGTATTGGCGATGACGTCGTATCAATGAACATGGTGTTCGCTTGCACGGCACAGTGTCCAGATCAGCAATGTACGTCGGTCGGTCGGACGATGCAATGACTCACCCGCCTGAACTGTACAGGCGGCGCAGACACTGGCCTGATGAAAAATCAAACGAATGCACCACCGGCTTCGAACAAGATAAAAACAGACACTCGAATGCTGTCCAACAGAATGTTGCAGGTCAGCAGGTCACAAGCACATGCAGCCTGATGCTGTGCCATAACAGTCGACTGACACGACAGCAACTGCTACTTGCAGTGCGGCGTCGCAGGTGCTCCTGAACAGTGGAAATGAACGTTCTGCCATCGTCCGTTGTACCGATGCCAAACTCGTGTCTCCTCGGTCTGCTGAGTGACAGGAACACCAGACCTGTTACATCAATAAACCAAGAACTTTCTACAAGCAAGAAAGAGCCTTAACTTTTCTGAGCCTGAACTTTTCTTAAGAACAGTAAAAAGCAGTCATATATGTTTGCAGGTCATAATTACTGAGAGTCTACTATGCTGCGTCACAAAACAGCAATAATGCCGAATTTCAAAGTAGAAAACCTACCACAAAGAAACTAAACAAAAACGTGAATCACTGCAATTTGATTTTTTCAGTTACAGTTAACCTTGAGAAAAATCACATTCTTAAACGTTTCTCAGACAGCTGGTGCAGGATATGACCTTTTAACTCATCAGCTGCATATTATTGAAATATTGGACACAAGCTGTGTTGCTGGAACTGCTCCTGATCTCTGTAGGCAGTCAGCCCACAAACAGCTTAAGTCATAGAGCCAGCAGTATGCAACAATTACTTTCCACCAGACCTACAGACCAGTTCCGTAGAATTCTTTGTCACATCCACTGAACCATTTATATCATACACGAATATATCATATACATGGCTGAGAACTGAAGCCAAGACCTCTTGATCACCAGTCCAATGTTAACCCTTATGCCACACATTTGTTGAATAGGCACAGCAACTAACAGTCAGATGAAACATGTAGATATAGCACTTCTAATACCGGTATCTACAACGAGTGTCTGTCACTAGCAGTTAGAAATTAAGCTAAATATATCATACAAGCACATGACCTGCATTATGACTACATGCGACTGCAGTCACATGAAGAATACACAGCAGAAACTGGCAAACCTGTCAATGTACTGTGTCAAGCGGATATATGCAATACATGCAGCATCATCTGACAGGAAGTGTACGTGAGGTTTCAAGATGAACGTGTTCATTGCCGTCTTGTTGTTCTTTGACAACACTGCAACGCCACAACAGACACCTCTCATTGTCACACACTACTGCCGACAGTAAATACACAAGGATAAACCACGGCTGCTAATGCTTACAAAATTTTAACAGTTAACTTGATAAAAATAACGATTAATTATTCATTATTTTGATTAAAACCAAGCACCACAAATTGGCCGAAGAACTTGTTTTTCACTAATCAGTTAACAGCTCTCACAACAAAACATAATTAGTGTTTTTTTCGTCCAGTCTATTAAAGAAACTAAAATGTTGACAGTCTCTGTAGAAAAAGGTGACCATTGTTTGATGACAATATATCTGGCTAAGACGGAGTTTTCACTTTATAATGTTTTCACTGTGATGTAACTTTAACCAAAATTTAATATTACTAACGTATTTAAATGTTTTAATGTTTTCAATGATTAACCACCTGACTAACTGAATCTGCCCACCCATAGTAAAAATACACAAATGTACTCCGATTACGCATTATCATTTACACACACTGTACTCTTGATTAAAAAAAGCTAATGCAGTACCATTTTCGAAGTAGAACTTGTGGAACGCGAGTCCCTCAATCAGGTTGCCATTTGCTTCACATTCGAAGCACGTCATCTGAGGGTCAGTTAACTTCCTACACAGTGCAGCATGCTCTGATGAAGCCACACAACAACGTGGCAGAAAAATGCCTCCCGCAATGCAGCAATAGCCTGAAAGCTGACAATCAGTTACCTAGGCAACAGTTAACAAATCAAGTAAGTAATGCGACACACTAAAGCCAGTGAATATATCAGCATCACAAATCACATAATAAAATGACTAAGATTATCTTCAAATCATTCTAACAGTCATTAAAATGTAAAATAACAGTAGCAGTTGACAACAGTTAACTTACGAGAATGTCTCAAAGTCTGCACGCATCATCGCAACAGTCAACTGCTCTGTCAGTTTAACGATTTCTTGCCGGCGAGCTGAACAATCATGACAACGTTCATTGCAACTGTACAAGAAATCACTCCATGTATTGCATAAACAAGCTTCTATACACAGACCAGATGCTATTTGATAGTGAAGTAACGTTAATGCCAGTTCGAGATAGACATCTTGAGCTATAAACCAACCAAAAATATAACTCTTCTGTTGGTTAGCATGTATGCACTCAGTAATTTCCGAATGACACATACTCATTTCACCATTCTACACACAGTAAATGCTATGAGGGTGCAATGAAGATGTACAACTCATGCCCAAAGCCAAAGACACATTCGGTTTCACTGCTACTATTGTGGCACAAATGTTAGTAGTCGACACTGAGCCACAGACCTCACACACTGCAGCTACACATAAATCACACAACTAGACCATCAATGGACGCAATTCATACTGCACTAGCATTCCTCTGTCTGTTAGTACAATGTAAACAGCGATGTATGGTACAGTTTATACATTTTGTGTTAGAATTTACCACTTCGCTCTGCTGAGTCTATGGCACTGTCGGCACTCTTACTGTTTGCTTCTTTGGCTTTAGGTGAACCTACAACACAATGCATTTCCACATGCACAGCACACAAGCTTCATCATGATGCACACTAACTCTGGGCGGCGACTCTAGCTTTCGAACTTACTGCTGTACCATGTACATTATTTAACATTATAAATTTTACTTTTATTTTAGAACATTACTTGAATAACAACAATATAGCATTTAATCAACTACATATGACAATATAACGCCATAAGTTCTTGTACTGTATCACAGCTCACCTGTATGGTGTAGGATTAAATCCATACTGTAATGAATAACCCATACATTCTGACTGCCTTGCATCATACATGGTTAGTATTTATTTTCTACAGAAATACACAGTTATTTAACAAATAAATAAAGAAAGTTAGTTTGACCATGTTTTTCATTTTGAGATAAAATAGATAAAAAAGATAACATATGATATGAATACTATAAAGACAATGTGTACAGTAATTGAGAAATGTTTCTGTGGATGGGTTTTTATTAGTAATATTTCTCAGTGATACTCTTTCTACGACAAATAACATGGCGTGCCACACAGTTGCACTGTAACAGCTCAGCATGTTGTCTTTAGACTGTACAAGGAAAGGTAGTGCATATGTAGCACACAAAACACGCTCAGTAATGAATTTCACACTGTCACACACTCTATGGCTATAGTTAATATCAAACCACATCACGTCACATCACTAACATGAAAGCAGCGGGCAGCATATACAGAACCAAACACGACACGCAACACACACACACAACACTCTTGAGTGAATTCATTCAGTGTTAGCACACCAGTGCAACCATGTTCTACAGGTGAGACACAGTTAGTCTCTAGCTAAAGTGCACGACCAAAAAAACACAAGCAAAAGATATCTGTATGCCAATATTAATGCCGAATGGAATGGCATTAACACTCCAAACATCACGGACAACATCCTCTGTCAACAAGCTTGCGGCAGATTGCATCACTAAAGGTCAAGTGTCACTACTACTCGTAAAAATTACCATCTTTTGTCCTTCTGTAACAATGACAGCCATCAGATTTAGTTGACGTCACATTTGCACATTTTCGCTTCACTTGTGGCAGAACATAAAATAACAAGAACAGTCAAAGACCACATATCCATGACAAGGCGAAACTGTGGTTTGCTTGTTTATTGTCGGGACTGGTCTTTTTCTGGTCCATTGTAAACAAAGAGGGCGTGGCTGTTGAATTACCGCTATTGGTATATTGAAGTTTTTCAGTTTTTGTATTTTCATGACCCAGAAGTGGACGATTTCCAAAATTTAATCCGTTCTTCCTTGTCAACAGATACATATGCGGTAAAATTTTCACGAAGATCCCTTCAGCAGTTTCTACGTAAAGTTGCTAACAGCCAGATAGACAGACAGACAAATGCCAGGCATTACATAACCTCTGGCAGAGGTACCCATAATGAAATACGACGTACTGCAAATGTGAATAACGCAACAATGTCACACCGAGCACAGCACATCACAGCATGCTCCAAGAAGACGTGATAACTGCGCTTCATTTCCGCAGTGTCAAGTACACACCGAAGATACACGTGCCTCCACTACCTGGGAACAAAGCTACCTTCCAACACTACTAGCTGTTACAAAGCCAGATTTATTCTGCAGTTACATGTTCGTGTGTAATTTGTCACAATTGTCCTAATCTCTTTCTGTATGCGTGACAGTTTGTACAGCTTCCGTTTTGTAGTTGTAGTCTTTTCGTCTTTTGATGATTACGTACGTCGCAGAATGATGCAAAATAAATTATTTATTAAATATGCACTGCTATGCCCCCAGCAACAAGTGTCAAACTGCTGTAGCATGCAGTAGAGATGGGCCGAAGTTTGGCAGACGCCGAAGTTCGGCCGAAGGATTCGGCCGAATGTTCGGCTCGGTTCGGCTCGGCAACATGTGACTATTCGGCCGAAGTTCGGCCGAACTTCGGCAAATATTCGGCGTCATTTGTAGCTTCGCATTTGCGGCGTTTTGCGCTCGTCGCTGGCGTTAACAGTACTCAATATACTTACTACTAGTTACTAGTTAGTTACCAACTGAACTTACATGCAGTACACTACAAATAGTTAGTTCATAAATGGACCATAGGCCTACAATGA
>Ga0049105_1000944_pt1 | contig 11740 bp, 3 predicted proteins | sample WorMetvaBAHAMAS1_FD_61260 | JGI IMG/M metagenome (GOLD analysis project Ga0049105, IMG submission 61260) | Worm MetaG Olavius vacuus BAHAMAS.1 | ecosystem: Host-associated > Annelida > Digestive system > Unclassified | place: Germany: Marburg | collected 2013-04-09 | reverse complement strand
CTCGGACCGACGACTCTAAGATGAAAGATCGGCTTCTATAGTTGGAAGACTACCATCCGCAAAGACGCCCACAGTCACTGCTACTCCGCGGCGTCGTTAAACAACCAGTCTACTACTACTGCTAGCTTCGTCGTCGTTGTTACGATCACCTGAGTTCGCTGGAATTGATTATAGTAATGTGTGACAACTTTGGTGTTCTCTTTAGTTAACTCTCAGACTCAACCAACCCAAACATACAGAATGTACCCGCATACACCTACGGACTGTCACGCATTACAATCTTATGATTTACAAAGCTTCCTTCCTACACGTTGACCAATGCTGTCTGTCGTTCACAGGACGAGGCAAACACATCGCCGTACGGAACACCGTCGTTCAATCATAATTACCGCTAATAGCTGCATTGGTTTATATTAACACCGATATAAGTTTCGTATCAGACGACTATAAAATACTGTTTTCTGTTTCAATCGCCTCGAATTTCATGGAAAGCGGTCGCTGTCTGCTCATGTCGTCAGAGATAATACAAATCAACTGTTTGTGACGGCTCGATGAATGAGAGTGGTGGAGTTAGTGGTACTAATGGCGATGAGATATTGCTTGAGATGCGGCGGCGAGTATTGACGTCTGTGCAGCTGCTGTAGCCGTGTGGCGTGCTGTGCTGACAGTGACACGCACGTGACCAGACTGTCGCCGACGTCTAGATCTCTTCATTCGTCGCGTGTGACGTGACGCTCAGACTCAGTCGCACGCTGAACAGAAATGCAATCTCTTCTACCATGTGACGCGTTTGTTGCTACTGATGCTGCTGCAGTGTCTTCGTTTTTAGCAATGTTACATCGCGCTATTGCTGAAGGCAGTTATATATGTCTGTCTGTCTGTCTGTCTGTCTGTCTGTCACACTCGTGAGCCACGCCAACGCGGTTCAAGATACTAAATATCTTTTCAACAGCACGACAGTGTGATGTTTCTAATTTCTTGGTGCAAATTTTCGAAGTCTTAACTTAGGGATGGCGTTAAAAAGAGGCAACTCCCCTGTCGAAGGAGAAAATTTGACCAATAATCCGCAGTAACTGAGAAACGATGCGAGAGATGGTGTAAGATTAGGATGTAAGGATGTAAGAGAGGATTTCTTATTCACTAATAAGAAGTCGCACATGCGGGCTTTTGAGTGGTTCCAAACTCGGTGATCTGGAATGACCTTGAAGGGCGTAATGGCCGTTATTTTGCGTTATTTAACCGAATTCGATAGCTTTGGGAGACAAGTAACTCTGTCACATCAATTAAAGTTAGACCGATACTGTCTGCAATAGAAAGGTAGTCCAAAGAATCTAGTTTTTGGAAATATATGAGCTAGGCCACGATAATTCCATTACCCAATGACATCACGTTGATATCACCAGCTGCTGATGGATTCTGTTGTACCGCGACCTTTGCCCTGTTGCGATATGCAGCAAGTTTCAAAACGTAAACAAATCGTGTTGATAATTGCTATTCTATTCTGTTATTATCCCTACTGCCTGTAAATATTAAGACACAGTTTTAACAAATCACCTGTTAACAGACTGCGACCAAGACACTGTTAAAATATATGACTAGAGCTTGCAACTCCTCATATTGATCAACCAGAGTGATCTGACAATGAAGATGGACATGACCTACTCTGAACTCTCGAGTGGATAATATAAAATGAACAAGTTACAGTATAACCCTGCAGGAAGATATTATCAATCGGCGACCAAGCAGAGTTCAGTTACTGAAGAGATGATATCGCAGTGTATTGTACTGCGTACTGGTGCGTGAGACGTGTACGAAATGCCGCCACGCCGACATGAATTGTCTTATCTGCGTCTCACAGCTTGTATTGCAGTTGTGTGCGCCGACTAAACATCACTCAGGACCGACTGAAGTGGTTTGTTCAGCGTTGCTTCCGGGTCCGGAACTAGATGCAAATGCAGAGCAATGTATTGCATGCGTGTGTGCTGCAGTCATACAGATCACAATCATTTCGACTTGTCTTTCTACACAGAATACAGCGTCAGGAGGTTTTCATCCAAGCAACTGTACCTGAATAGATTAGGCAATAATAACAACTACAACAATGTTGATTGGGCCATTCGATGTTGGATTACTATTCGCGGCCCTCTCTGTAGGAGGCTGCATTACGCACTGCGCCGCCTCTGTGTGTCTGTCAATATGTCCTGTATCCTACCTGCTCACAACTCCAGAACTAACAGCCTACTTCCACGGTTGCTCATCGGTGGAAAATTAAAGATAAATTACTCAATCTACTTCGAATAACTTCTAGGATCTTGAGAGATGCGCGCTCGTCTAGGCCGATACAATTTCGTATTGGCTATAGGTGTCCATGACTTTTGTAAAGTAACTGCCCTGGCTGGACACCATATCTGTTATCTACAGACAGACAGACAGACAAACAGACAGAAAACATACCAATAACGATACGTTGCAGTGTACTCCAGTGACGTGTGTGTTGCAGTCGTACACAGAAATCGCAATTATATCATGGTCTTCAACCTCTAACTGCAGTGTATACTTAGCTCGAATAATCTGCGCCGACCCAACACAAACGCAGTCACGTGTCACAGCGACCGGAAGAAGAATGTCACGTGACGTGGCAGCTGATAAATCTCGCGAGGAAACCGAGACTGGCGTCATAGTGACGTCATTTGGTGGCGGCGGTCACACGTGCTGCGCCTGCTAAGTGTAAACCGATAGACTGAGACTGACCAGACTGACCACTGACCAGCCAGCTGACGTGACAGGCCAACTGACCGCCGTAGCGTCAACAGACGTCCCACATACGGTTTTGACAGTGTGTATTGACGCAGTAACGAACCTCTTGATATCTCGCAAAACACACGCCATGACCGATAATAACCTCGATTAACTTGGAATATACAGCATACTGTCATGTGTGACGTAATTACCGATGAATATTACATCTGAATTAAATAGGGCGTGTAAGTTATTTAATATACGTCTCTATGCGACACTATGTTTTAACTACTTCCGGTGACATCGTCGTGTTTGAGTTGTTAATGTGTTAATTACGTAATGGCGTTTTCAATTTTTTATTGGGCGAATTATAGCCTACCCAAGGGAAAACGAAGTTATCCTAGAACTCAGAAAACGCCGTGGCAGATGACTGGGTTTTGAAGTTTTTGTACGACGCCGACTTACGTCATGTTGAATCCTCAGTGCGATGTCACCGGAAATACAAGAATGGTCACATAAAAGTAGATCTAGGATAAATAATCTTTATTTACTTACACGCCCTATAACATTCGCTGTCGCACATTCACAAACAAACGGCAATATCTCTGGGCGGTGTAAAGTCGTTTAAAATGTTGATGATACGATCTCGATTACCGATGTCGTTTCGACACGTGTACTGACTAAGTAATCGTAAGTAGTAAGTAAGTAAGTAACTTTCTTTAATCGACTGGAAGTGACCTAATTGTAGGATGCACTCGTATTATTTCGTTAATGCTAGTTACTTCAGTCATCCGATGTGACGTCATTGAGCCATCCCGTCCTCTCCTCGGTGAGTGCAGCGAACACAGTCTACTCTTGAGCAGCGACAAGATTAATCTGATTACAAGCCAATCAATAATTCGGACGTCGTGTGGTATCACGCAGTTTTACAGCGCAATTGAGCCCACAGTTATGTCTCCCCCACAGTAAACAGTGCATCCTAACATCTCATCCATAAACAAAGAAGTCACATTGTGACATTTGCTAGTCATGGACGGAGACGTCCGTTGTTTTGTGCAACGCGTTTGAAGCTTCATTGGCCGCCAGCTTCTTTGTTATGCTGCCAAGGTAATCCCGATCAATGCATACAGCTGCTTATACATGCATTGTGGGCAGACAAACTCTAGGGACGGGACGTAGCGATGCCATATTAGTATGCAACGAATTAAACGTATCGTATATCAGCACTCGGGCGTTGGCGACTGCTGTCTGGATCTCAACGTCACTTACCGGCTGCGATGTCTGTGTGTACAGACGGCACAGCCATTCCGTCGTATTTCATCGACAGTTTCTTCGTCTGTCACACTGTGAACTATTATGTCTTCGTCAGGATACATGATGATGATGATGAGAATAGATGCGGAAAAGTGTGCCTGTCATGGCTGAAAACTTGAAATACTGAGAGGATGTAGATAAGGATGCATGCTATCCAGTGTGAGAATTGTGAAAAAAATAACTGGGGGGTTGGCAAATATGGGGCGCGCCGAGGGGGTGAGGGTTGGGAGCGGGTGTGCCCCTTTCCCAATAGGGGTGGGGCCTTCCTCGGGAGGGGGCTGTAGCCCCCTCCCCAGAAAATTTTTTTAACATTCTGGCTCAAAATAGTGCATTTTGGCGTTTATTCTGACAAGAATAGCCAGTTCATCATAGAATAGCACCATAGAATAACACGTTAACAGTAAATATTACTAGTACCAACTAAGTGCCAAGTTGGCTCAAAACTACCAAGTAACAGCAGTAGTGGTAGGCCTATCAGTGTGGAAGCTTTCATGCATGATCTGAAGCTGCTGTTTGTATACAGTGAGTGAAAGTGAACTAAGTCTGTAAAGTACACTATCCCATACATTTACTTACATTTGTCATTGCTGGGGGTTATGTCCGACCCCCTGGGGTACTTCAAGGAGCATTAACTGGAGGGTTGATAATATAACTGGGGGGTTCAACCCCCCAACCCCGACAATTCTCACCCTGATGCTATCACCAGCAATGTTCAACTTCATACTAGACTATGTCCTCAGACAGCTAGAATAGAGACTTGTTAGTGAACGCAAGATCCCCGATGAATTCTTCGATGTGGAATAAACGCGAGCTGTCATTTCACCATTGCGTTAGATCATTACGATCATTCGCCGTCATGTAAGCTTTTGATTCATGAACTACTGATAATAGCTTGTAAATGATTCAAGTTACAGACAATGATTGCTACATATCACTAATAGGAATTCGTATTCGCTCTGTCGATTGACAGGATAGTTAATGACCTTGAGTGACCTTTGCAGTCCTTTTCGTTTTTTTTCTGTTTACTACTTGAAATACAGCATATATCACATTAACAACACTATAGCCATTAAAATTTATATAGAGTCTATGACATCAAATGTGTGCTAAAAGTCATGCAACGTCGTTCACGGTCAAAACAAAAAGAAGAACAAAGTGCAATGTAGTGCATGAAGATAGTGATGTGGCAGCTGGCCAGTATTTTGTGTTTTTATGCGTAAATTGACATTTTTAAATAGCAGGGAGGTTCGCGCAGTTTCTATCCGGCAGCTGAAATTCTTGTTTGAGACGTTGAAAGACAGAGAGTTAAGAGAGGCAGACTTCTGATGCGTGGGCCGTGACACTACATCACAGTCTGTGTCTAATGCGATGTTGTCTCCACGGACACTCAGCGCGAGTTGCGCCAACAACACTCCGGCAATGTCGTGATACATTGATGTCGTGAAGATGCTCACACCGCCGCACTGCAGCATATTATTACTTCCTTCTGCTGCCACGTCACATCTGCGCTTTTATCTATCATCTCGCAGCGTTAGAAAGAAACAACTGCAACGTTTTTCCGAACACTAAGTATGTTAGTAAGTGCGCTGAAAGTGTAGCAGCGAATACTCTGCATTTATTGACTTGTGTAAAACAATTCGCTGCCGATTTATAACAGCATGGGCAAGGTTTCTCTGAGCTACGGTTGGCGATCAAGGTCACTCAGGGTCAGCTCACTGGTAAACTCGTTTATAACTTACTGTTAGTGTTCGACAGTCAGATTCACGCCCTACGTCTGCCGACTACCACAACAACAACAGTCATATAATCTAATACTCACTACAATGTTCATGGTGCAGTCATTGTCAGTCGTGACAAAGTCATTGCGTGAGTTCACTCGGTTCATGTGATGAACGGCGCCAAGTCAACAGATGGCACTGTTCATCACATGAACCGACTGAACTCACGCAATGACTTTGTCACGACTTACGATGGCAGCACCATGAACATTGTCCTGAGTATTAGATCATATGATTGTTGTTGTTGTTGTTACGTCTGTCTGACTTCCAGGCCCAACATGTTCTGATATGCCGTTAAGAAACTACTCACTCACAGTCTTTGTCTTCCATATCCCAGATGTCACTGTTTTGCAATTTTTAAGTACCCACGTCTACGTTTATTTGTCGTATGCGTGGGGTAACTTCATTAAAATTACATTGTGATAAATGATTACAAAAACTAAGGAATAATTACGTTATCAAAAGCAAAAACGTTTAATAATGTGTTAAGCTATTTTGACAGTGTGATGCACGTAAAGAGGGGAATAATTGCGTAACATATAAACGCAGTTTTGTCCTGTGACGAAGAGACGCCTACTGTAGTCGTATGTGTTATATCATGCACGTGTTTTAGTTATGTTTGTTTACGTGGTGTCGTGCTAGTAATACACATCAACTAACACCGCCTAACGACTTGCGTGTCATGCACATGTGTACTGTGTGATGTGACAGCCATCACTGATCCAAGACCCGGACATGACTTCGGTAACGTCAAAAGTTTCACCTTCGACTATTCATACTGGTCAACATCTAACGTGAGTCTTTCTCATGTAAACTACTGTGCTGTTAAGTGTTACCTACAGACAGTTATCAACAAATGCAAGCCGCTCTAGGTTAGGCCCTATACTATGCTGCTAGTGTTAACATTTACAGCAAAAAATTCTACACAGTCTGCACTGGCTTCCAACATATCAAAGAGTCGCCTTTAAAAGACGACTGTCTTTGTATTGAAATGTATCTATGGTGCTGCTCCTAGATATCTACACGAACTCCACATCAAGTGGTCCACCGCTACAGTCTGCATCCAGTGGACATCCAATTGGCGAAGTCTCGCGTTTCATAAGCCCACTGCATGGAACAGCGTGGAATCGACTTTGCGCAACAATAACTCATCGTGGAAAGTGTTTTAAACGGAAACAAAAAGCGCTTCTTTGTGAACGGTAATAAGTGACAAACACCACCCGGCGCAGCTGTAGCGTTAGTGTGATTTTGACACCATCTACCAATGTCTGAAGTATTTATCTTAATATTACTTATTATAAGAAGACGAAGACAGGCGACAGTGGCATGACATGCGGTATGATTGACTACAGTGTCAACCAGTCCTAGCACGAACTGAGTACAAACTGATGTACCAGTCAATCACTGCTAACGCGCCGACACACACCGTGTCCGAGTAAATTGCTAAAATTGAACAAAAACTTGTCAGATTTGCCTAAAATTTTACACATGCTAACTTTGAAATATATCAATAAAAATTTACATATTTTACGCAACACAGGAAATCTTTAATTTTATTAAGATTTAAAATATATTACTGAAAATGTATACAGTCCGGATAAAGAGTGGACCCGTAGAACATCGTTACTGACTGCAACATTAAACAAACGCTGCCATCAATATAGCTTTATGTACAATATTTCTAATAATACAGGAATACAAAAAATTCCGTAAAAGTGTTCAATAGTAATAAATATTTAGTTACTTTCTTACTCCCACTTACTTACTAACTCAGTGTCCGGATCGCCCACAGACCTATACATATGATGTTCTTTCTCCATATTTTATTATTTAGTGTTGTTTTATCACATAGAATAGGGTGGGTCAAAAAACTGTTCAGCTGTTTATCAGGAGTAAGATAAGTTTCGTTATAATACGCCCATGCATTCCAGATATATAAAGGTTTAAAAAGCGGACTCATAGTAGCAGTGACGGACTTACTCAACCACGTATATGCCGGCGAATGCGTAAAAACGCAGTCTATAAAGAGCTACATCGTCTTGGTACAGATGACGTTTGTCGATAAACGTCAATGTCTTCGTTCCATCATCGTCACAATGACATGATCACAGTCATTCCGTGGTTAGACTTGATTTTCTCTTGTTACTGTCAATGCCTCACAGCAGCATTCGTCTGTTGCTTTTTGTCCCAGTCGCTGCAGCCGCATCACTGCGTTGTATAGACGCTGTCGTCGCTCCGTGTTTCTCTTCCTCCGTCTCCTCCTCCTCCTCTTCCTCCTACTACTACTCGTCCTGTGTTTCTTCAATTTATTCCGCCTCGCTTGCTTCCATGTCTAACCCGCAGCGAACACGTTTCTTCAGTTCGACGCTGTTTTTATGCTCGCCAGCGTGGCGACGAGGCCGCTAGAACCGAACAAAACATAGATTTCATGTGCTCAAGAGCGTAACGCTGCCGAGTCGCTGGCTCGGCAGAAAATTACTTTTCCCAGCGGAGTCGGCGACAGTGACTGCAGTTCATTGGGGTTCACTGGGGAACCAGTAACGCAATAACGTGGAGCTGAATCGGTCGGTCCGCTGTGGTCAGTGCTCTGTGGTCAGTCGTCGACTGGACAAGCGACAAAAACGAGTGGGTGAACAAGATTGTCGTCCATGATTGCCCCAGTTCCAGCGATCGTTTAATGCCGCCTTGCTTACTGGCTGACAAATGTGGCGCCGTTCGCGTAATTCCGGCTAACGTCAGAGCCTCGTTTTGGTGGGATTGCCGCTCATTTATTTGTCGATACGTGCTGCTCGCTCATCTATACGAATTGCCACAGCCCGCGCGCCCTGACAGTTGCATCTGCTCTCGCCAACGCATTAACTATTTAACGACAGCAAACAGTTTTGGAGGAAATTGCACCCAAATCCTGCCATTTCGAACTGCTCGCGAGCTAAAAATGGCAGATGTCAGTAGAGTGAAGATGAGCAGTTTGAGTGGATTGCTCCGCGATAGAGCCTGCCATCAACAGGCTACGTAACAAGTAATATCTCGCTTAAACTATTTAAGTATTAAATGTGTACAGTAAAAGCTTATCATCATCATCAGTTTTTAAAATAAAACTTGTCAAAGGCAGCTAGCATGGTACAAAGTAAACAGTAAGCTAACAAAGTTCACGGTAAATGCAAAAAAAACATGGCATATGCATAAAATTAAAATTAAAGTCAATATGGGCGGGAAATAATGGGATACGTACACTGTCACGTTGTTTAGGATACAGCGATTCGATTTTCCTCTAAAAATCAACAGATCTTATTGTTGATATCTGAATGCGTTTCTATCCGTGTTGTTCCAAGTAAGTTCAATATGATGTGCAGATGCGCGAGCTTTTTATCCCAATCACAGGCTTGCAATTGGCGCTGCATTGTTGTAAGGCCCATGCAAAAATCAATAGGAAAATGGGAAATTCGACCCCTTGTAAAATTGTAACCCCTGAAAATATCATCTTGAAACTTTGCACACGTCATTATGTCGGCGAGTTTACCCGCCACGCAAATTTTGGTTTCAATCGGTACAGTTGGGGCTTCTCCCCAAATAGGCGAAATATTACCACCTTGTGACTTTTTTGACTGTCCTGTCCTGTCCTGTCCTGTCCCTACTTTTTTTCTCGATCCTACGCCCAGGTCGAACCGCTGGACCGATTTTCACGCTTTATGGCGTGTTTCCGCGCAAGGATGGTCCTTTTGGGGTTAGAACGATGGGTGACCATATTTGGGGGAAATATGCCCCCAAAACTCCCCCAAATTGGCGTGAATAGGCAATTTCAAGCCAAAATGGCAAATTATAAAAATCACAATATCTCCAAAACTATAAATTTGAGGACCAAGCTGAGACCGGCAATTGCACTTCGTGGGTGGTCTAACATTACCCAGATCAAATCCAATATGGCTGCCGGCGGCCATCTTGAAAAATGGATGTGACATCATAACTCCGCCGACGATCGTCTGATTACTACGAAATTTGGCAAGCAGATGCAAAATGGCATGCAGATGTCGATACATACATGTACGTCAAAATCGAAACCGCAAAGAAAATTCCAATATGGCGGCCGTCCGTTTTTCGAAACCGGAAGTAGTTTTATCTCAGCTGTAGATTGAGATATCTCATCGAAATTTGGCATGCAGATAGATTTCCACCTTCTTAAACAGACACCATGACTAAACCTTCACCCGGAAATAGATTTCCGACTTCATTGCCGCCATCTCGAAAAAAATCGATATGACGTCATCTATCTCCGCCGCCGATCGTCAGATTACTACGAAATTTGGCAAGCAGATGTAAAATGGCATACCGATGACGATACACACGTCAAAATCGAAACCGGAAATAGAATTTCAATATGGCGGGCATCCGTTTTCTGAAACCAGAAGTAGTTTTATCTCAGTCCTGGATTGAGTTATCTCATCGAAATTTGGCGTGGAATAAATTTCGACCTACTTAAGCCGATGCCGTCACTAAACCTGAACCCGGAAGTACATTTCCGACCGTATGGCCGCCATATTGAAAATTCGATATGACGTCATTACTCCGCCGCCGATCGTCCGATTAGTACGAAATTTGGCAGGTGCATGTAAAATGACTTGCTGACGACAGCACACACGTCAAAATCAAAACCGGAAATACAATTCCAGTATGGCGAATGTCCGTTTTCTAAAACCGGAAGTAGTTTTATCTCAGCCGTGGATTGAGATATCTCATCGAAATTGGGCGCGGAAATAGATTTCCATTTTTTTAAACAGATGCCGTCACTAAACCTGAACCCGGAAGTACATTTCCGACTCTACGGCTGCCATCTGGAAAATTCGATATGACGTCATTACTCCGCCGCCGATCGTCCGATTACTACGAAATTTGGCAAGCAGCTGCAAAATGACATGCCGATGACGATACATACGTCAAAATCGAAACCAGAAATAGAATTCCAATATGGCGGCCATCCGTTTTCCGAAACCGGAAGTAGTTTTATCTCAGCCGTGGTTTGAGACATCTCACCGAAATTTGGCATGAAAATAGATTTCCACCTTCTTAAACAGACGCCGTCACTAAACCTGAAGCCGGGAGTAGATTTGCTACTGTATGGCCGCCATCTTGAAAATTCGATATGACGTCATTACTCCTCTGCCGATCGTCCGATTAGTACGGAATTTGGCAGGTGCATGTAAAATGACATGCCGACGACAGCACACACGTCAAAATCGACAATAACAGATGGACCGCCTCCTTGTGCACGTGACCACCGGGCTTTAGTCCTCTCGTGCTCCCACCTAGCCAGGAGGTGGGCAGCACTTGAGCGTCGCTCAGCTTGGTTGGTTGTAGAAACACAGCAAGTAGAGGCGTGTTCCAGAGAAACCCACAGTCCTAGCCAGGCATCTAAAATATATGGACACAAGGCCTTTCAAATAACGCACTGTTATCAACAGTCTGCTACACTACTCAGCACCGCACACACTGTGAGGTTGCGCTGTGGAGCTAGCCTCAGCGCTGACTGCGGCTACAATCCTGGCTGATGCCGCAGTCACCACACCGTCTCCGAAATGACCTAAATGTGTCGAGTGGGACATTAAACCATACTATCCCATGCCATACCATACCACCATAGATACCGAAGATGAAAACAGTTTTAAAAAGTAGCTATTTATTACCTTGCTAATTGACATTACATTGTACTTTATTAGAGTTTACTTGAAGTCGAATAAATAAACCAATCAGTTATGATTCACTTATAACTTATAATTTAAGTTGTTAATTTTACTAAAAGTTAAAAAAACAGCTTTAAATTTTTCAAATTTTTAAAATGAAATTTATGAAAATTTAAAGTTGAAAATTTTACCGTGCACTCTACATGTAGGTTGCTCACACCGGTGTCATTACAG
>Ga0049105_1000943_pt1 | contig 11741 bp, 8 predicted proteins | sample WorMetvaBAHAMAS1_FD_61260 | JGI IMG/M metagenome (GOLD analysis project Ga0049105, IMG submission 61260) | Worm MetaG Olavius vacuus BAHAMAS.1 | ecosystem: Host-associated > Annelida > Digestive system > Unclassified | place: Germany: Marburg | collected 2013-04-09 | reverse complement strand
CAACCCTAGTGACGCCACTGTGTGATACCAACCCCAGTGACGCCACTGTGTGATACCAACCCTAGTGACGCCACTGTGTGATACCAACCCCAGTGACGCCACTGTGTGATACCAACCCCAGTGACGCCACTGTGTGATACCAACCCTAGTGACGCCACTGTGTGATACCAACCCTAGTGACGCCACTGTGTGACGCCAACCCTAGTGACGCCACTGTGTGATACCAACCCTAGTGACGCCACTGTGTGATGAGAGACGGCTGTATCGAATGCCGTTTAGTGCCGGATATTATACTTGACTTCAGTTTATTTGTTCAGTAACAATAAAGCAGTAATGCAGTGCAAGAAAAGACCTGGTCGCTGAACAAGACGCATCAGGCTCAGACAAGCTCTCACGGTGGCAGTAGTGCATAAAATATAGTACACATATATAAAATACATATCACAAAAGTACTTCTTCTCAGTTGTTGACTCGTTCTGCTTACTAAAATTCAAACGAAGTGTTCGTGACAACGTTTAACTAGTTTAGCTGGTGACTAACAGTTGTTATTGCCGACTAGTCGTTGTTTTGCTGTTGTTCTACAGGACTGATATTCATAATAGACAGCGCCGACCGAGAGCGCATCAAAGAAGCCCAATATGAGCTGGAAAATGTCGTCACGAGCGACGAAATGAGAGGCGTTCCTGTAGAAATTCTCGCCAACAAACAGGACCTACCGAGTACGTGTGAAACGCACATTTACGGTTGTCTCCTGTTGTGGCTAGCTTTTCACACACATTACTGTAACTTTGACTGAGGCACTTGTATTGCGCCCCCTGCTAGAAGACCGACGGCGCATAACAGAGTCAATCTGACATGTGTTCTGGTGCCCGCAGACAGAGTGAAACAAATGCTTTCAGATCACGACGAAACGAGTCCGTTGATCGCAGCAGTTTCAGCTCCGTCGGTAGTTTTTAAATAGCGAGCGAAAACTGCGGTGGTTTCTTAGTCGCCACGGATAAAGTGCATTTCGATTGCACAGGAAGAGCCGTCTCCGAAATTAACGGTTGTTTGTCACTGTTAACGACACTGAGGCAGGCAATTTGTCTGTCTGAGTCGTTGAGGTATCGAGGCTACGCAGTCGCACTGTGTAAGCATCTATGTCAGCAGCAGCAACCGCGACACTGGCGTATGCCAATGATCAGTGACTACTCATCCAGAAGTGTAGCAGACGTTTATCCGTTTATCACAAATACATGTAATATATAAATAAAAGCACTCGCTCAGCAGCGTGTTGGTAGAGAATTTTACTGGCGTCAACGAACACATCTTTACGCGCATTATTCGTATAACAAATCGATATTTTATGCGTTATTTTAAGTGTAAAATTAATACTTGCAAATTTTCTACGTAAAGTAAGTAAGTAAGTAAGTGTTTTTCTAAGGTGCCGCATATCAGAAGTCACAGAGCGCCGTGTTCATGCTTCCCGAAAAAGTTGTCCCGTCAGCTGTCGTCTGAACAGTCCGTAGGTGATGTCTGGATTGCGCAGCTGGACCGGAAGAGAGTTCGACAAGCGAGGTCCAGCTGCTGCAAAAGTTCTGTCGCCGTAACTGCTGAGTGTTCGCGGCACCATGCAAGTCGGAACGTCAGCTGACAGCAGAGAGCGCCGAGTGCTGTCGTACACGAGGCAGCAGTCATCCGCCAAGTAGAGAGGTGCCTGTCCGGACAGCGACTGGCGAACCAGACATGTCACTTTGAAGTGATCAAACGTTATACACAGATTAGCGATACATACTGTAGACGACATCATCGATGTTATGTCGCTGTGTGAATTATAAACTTCACGTGTACGCAGCGGGGCGTACAGTGAACTCGCCAGTCACATGGTGCAGTCGTCCAACATACGAAGCTCGCGCAGACACCAGTTCTTCAGTTATATATGGCCGAATTCTGTTCCTGAGCTATGTAGGTCTGCATGGTAACCGTGCCTTAACTGTTGGTCCTTCAAACATGCAGTACCAGTCTACAGTCTAGGCCTACTCCCGACAATTAGGAACTGTCTTCGACTTTCCTTCTTCAATTAAACGCACGCACGTACGGTACAGAGGGACGGATGAAGGGACTGCAATGTGCAGTATAGTATAAGTATGGTGTATCGTGTGTTATAGGGCCTCACGACAATGTGTATTCACTTGCGCATTTGTAGATGCACTGAAGCCGTCAGAGCTGGTTGATCGGCTCGAGCTGGGGCGAGTTCTGTGGGGACATAAGTGGCACGTGCAGGCAACGTGTGCTAGTACGGGTGACGGAGTCTATGAAGCAATGGAGTCACTGTCTCGCCTCGTCAAAGACTATCACACAAAGCGCCGCTATTATTAGTAGTAGCGCCTTCATTCTGCTGCTTTCTCTCTCTGTTTGTTTGTAGACGAAGTCTGTCAGTCAGTATTCTGTGATGTCGTTTTTATTGAGAAGTTAAATGAAGACGCATGGTATCGTTTAGTTTCGAGATAACGCTTGCCTGTCGTGGAATTGCTGTTGTGATCTGTGACTTTTCTGGAAGAATCATTAAGAACCGCAGATGATAGAATCCGACAGCATATTTACGATCTATAATTGTAACTGACTGCATAAGTTCTATGGTTTTCGTCGTTCGATATATTCAGCATTCAGCATCTCATGATCTTACAAGTGACGTTGAATGATCTATTATCATGGCCATCGTAGGTCATCTGGATGGTCGCGTTGGCTGGCCAGTGTGTGTTGCGTAGTTTTGGTTATTATAAATTATTTTGACCACCTACAAGCGGCGTGGTATATAATTTCGTTCATCTCTGTCTGTCTGTCAGGTGATAACTTTCGAAAGCCTTGACGTATGGGAAGTTTATTTTCGCACATCCGATTTCTCCAGGGAATACGGGTCTAGTTCGTATATGAAGGCCATATCTGGTCAAGATCAAGGTCACACAAGCAAAAAAGGTTAAAAATCAGTATTCTTGCAATGTATAACTTCGATCGGCAGTAACTTCGGTTCTATAAAATACAGAGCCATCAGGTTTGCGTAACCTGATGGATGAAGTTTCTGCGCATGCGCAGTACAAATTTGGCCAAACAGCCCAAAACGACTGGTGTGACGTCAGGCGGCCTTCAAGTTGCAACGCATCGCAGTTGACACCTTATATATTTATATTTTTTTTATTTTCATACCATTTATTGTCATCACCAGCAGAAAAGCAGCTGAGCGATAACTTGCAGTCTGCTAGATGTTAAAATAATGTACTTGAAAATCTTCTATTTTTGAAATGCAACAGCTGCAATAGTTGACATCAGTTCACTTAAAAAAGAGCAAGTTCGATGTTCAGTCTGGTGTTAAGTCCGGTGTTAAATTCAGTCTACACTGGAACTAACACCGAGTTTAACACCAGACTTAACACCGAACTTAACATCTAATTAGTATTCATGACAGTTCACTTTTTCACCACTTTTTACAGCGCGTCCGCGTTGCTCGCAATGCAGACCGCTGTAATAGCCAGAACGATTAGGTCCGTCCGTCTGTCTGTCCGTCACACTCCGGTATTTTGTACAGACGAATGAAGATACGATTGTGCGGTTTTAGCATCAGTTAGGAAAATTATTCTAGTTTCATTTTCTGGAGAGGTAAAGTTTGTCCGGATAATTGCAGTGGATCACCCCCAGCGAAAGCATTAAAGTGAAGCACCCCCTATCGCTACGGAAATTTGACCAATAATCGACCATAACTTGGAAATGGTGCAAGATAGGAGGTAAGTTAGTATTAATGACTAATAGGAAGTTGCATACGAGCTTTCGATTGGTACCAAAATCGGTGACCTTGAATGACCTTGAACGGCGTAATGGCCAATATGTTGCGTTATTTCGCCGAATTCGGTAGCTTCTGTGGCCAATTACGTAATAGTGGTTGATTAGCTATCAGCAGATTTTCTCCAGAGAAATGTCATAAAGTACATCAACTAAGCACGACGGACGTGCTGTGGTCTTCGCGGTAGCGGAGCTTCTTGTTACAGTTCACGAGAAGTGTTGAGCGGGAGATAACTTGTTGCCTGCGCCGGCATTATAGGCATATGTATGCTATGTGGCGGCATAGGGCCGCAAATATTTATCTGGCTAAATTTTAGCACTCTACATAACGCGTCTTCCAGCGAACGTTTTCAGGGGGGTGACTGGAATTTGCAGGACTAGGAGGGTGACTGGAATTTGCAGGACTGGAAAATGACGGACAAAAAATACCGGATTACACCAATACAGTCTCACATTACGCTACCACGAATATATTCTGCTAACAGCCTCATTATTGATGTAGATTGAGTAACTGTTTGTCATAGACGATGTTTTCGCTGTCCTGCTCTGTGTTGCTTGATTTTTAGCGAACGTTCGCTATGTCGTCGTCCGTCCGTCTGTCTGTCTCTTTGTCGTCTGTAACGTCCGTGCACCCTACTCAGGCATATTTCTATGCCATTTGGTACCTTGGCCATCCCTAACCTTTCGATGAAAATTTTACGAAGATCGTCCCAGGAGAACCCCTCAGTCGGGGGGGGGCGGGTTAAACCGAAGAGGGGTAGCCAAATATAGCGATTTTAGACCTTTCCAAGGCTATATCTCGGAAACGGTGCAAAATAGGAGGTACGTTACTATTAATCATTAATAGAAAGTCGCATATGAGCTTTCGATTGGTACCAAAATCGGTGACCTTGAATGACCTTGAACGACCTTGAACGGCGTAATAGCCCTAACTAGCCCTAACCGCGGCGTAATGTCACCATATTCGGTAGCTTTCTGGACGGATTACGTAAAAGTGGCGAAGATACACTAATACTTTCTGCGGCGGAAATGTAGGCCAATGAATGTGGTTTTAGCGATATATTATTTATTGCGATATTCGTGGGGGTTCCGAGAACGAATGCGTTACGGAAATCGAGGCCAAATTACCGAGCGCAATATCAGTTACTTACTGAGAATATAGCAAATGCGAAATCACGCATTGATGTAGGCGATCGTCTGCGAGACTGTAGAACGGAAAATATACACACTACGTTAGTGATAGGTTTTAGGCTAGCTATGTTGCGGTAGGGTCATTGTATACCGTATTTTTTCCATTTTATCTACAGTAACACTGTGACATGTCTTGTGACAAACCTGTGGCGCTATTTAGGTCTATGTGCGAGTCTGTAATTGTAAGAGTCTCATTTCGGAGCTGTGGACATGTGTGCTTTCCATAACCGAAGTGAACATTATTGTGGGCTGTAGTAGGCCTACGTGTAGGCTACGCGTATAGCGATATCGTCGTAAATAGTTCACGTTCGCTATCTCATCTGCTGATGAGTTTCTTGTACATGTATGTAGTAATAACAGTAGCTACAATTTTCGTCAGTATTGCAATGCATAATGACAATCGTATTCTTCAAAAAACAACACAATGCAGTTGACACGAAATGAAAGAAGACTAGTCGTCAGTCTACCAATGCATACACGTTATCGTAGTCATTACACGAGAACATAACATTAACATAAGCTGTTATGTTATGTTGAGCAATGTTATATCGTTGCTCTGCTCACGTCTTTGACTGCAGTCACTCCTTTATATAGGCTACGTGTCGCAGTCAAGTCCCACGTAAGTTGACAACTTGCAGTCCGTCATTTTCCAGTCCTGCATTTTTTCCAGTCCTGCAAAGTCAGCTATCCCTTTCAGGAAACGAACAACTTGCACAATGACTTGATCTTTTGTTCCAATTTGTCAATAACCGAGCCGCTAGAACTGACAATGATAATCTTAATGTGCGCGTTGTTCTCACAATAACGATGCTTTAGGCGAGCGCAGCTTCTCGAAACTCAAGCTAACAAAGAGGTTTCTCCCATTTCGACACGCACGATATGCCCTCAGAAGAACCCGGCTCAGGGGGGGGGGTGCTTGCTAAAATCTCCGAGGACTCCGTCCAGAACGTGTGTTTGCAGGGCGTTTTGGCGGTGCAGCTATTGCGAACATTCTTAGGAGCTGACACCGAGGTTTCATAAATTCAAGGCGACGGGATGTGTATAGCTACGGCATTCATGCCGTTTACAGCGGCTGTTTAGCCGTTTCGGAAAGCCACATCAGTGGTGATCCTCTATCTACGGTCCCTCTTAGGGATCGTTTCATCATTATCATCATTTTATTTGTTCATAAAACAGTTTCATAAAAACATGACAGCTGACAACACACGAACAGGACCGACAAGGCTGGCTAAGCACTCACAGTAAAGAAAAAAACAACAACAGTTGCTAGGCCTGTATACATTGTCACGTTTTTTTATGGTTCAGTGTGTACATGTGGATGTGTAGCGATATACGATATACTAGACTAGAATAAAAACAATCAGTTCCGTTCGATCCGACGGCCGAGGAAGTTCATGGCACTTTTTATTTTGCGACAGTGATGGCCCTTTACCCCATATTAATATTTATGGAGGTTGGTGAACTCAACAAGTTCAGCGTGGAACCTGGGGGCAATACAAACACAATGTTATGTCCAAATGGTGCCTTTTGCTGGCAGCCGCCGCTGTACGTCGCAATGCCCATGGCTTATATACGTCTACGAAACTGAGTGCTAAGAGGTCGAGTAAAACAGAAAAAGAGAAACGTTCAACAGTAAACTTTAAGGCCTCTCCGTAGGCCTCATTAACCTGGTTCAAGCAGCAGCTCATTAGCAATGACACTTACAGTTAAACGTCATCCTGTCTAGGCTGGCTAAAAGTAAATGTCAAAGCCGCATATTGCTCGGATGGATAACGATGCCAATTATTGTGACACTTCATCTTAGGGTATATACAAGAAGCTCCGCTACCGCGAAGAGCACAGCGCGTCCGTCGCGCTTAGCAGGTGTACTTTATGACATTTCTCGGGAGAAAATCGGTTGCTGGCTAATCAACCACTTTTACGCAACTGGCCACGAAAGCTACCGAATTCGGCGAAATAATGCAAAATAATAGCCGTTCAAGGTCATTCAAGGTCACCGATTTTTGTACCAATCAAAATTCCATATAGGACTTACTATTAGTGATTAATACTAACTTACCTTCTATCTTGCACCGTTTCCAAGTTATGGCTGATTATATGTCAGATTTTCGCTAGCGACAAAGGGTCGCTTCACGTTAACGCCGTCGCTGGGGGCGATTCCTTGTGAATATCGCTGAAAACTACATTATTTGGGCTACATTTCACTCGCAGAAAGTATTGGTGTATATTCAACCACTTTTACGTAATAGGTCCCGAAAACTAGCGAATTCGGCAAAATAACGCAAACTACACGGCCATTACGCCGTTTAAGGTCATTTAAGGTCACCGAATTTGGTACCAATCGTAAGCCCATATGCGACTTCTTATTAGTGATTAATAGTAACTTACCACCCATCTTGCACCGTTTCCAAGTTATGGCCGATTATTGGTCAAATTTTCGCTATCGACATGGGAGTGCCTCACTTTAACGCCCCCGTTGGGGGTGATCCCCTGCGAATAGCCGGATAAACTTTACCTCATCAGAAACTAGGGGGATTGTCCTACCAGATGCTGTAAACCACACGATCGTATCTTCATTCGTCGGGACACAATATCGGACTGTGAGTGTGTCGGACAGACAGACGGACGGACAGACGGACAGACGGACAGACAGACAGAATTGCTCTAGCTAGTACAGCGCTCTGCAGATGCCGCCGACTCTTACTGCAGTGACAATTACAGACTGACTGGACTACAACTACAATATGATTAACGACTACGACAACCAACTACAACAACAGCACATATGAAATAAAAAAACTCGTACTGATGTTCATTAGAATACGCCGCACTTCTGAAGAACTATCACTCACACGATCACTGCTTAGTAAGTGGAAACGTACTGCGCGTGTCGGAGCCGTGTGTAAAAGAGTTAACGTGCGGATGCTGACATGGCCAGCATAGTCAAAGATGTTACATTTTCTTTGAGCGCCGTTGAAGTAGCATTATCGTTGAATTTCCTCACAAAGTCACAGAGTGATGGCATATGTGATCGTGCCTCAACAGCTGGACGTCTTGCACTAGCTAGGATGACCTTTAAAAAGGCTTTAATGCTATTAACAGTAACCGCAATGACGCTATAGACTTTAATGTCGGCTTTGGCAAGGTCTCTGTTGCTATTGATGACAATGGACAGCTGAGCAGGAATCGAGAAAAAGATCAAGTTCACGTGCATGAACAGCTCGACTACGTTGAATCACAAACGTACAAACGTAATAAGAACGCCACATTTAAAGTCTTACGTTACCGAAGAAAGCCTCATTTCAACAAGCCAGCAGTCAACTTAGCCAACAACCAAACACCTGTCTGCTCGCCAATGATGCAAGCAAGGCATGCAAACGCACTCTATCGGGTGATTCAGAAAAAAATAACCCAACACGAAAATGGCGATATTTATGCAGCGAAAGAATATTTTATGTAAAATTTGCCTTATTTATTTAGCATATATTTCTTCACAAGTCTGCCTAATTTTGCTTCATTTACTGAACGTTTAGGCGAGGTGATGCAGCATCAAAGTCAATGCTCAATTTGCGCTAATCAACAGCTTACCGATCTAACTTTGAATTAATTACCAACACTGAAACAGAAATGCCGACATGTTGCATGAGTTTAACTTCTAATAAAATGATAGGCACCAAAATGTGTTTTCATTTAACGAATGTTAAAATGTCCGCCTTCAGCTTTGATGCAGGCCGTGAGTCGTGATTTGCGTATTGTTTCATCAGACAGATCGTTCCAGATAGCCTGCACCGCCGCTCTCGGATCCGCCACACTCTGCCGTGGTTTAGGTTTCAGCTTACTAAAACTTACTAAAATTATTTATTACTGTTCCTTTTTGCACGTAAACAATAATCATAATGACGTCCTAACAAAGGTGATAGTCGCCGCTCGGGTTAGTTTAACAAGAAACTCATCAGGAGATGTGATAGCGAACGTGAACTTTTTACGACGACATCGTACACGCACTACAGCCCACAACAAAGTTCACTTCGCTTATGGAAAGACACATGTCTATAGTTGCCAAATGAGACTCTTACAATTATAGACTCGCGCATAGGCCTATATTCGCTCCAACGCGGTCACTTTAACTCAAAATTTCAGGTAGAAGGGGTCGCCGCCCATCAATCATTTTTGCACGGATAGTATAGGCCAATCAATGCCTTATAACTTTATTGCTGACAGTTTTCACGCAGGTGTTACAGCTGAGGCGCTACGAGCGAAAATAGATCGAAAATCGGCGATTTCGCTCCAACTCGGTCACTTTTATCCAAAATGTCAGGTACAAGGTGTCGCCTCCCACTAATAATTTTTGCACGGTTAGTTAGGCCAATGAATGCCCTACAACTTTGCCGCTGACAGTTTTCATACAAAAAAAACTTTGTAGCAGACTTTCTTCAAGCGAAGTGCGATTTTACGCGAAAATCGGCCGTTTTGCGTTTTTGGGATTCCCTTTGGGGGACTTAGGGGCAACGTACGACGATCATCTTTGGCTCATTGGAAAGCGCGTAGTGGACTTCCTATTAGTGTTAATTGTACTTTTTTCGCTAGGTGTTACGGCTGAGGAGCTACGGGTGAATATCGGTTGAAAATTGGCGATTTCAATCCAACCGGGGTCGGTTAACCCAAAATTTCACGTAGAAGGGGTCGGCCCCACCAACCTTTTTTCTTCTCAGAAAACTGAGATAAATGATCTTGCGTATGATATAAAAATATTGCCAAAAATGTCAATCGCCTGAGTAGGCGGAACGAACGTTACAGACAGACAGACAGACGACAGACGGACGGACGGACGACGACACATAGCGAACGTGAACGTGAGTTCACTTTCGCTAATAAAACCACTTCTTGTTGAGTTGAGAAATTCGTTTTTGAAGTTAGCGTTTGCGTCATTTTGGCGTAATAGTCGGGGTTTAGGATTTTTATTTTTATTTCAACTTGTTTCCAGCTTCAAAAAGTGTGCGTTTGGCTTGGAAACATCATGTTTTAATAGTACCATACGGTACGGAATTCGAAGTGCTAAAATTTTTGTCCTTACAGTCACAGCTAATGAATTGCATTTTGTGCAGTTAGTGCCGTGTGTAGATCCATCCAATCAATTCTCAACTCGCCATTGATGATGCTCTTAATGAGACCTCTTAGGGAGCTCCTTGGAAAACTCCTCGGGAGCTCCTAGCAGAGAGTTCGTTGGGAGCTGCAAGGGAATCCTAGGGGAGATCCTAATGAGTGCTCTTAGAGAAATTCTAGTGGGAGCTCCGAAGCTCATCGCGAGCTCCTAGGGGGAGCTGCTAGGGGAAATCCTCGGAAGCTCCTGAAAAGCAACTCAGGAGCTCCTAGGAAGCTACTCGGAAGGTCCTAGGAAGCTCCCAGAGGGAGCTTATCGCCGAGGGGCGTATAATTGCAGTCTAGGAGCTTCTAAGGTGCTCAACCTAGGAGTTCCCGATGAGCTCACCTAAGGAAGTCCCCAGGAACTCTCTCTAGGAGCTTCATGAGAGCTGCACCTAGAAGCCCCTTAGGAGCTCAAAAGTAGCTCACTCTAAAAGCTCAGCTCAGAGCTATCTATCTATCTGTCAGCGGCAGAGTTGTAAAAATTTCTGGTAGAAAGGGGCGCCCCCCACCAATCATTTTTGCACGGATAGTTAGGCCAATGAATGCCTTACAACTTTGCCGCTGAGAGTTTTCACACAAAGAAACTTTGTACTAGACTTTCTTTAAGCGAAGTGCGATTTTAGACGGAAATCGGCCGTTTTGCGTTTTTGAGCCCCTTTGGGGCTTAGGGGCAACGTACGATGATTACCTTAGGCTCATTGGAAAGCGCGTAGTGGACTTCCTATTAGTGTTAATTGAACTTTTCTCGCTAGTACAGCTGAGGCGCTACGAGCGAATATCGGTTCAAAATCGGCGATTTCGCTCCAACGGGGGCCGGTTGACCCAAAATTTCAGCTAGAAGGGGTCGCCCCCCACCAACCATTCTTCTTCTCAGAAAACTAGGCTAAATGATCTTTCGTAGGGTGTAAAAGTCTGGACAGATCTTTCTTCCCTTTTGTCACAATGCACGCGTTTGACAGACAGACAGACGGACGGACGGACAGACAGCTTTCTCATCGCTAGACCGCGTCTGCATTTCATGCCGCGCGGTAAAAATGCCAACCACCCTATTTCTATGCATAAGGAATCCATCTAACCAAAAATCATGGTTGGCACATTCTACTCTGACATGTGCACAGGATGCTTATTGAGGCTTCCAGATTTTGCGCCTGACCATAAGTGAAGTAAATATAGTACGAAGCAACACACTTAAGCGCAGTTTTGTCCTATAACAAATGAGCGAAATTTTGTGCAAAAATTGTCGCGCATTTCTGAGATATTGCGATTTTCGTGTTGGGGTATTTTTCTGAATCACCGTGTACATTTCAATGTGACTAATATGGCTGGCAGACGCAGAACATGTAAAACATAATGGATCGATATTGCACATTGCAATTTTGACATCCTGTTGATTGATTGATTGATTTATTGGGTTTGGCAGCCAGAGGCTGGATTACAACGTATACATACAGACATACATACAACAAAAAAGTTAGGCCTATACATTGAGTACATTCACACAATCAAGTCTGCAAGTGGCGCTGGAAGTTCGAAAGTGAGTACGGTATGAAAGAATTCTTGTATCGGTTGGTATGAGCGCGAACTGTTGGATA
>Ga0049105_1000942_pt1 | contig 11741 bp, 8 predicted proteins | sample WorMetvaBAHAMAS1_FD_61260 | JGI IMG/M metagenome (GOLD analysis project Ga0049105, IMG submission 61260) | Worm MetaG Olavius vacuus BAHAMAS.1 | ecosystem: Host-associated > Annelida > Digestive system > Unclassified | place: Germany: Marburg | collected 2013-04-09 | reverse complement strand
TTAGGCATATCACAACTATCTGATAGGCGTCGTGAACAATGCGCATTAATGTTCAGGCGTATAGTCAGTGATCAGTCTCACGTTCTTCACTACTTGCTGCCTGCCAAGCGAGACTCACAGCTGACTAAACGGTTGCGAGCTGCGAAGCCATATCCATCTGTTCGTACACGGACAACTCGTTTTCAGAACTCTTTTATACCGTTTTCTTTGACCAACTTCCAGTGGTTTAATTTTGAATGCGTGTCTTTGTTCGTGTGTGATTGTTTTTCTTTTAATCCAGCTGATGGCTGCCATATAAATAAACTTGTATTGTATGGGTTGTTCGATTTTGCTGAAATTTGGTACAGACTTTTTTGCATGACATGATCTGCAACAAAGGTTGAAGGTCGAGTGGTCAAAGGTCAAGGTCATAGCATGAAAACACAGTCTGATCACTAAATTGTTGCTCCCTTTTAGGACATTGGGGTCATTGAATTTGATGGCAATGCCAGAATTTTGATCTGAAGCTCGGAAATAGCAGTTTGTGCACATGCGCTGTATGTCAACTAGCAGAATGACTGGCATGATGTTGTGTGTCAGTTACTATGCTTCGCAACTGCCACGTCTTCTAGGTACTTAATACTTATTTAACGCTTTGATTTGGTGGTGCATGTGGACCTAGTGACGACTTATGGAAATTACCAAAAATGGGAAAATTTATGTTAGAAAAGCCTGGAAAGTGCCAATTATAGGCTACAATATGACATTTTTTCTGGAAGTTAAGTGTACCGAATTATAGCAAATTTGGGCAGGACATAGGCCAATTATCCACTCTGCCAGATTTCCAGTAAGGTTTAGATATGTTGCTTCGTTTGGAAACGAGGGTGATACAAATGCTACTGCGGTTGAAATTTGAGATAAAATTTCTGAATTATTGCACCCTCATAAAATTGTATTGAAATTTCAGAGGCTTACTCTAGTGCATTATGAGCATCACAATTAAAACAGAGAATGACTGGCATGATGTTGGGCGGCCTTTAAGTTGCAGTGCATCGCAGTTGCCACGTTTTTTAATTATTATTGTTGTGGTGTTATATTATTATGTTATTAGTATTGTAGTTGGGTTGATGTTATCATGTGTTCTTGTGTGTGCTTAGACTGACTTTCTGTTGGTGTTGTTGCGTGATATGGTGCAATCATTTTCTGACCTTCACGTCATTTTGATGTCGGCAACAATTGACACAACGTTGTTTTGTGACTACTTCACTGGATGCCGTGTCGTCGAGGTGCATGGTCGTGTGCATCCAGTGCAGGGTCTGACTGTTATTTTATTGTTTACTGACATTTTATGAGTGCAGAATGGCTCTTTATTTTAACTGAGCCCATCTGTTAGCCTAGCCACATGTGTACAGGTCATGCTTAGTCTATCCTAAGTTTGTGATAACTGGGATGGACAGATATTTGATACATTTATCCATATCTTCAGCATTAACAAACAAACAAACGTTCATTGATTTTTGGTAGCGATAAGCTAGATTAAACAACCATTTTACACATAGAGTTATTGACACACACACACACACACATAAAACAAATCATATGTCATTGAAAATGGTTAAGACAATACAATGAAAGAGATTTTTGGCGGTTAGTCCGTGATAAATCGTCAGAAAGTGTTTGATTCTCATCTGCCTCCCTATCCATATGATCCACCGGGGTCATCTGATATGGATGGACTTTGCCCAATCAATATACCCGGCATCATAACAGATGCCATGAGCTTGAGGCCAATGTTGTAATAAATGCCAGTCTCGAATAAACGCCGGCCTCTATTCTTCTGTTACACGCCTGGTGGTTTCTTAGAAGTTCTATGGTATTTTTGTTCATTCACAAATTTTTAGTGCAGGTCATTAGACTGCACCATTGCTAACACCTGTTCTGTCCATCCGTCCGTTCGTCTGTCCATCATAGATGTAATCCTTGATCCTTGCCTAAAAAGTTCAAGATATTGAAACACATTTTACATCATATGGTAGGGTGATGTTTCTAATTTCTTGGGGCTAAATTTCAATGTCATTGGTCTAGGGTTTTCTCTGAATGACATTTTGCATTGGCATATCAGATTTCATCCAAATCGATCAACGCAATGCGAAGTTATGATGCCATATTGATATTCCAAGATGGTGGCCATACACCTACATACCTACTTCTCGCTTCAGTATTAGTGATGGTACTCGTTTAGGAATGTCGAAATCTATTTGCGCACAGAATTTTGATGAGATATCTTAATCGACGGTTTCTGAAAACAGATGTCAGCCATGTGGGAATTCTACTTTCAGTTTACAATCTAGTCATATTAATCTCTTTAGAATGATGCCGTCCATAATCCTACGAAGTTTTTTCGACATGCATACATCCAGGCCGAAGTTATTAGCATTTAACCAAAAATGCAACATGGACTGTTATAGGTGGTCTAAAGAAGCCCAGAAAAGTTTATCAATCAGTTGAGTAGTTTTCAAGATAAGCAGATTTTTCACTTTTGTCATTTAGGCATGCAAATCCCTATTTTCACCAATTTGGGGGAGTTTTTTGAGGATTTGACCCAGTAACAGTAGTCAGATATTGTCAGTCAAGACCTCCAAAAAGCACATTTTTGGTTCGAAACACGCATTTTGGTGTTAAGATCAGTCTAGAAATGCAACCTGGATGTATGTCAAAGAAAGGAAAAAGAGAAAAGAAATTCTAAATATGTGACAAGCTCAAATGTGCCCAGACCACCCACATAGCACGTAGCCAGCAAAGTTCTCATGTTGCGTATAGTCCCGGATGCAATCAACCATGCCAAATTTGATCAAAATTGCTTAAAGGGTTTTGGCTCCATGAGGGGTCGAAGTCTGCTTCTTTCCTATACTTAGTTCTGTCTATGGCGACCATTTTTGTAATCCAAGATGCGGCCATAAATGTATCTGTGAAAACGGCAACATCACTTTTCTTATTCCTTATTCCATAACGTTTCCAAAGATTTGTTTTTAAAAATCCCCAGATAATCCAGACTAATAATACACAGTTCATTGAGCTGGTGCTCTGATGGCTGCGTGGGTGTTGCTGCACTGACGCATTGTAACAGGAACTGCTGCATTCTGTGATGGTTGTGTAAATAAATGAACAAGTTTATCAAACTTTTGGAGTAATTATACTTGTTTGCTGTTGTATGATACAACTTAGACTACTTTCTGGAAGACATAATTCAGATGTTGGATTTCACACCTCCGCCATCAGATAGGAAACGCAAAGGTGCTCGTGGTGATGATGATGATGCAGTGGATACTGAGGATAAAGATGATAAGGAGGTGAAGCTGTTTGCTCAGTTACTTTTTACCATGCGACTGTGAATGCATACACATGGTATTGCTGTTGCCTTTGTGTCTATTCGTCTGTCAAACAAGTGCACTGTGACAAAACGAAATAATCTACTGCCAAAGTTCTTATACCATATAAAAGGTCCATTCATCCAGTTTTCTGATAGGAAGAACCGTTGGTGGGGGACATACCACTGTACCTGAAATTTTGGGCCAAACTGCCCCATTCTTTCGAAAATGCCAATTTTCAATTGATTTTCGCTAGTCGCACCTCAGCCGTAACACCTAGCAAAAAGTTCGGTTATCACTAATAGGAAGTCCACCATGTGCTTTCCAGTGAGCCTAAGATGAACAGCATACATTGCCCCTAAGCCCCCTAGAGGGGGCTCAAAAATGCAAAAAGGTCGTTTTCTGTCTAAAAGTGCACTTCTCTCGAAGAAAGTCAAAAACAGTTTTTTTGTGTGAAAACCATTGGCGACAAAGTTGTATTCATTGGCCTATCCCCTCTGTGCAAAAATGGTTGGTGGGGACGTCCCCGACTACGTGAAAATTTGGCTGAAACTGACTCACTCCCTTTAAAAATGCCGCCAATTTCCAATCAATATTCACTCGTGGCGCCTCAGCCGTAACACCTAGCATAAAAGTTCAATTATCACTAATAGGAAGTCCAATATGAGCTTTCCAATGAGCCTAAGATGAACAGTGTACATTGCCCCTGACCCACCAAAGTGGGGTTCAAGAATACAAAGTGACCGTTTTTCGTCCAAAATTTTAACAATAATCTGTAATAACTTCAAAACAGTACGAGGTAGGATATCAGTTGGTATTAATCACTAATAGGAAGTTGCATACGGGCTTTCAGTTGGTACCAACATTTGTGACCTTAAATGACCTTGAACGGCGTAGTTTCCAGCCTTTATTCCTATATTACTTTTTTCAAAGCTGTTAAGCACTTGCGTCAGGTGCAGTAGTATTTGCTAAGTAAGCCACCGTCATCAGGGTTGACCTGCTGGTTGGCACAGTGTCTAACAAATTAGAGCCTTTATTGTAGTCCAGTTTGCTGCTGTTAGTATAGCAAAAGGTGCAGTGTAGAACATTGTTACTTCTATTGATTTCTTCACAATGTAAAATGGCTTGCAGTTAGCTGTATATCATATTGTGTTAAACTTGATATGTAATTTTTGTAATATAAAAAGTGATGTGATAATTTTGTAACATAGTGGAGGCATGTTAGGATAACTGAAGAGAAGTCAGTCAGGAAGCCTTGTGGTAGACACCTCAGTGCTTGCAACGTCTGTTTTAATTTTTAAGATGACATTAACATTATTTGTAGCACACTGTTATTCTTATTGCAAGTAGCATATAAATGTTTTGTGTTTGCTTTAAATAGTTATCCTAGATGACATTGGATGAGCTTTATGTTCAATGTGCGGTGCTTGTGGTGTGCTGAGTGCAGGATAATTGTAACCAGCTGATCAGCAACGAGTACTCGGAGAAGACGCGGCGCTCTATGGCAATGCTCAGTGAGAAGGAACATAGCTTTGAATTGTTTGAGGTAATTGTTTCTGTAGTTTTAAAGGCTGGCCGAGATAGTTGGAAGGCCTTCCCATGTTTTGCCTCTGAACTTTTTTAGCTATCAAGACTCTAACTCTAATCTCCGAGATCGCAATTTGGCGCCCTGTTGAAAGTATGTCAGTAGTTGGCTTGGGTCCTAGCTGTAGCATGAAAATTGACAGACATTTCATTCACCTGTCCCATAATTTTTTCAGGGGCGGGGTCAAAAGTGCAAAATTTGGCTTTGATTTTCGACCCCAGTCGCCTTCGTAATGGAGCAACATTTGGAAATCTAAAACATGCACGTAGAGAGCTGATAGTTGAGCTTCGTTTTGATCTAACATTTCCCATCCCTTCCCTAATTTTTATGGGGTAAAAAGTGTTAAATTTCACTTATTCACATTTGAGTCCCTGTGCTTTCATAATGGAGCAACATGTTGTCGGAAACCCAAAATGAACAGGTAGAGCACCTGTCATGTGACCATGTCGTCCGGAAATTTGGTATATTTCGGTCCACCAGACTGAGAACCATGAAACACAAAATTGCCCTTAAAAACTGGCTGGGAAAATGGGTCGAATTTGTTTAGAATGTTTATATGCAGACTTTCTGTTTACAATGCTGATATCTAAACTTTGGTTTAGCTGTTGTTTGTTTTAAACTAAACTTTACTGTTGCGTTCTTGTTTATTATACTATGTCATTCAGTCTATTAACACAGGGAGCCTTTTATTGTCATCAGACTTCACTGTATGTTTCATTAATTGTTGTGCATTGCTGGACACATTCGTCGTTGCATTATTTTGCTGTTGTTGCTGCATTCTTAAGTTGTGTGTGTAATTGTGCTTTGCAGTCATTGATCAAGTACATTTCTGAGTTGGGAATTCCTGGTGCCATTCTCATATTCTTACCAGGCTGGAACATTATTTTTGCTCTTGGTCGACATCTTGGTCAGCATCCCGTTATAGGTGAGTTGTACATCTTGTATTGTACATCTTGTACACAACTTAACACATTGTGGTTTTTTGCATAGTTTGTTATCGTTCCTTTATATGATTCAGATGATTCTGTCCATGTACGGTCTTAAACACGTATAAGACGTAAACACATTTCTTAAAGTTGCCTCATTTCGTCTTGAAAATCTCATATTGATTTAGCTCATTCCTTTTCCTTTTCCTTCAGAGCAGTTGGTATCAACCAGGCTTAGCTTTACTGGTGCTGCTGTGCAGTTAGTTTGGTGCACAGTGTACTTTGCCCATTAGGGTCAGGGAGATCTGCATGAGTGTGTCACACTGTCATTGTAATTGCCAAGAGGTTTCAGTTAGATGATGTGTCAGTATGTTGCAAGTGTTACAGCATTGGGTGGTGCAGTGGTGTGAGTAGCATTGAGAGAGTATTTAAGATGCCCTTGGGTGCTCTTTTATTCTCAGATGGTGCTATGCAACTTTCTCTGGACACCCATTTCAGACGTTGGGTGACTTTGACTTTAGCTTTTGCTAAAACTTAAGTTTCAAACTGTAACTTAATCCGGGCCCGAAATTCCAGTTTTAAATCAGTCCTCAGGTTAAGTTCGGTCTTTAATTTGGTTTTAAACTCAGTTTAAAACTAAGTTTTAGATGGATCAGATGGTATCAAAGACAATGCTTAATGCACTTTGTTTAAAGTCAGGTGTTCAGTAAAAGTTGTATTATGAGCAGTAATGGTCCTTTAGAACTTGATTAAAATTCTCCGCTAGCATTTGGTAATTAGCTAAAACGTCTGTTGCAATGGCAACAGCACCAGAAACATAAACATTTGCTGTTTTGTTTATGTCTAGTTGAAGCAAAAGTTAAAGTAGTTTTATCTTCAAACCGAAGTTAAACACTAGAGTTTTAGCAAAACTGCCTGTCTAAATGCACTGCAGAAGTTTGGTTTAAAACTACATTGTTCAGATTAACTTAAGTTTAACTTCGGTTAAAACCAAAGTTCAGTCTGGTTCAGGTTTAAACTCAGTTTTAGCAAAAGAGTTAGTTTTAAACCGAGTTTAAGCCCAAACTTTGGCGTCACTTTACTTCTCAAATTATCTTCAGTTTAAACAGCAGAAGTCACTCAGCGTTGCCCAGAGTTTTCCTTGGAGCAGTGTCCAAGCTGAAGCTCAGTGTCACTATCCCTGAGTTTTTACCTGAGGTTCAGACAATTGGATCCCACAGCATGTTTCACCATACACCCCGAGAAGCAGCTGCCAAGACGGCTTAAGTAAATGTGCAGGTAACTTCATCCAGCTATGCCTGCTTTCAAATCAGCATGGTCTGCCTAGCCTCAAGCTGTGATGTGATCTAGCCTAGTCTGTGGTGTCGTCTTTAGAATTTTAATGGAGCCCCATTGTCTGTGATACTTAAATGCCATAATCTTCGAATATTACCAGCCCTTTTTATTTATTTATTTTTTTTTCCTGACTGAGAAATTAATCTTAAAGCATGCACATTAGTAATCTTAAACCAGATTACTTTGCTGGACCAGCATTAGAACCTGGCTTGTGCCATGTGACGTGTTTTTAAGTCCAGTGTGCACCGTGTTAAGCCACTGGGACAGGGCTTTATATTATTTTAGCAGTTTACTGGATGCATACGTGTTTCTTTTCATTTACATTTAATCTGTTTAATCACTTGTATAACATATCATCTGACTAAGTATTTTTACATGTAAATTGCCAAATTATCATTCAGCTGTTCAGTGACATCAGATTATGATACTTGTCTGTACCTGTGTACTGCAGGGACACAGAGATATCGCATTCTGCCACTGCACTCACAGATTCCACGTGAAGATCAGAGACGCGTCTTTGAGCAAGTTTCACCTGATGTGACTAAGGTAACTAAATGCAGTGATACTGTTGAAGTTGTCATGTTGTGTCTGGTCCAGTCTTGTTATTGTAGTAATTGTATAGCACGTGTATCATTGTAAGCCAACTTGAACAACTTCATTTTGTAAAATTTTGGATCTTTTGCCAGTTTAGATACTTGCCCGAGACCCAGAAGCACGTGTTGCAGCTGCAGAGTCTTTACCCCGTGTTATTATGATTTGGATATATTAGCAGAGCAGGCCATAGGTGCCATGTGGTTAAGAATGTGTGGTCACAGCTTTGAATTGCCAGCTATCAAGTATAAATTCGACGAATAAAAATTTGTTGTTCACTCGCTTTTTAATCTTGTATGATTTTGTTCTTTGCTACTTTCATTGTGTAGCTTTTGATGTTATTCGGTAAACATGTGTGATTGTTATATGTAATAAATTTGTGCTTACTTGCTGACTTTTGTCATCCACTGTGCTGAGGCTGCTGATGCAGTGTTCGTCCTTTTTTTGATGCTCAGACTCTAATGTCCCAGACAGCCAAGAGACACCCCGTCAAAAGTATGTCAGAGGTTTGGTGAAATTGACTCAGGACATATCACTCACCCTCCCTGAATTTTACAGGGTCAAAAGGTAGAATTTTGGCCTCAGTTAACCCCAGTTCCCTTTGATGCATTGTGGTTTTGCAGTGAAGCACACATGGGAAATATGAAAACATTCACCTGATGTGATGATTGAACATTCTCACTCAGTCATTTCGCTCACCTCTCCCAACTTTTACAGGAAGGTCAAAAAGTGCAAAATTTAGTCTGACTTCACCTTGAGGCACTCTAGTTTTGAAATGAAGTGACATGTGTAAAATCTGAAACCCACGTTGGAATTGCTTATCAGTATAGGCCTATCTCCCCAGATGTGATATAGCTTTCTACCTATCTCTGAGAATTAGGCATTAGAATAGTTTCCCGAAAAAAAATGGGTGGGAAATTGTGTTGAATCTCCCAGCCCGCACAATTAACACTAATAGGAAATCCAGTACGCACTTTCCAGTTAGCCTAAGGTGAACATCGTATGCTGTCCCTAAGCCCCCAAAGTGGGCTCCATAATGAAAAATGGCCGTTTTCTATCTAAAATTGCACTTCTCCGGAAGAAAGTCTGCTACAGAGTTTCTTTGTGTGAATACTGTCAGAGAAGATGATCAGTGTACATTGCACCTTAGCCCTTCAACGGGGGCTCAAAAATGCAAAGTCCATAATTTGAACAATAATCTGCAATAACTTCGAAACAGTAAGAGAGAGAATGTCGGTTAGTACACCTTGTCCGGAAAAAAAAGGTGCCACATATTTTTCTTGCTTACTTGGCAATGCTGTGTGCAATGATGACATCACAGCAGTGATTCGTCAGTGGCATCGTCGTTTGTCAGCTTGTGTGCAGGCTGGCGGTGGACATTTTGAACATCATTTTAGTCACACATTGTCCATATGCAGACTTGTTGACTAATTTTACGCAAAAATGTGCGAATTAACATTTCAAATGATTTCATTGTGTAATTGTTCGTTGCCATTAAACGTTTTTAATATAGGCCTACACTGTAATTTACAATTTTTGAGCACAACAGTTTTACAAGTAGCGTAGCGATGTGGGTGAATGATGGTGGGATATTTAATGATTTCTTTATTGCAAATTTACCACTGAGTGTGACGGTAAAAGAATTTTGAAGATCGGTTAGGATTTGGCAAAGTTATGGCAAAAAATAAAGTGGCACCTTTTTTCCGGACATGGTGTATATTTATCACTAATAGGAAGCTGCATACAGGCTTTCGATTGGTACCGACGTCGGTGACCTTGAATGACCTTGAACAGCGTAATAGCCCTTATTTTGCATTTTTTCACCGAATTCAATAGCTTTGCAGGCCAATTACATCACTACAATGTCCGAAAAATATCGTCTTCCAGTTACATTTGGCCAAAACTGACCCACACAGCAGTCGCATGGTCTCTTTGCGAAAGCTAAGCTTCTTGTCTGGTTTGTTGTACTGAGACAAATTTGTGACGTGTACTTTGTGCTGCACTTTTGCACAAAATTTAATCATGCTTAATGCCGATTTGTTGTTTTCACAGATCATTTTGTCAACAAATATTGCCGAGTCGAGTGTAACAATTAATGATGTCGTCTTTGTCATTGACGGTTGCAAGTAAGTTGTGCATTTGCCTTGTTCAGTGGCTGTGATGAATGGATTGACAGTCGTTGTGTGGCATGACGTCAAACTGATGTGTATCAATATGCACAGTAAACTGGTGACAGTAGAATATCATTGACTTTCTAAAAAACCCAGACTGTCTGTTTTAGTTGTATGTATTCGTTCACATGTTTCACATGTTTTGGCATTGTGAAAAAGAAGCCTCTCAATGTCTAGAAGCAAGTGGCATTGTCCTTTTGTTCTCATGTATTTGAAATAAATTAAAACATTTGCCATCTTGCATTTCACCTGATTTCTAATTTACTGTGAATTGTGCTGTTTGGACTGCAAATAAGCTGCAAACAAACATGCAGTGTAAAAATCAGCAATGGTAATGATGACTACAGAGGCTTGCTGTTGTACCTGAAGCTTTACATCATAGTTTATATAATTTTATGTGTGTTTGAAGTGTCCAAAAGTGTTGTATTGTAGCTTATCATACTGAATGTAAAGCACTGGCTGCCAATGTTGTGCACATCTGGCAGAGCAAAGATGAAGCTTTTTACATCTCACAACAACATGACAAATTATGCAACTGTCTGGTGCTCTAAGACAAACCTTGAACAGCGGCGTGGCCGAGCAGGACGAGTCCGGCCAGGATTCTGCTTCCATCTGTGCAGCCGTGCTCGCTTTGATAGGTTGAGCTTTACATGTGTTTAACATTCGAGATCAGCATGTCTACAATTACTTCACTCATTTTGTCTTATACAGTAAATGGTAGGAACGGGTAGGTGGGCCAGCTTACAAACTTGGTACGAGCCTCGTAATAAAAACAAAGAATGACTGGCCGGCGGCTTCACAAGTTGCAATGCATTACAGTTGTAATCTTTTCTAGTTTAGAATAATTAATGTTGGATGATGTTTTCAGACTAGAGCAGCATACTACACCAGAAATATTTCGGACACCACTGCATGAGTTGTGCCTGTCAATCAAGCTCCTGAGACTCGGTCCAATCGGTCAGTTCATGATGAAAGCAGTGGAGCCGCCACCAGTCGATGCTGTGATCGAGGCTGAGGCACTGCTCAGAGGTGTGTCTTGTTTAGTCTCATTGCTCGCTGTCTCTGTGTTGTCAGTGAACAGTCAGATGAACGAAACTCTAACTGTACTTATTTGTTGCATGTAATTATGGCCGCATACGTATATGCATGGAAGACCATTATATTTTGCAGGTCGTCCTTTCTTTTTTCAAATGCTCTCCTCAGATGTCACCACACTGAACTCAACCAAACCTTGAACTCTTTTGTGAACCAGAGATGAAAATGGCCATCCAGAATTTGGGGGCCAAAACTGCCATTTTTGGCAGAGAATAACTTAAGACTGAACAAATCAAAGTCTGAGGAAGTCCTCTCCCACGATAGCAGGCGACGAAAGTTGAAAACTCTGCCTCCACCGCTCACCGACATTACGCGGGAAAGCTCGCTCAAGATCCTCGGCGTTACATTTAGCAACAACCTATCAGTGTCAGACCACATCCGCCGCGACGTCAGCGAGAGTGCAGACGCTGTATGCTCTGCGAGTACTGAGGCACCGCGGGCTGTCTGACGTCAGACTACAGCAAGTCTTCCGAGCTGTTGTAGTCTCTAGGCTGACCTATGCATCAATGGCATGGTGCGGGTGCATCACTGCAGCGGACATCCAACGAGTCGATGCCTTCCTTCGCCTCAGCAAATTGTTGGGGAAAGCACCTCTTCCGGAGTCGCCAATTTGTTAGAGGTCTCTCTCCTGACTGGGTACTGTCACAGATGCCGGAAAGATGTGCGAGTAAGGGGCCGGTATTTCCCTTGG
>Ga0049105_1000941_pt1 | contig 11752 bp, 8 predicted proteins | sample WorMetvaBAHAMAS1_FD_61260 | JGI IMG/M metagenome (GOLD analysis project Ga0049105, IMG submission 61260) | Worm MetaG Olavius vacuus BAHAMAS.1 | ecosystem: Host-associated > Annelida > Digestive system > Unclassified | place: Germany: Marburg | collected 2013-04-09 | reverse complement strand
ATAACAATACAATACGCAGAGAAAATAATACACAGAATGAGATAAAATACATAAACAATAAACTTACAACTTGCCTAAAATAGCATACGACAGATCAGTATTCATTAATGCTCTTTTTAAATTGTTTCAAGTTTTGAGCTAGGACAGTAGCAGCTGGCAGTCTGTTCCACAGGGTAACTACACGGACAGGAAAGGAATAGGCAGGAGCATTTATACGAGAAACGTTGTCGTGAATGTTATTATCACTCTGCTTAGAAAAGCAGCCACATATCCCACACCCCATAACCGTACTAACTGCTACAAATCTTTCATTCATCACGCCCTCCTAAAATACCAATAGACCTATATCACTATCCTCGGTTCATTTTTTTCCATTGCATTGCATTGCATTTCATTTCTTGTATTTGTATTGTTTTGTTGTACAGTGCATTATTGTTTGTTTAGCTTTTTGATTTTAGCCTTCTGACTACAAGTTCAATTAACTGAATCTGAATCTGAATCTGAATTATCACTGTCGTTACAGAACGAATACCTGAGTCTGGTGGAGCAGTGCATGAACTTTGCGTGCGAGCTGATGGACCTGTGTCGAGGCACACAGGAAGTCGAGGCCGTGCTCAGCGAGGGAGGAGATAAGGAAAGCATCAGGGACCCGCTCGCTCGGCTCAAGATGGCCATGGAATATGAAGAGAAAAAGGTAAGAAAAATCACTGTAATATAATTAAGTAAGTAAGTAAGTAAGTAAGTAGTTTCTTTATTTAGGTCTGACAAACGCAAACCATGCATGATATCAACATACATACAAATACAATGGAACATAGGATGGAAAGTTCTCGCACGACATGTACATTGAAATGGTGAAATCAAATGAACTATTTCGGCTCGTCTCGCACAAAGTCGATCCAGGCTACCAGCTGTGCCGTTTTGTGTGAGCTATACGAATTACAGCAAGTTGTAGGGAAAACATAACAACAGATTCCAGTTACGCGCGGCTAGTAATACTTGCTTGTAACCAAAATGTTGGCCGGAAAACGTGACGCTTATATTCACGAAATATTTAATTTCAAAGAGATGAATTCTTCTCGGCGTAATTTGTGCTAAATTTACTGCGTGGATCAAAAGCCGAGACTGTTTTTATCGCCCTGCATGCATTGCATGCAACGCGGTCTAGCCACAAGAAGGCTGTCCTTTCCGTCTGTCTGTCCGTCCGTTCGTCCGTCTGTCTGTCAAAGGCGTAGATTGTGACAAAACGGAAGAAAGATCTGGCCAGATTTTTATACCATACGAAAGATCATTTAGCTTAGTTTTCTGAGAAGAACAATTGTTGGTGGAGAGCGACCCCTTCTACCTGAAATTTTAGGTCAAGCTGACCACGTTTGAGCGAAATCGCAAATTTTCAGTCGATATTCGCTCGTAGCGCCTCAGCGGTAGCACCTAGCAAAAACTTCAGTTAACACTAATAGGAAGTCCACTACGCCTTTTCCAGTGAACTTAAGATGAACATCTTACGTCGCCAAGGGGGGGGGGGCTAAAAACGCAAAACGGCCTTTTGTCCGTGTAAAACCGCACTTCGCTTGAAGAAAGTCTGCTACAAAGTTTCTTTGTGTGAAAACCGTCAGCGACAAAGTTGTAAGGCATTTATTTGCCTATCTAAAGTATCTATCCGTGCATAAATGATTGGCGGGGACGTCCCCTTCTACGTGAAAATTTGGCGGATACTGACCCATCCCCTTGCAAAACGCCGATTTTCGATCTATTTTTGCTCGTAACGCCTCAGCCGTAACACCTAACAAAAAAGTTCAATTAACACTAATAGGAAGTCCACTATGCGATAGGATGTCAGTTACTATTAATCACTAATAGGAAGTAGCATACGATCTTACGATTAGTACCGACATCGGTGACCTTGAATGATCTTGGACGGCGTAATAGCCGTTATTTTGCTTTATTTTACCGAATTCGATAGCTTTGCTGGCATATTACGTCACAGTGGTTAAAGATAGACCTATATTGTCTGCACAATATCGTCTTCCACTTTTGGCCAAAACTGGCCAACCCTGCAGCGCGATAGCTGAGCTGCTTGTAACACTTTGTAACACCTGTGTATGGCGATATTATGTGCCGTTTCTAATGTCAAAATGCAGGCCTATTAGGTCTTATTGACAAAGAAATACGTTGCCGTTAGTACAAGATAGGCGCATTTTAAGAGATAAGTGAATTAGATCGCAGATAGTTGCATAGCGACACCATTGATTGTACCACGCATTTCAAATTAAGTGTGAACAGTCGAACGATTACTCACTCAGAGCTGAGAGTGAGAGAGTATTGCAAGAGTTTTATCGGACTAAGGCGAATACTCGGCACGTTCTGGCAAACGTTTTAGTATCAGCTGCAGCAGTCATGATCGAATGATTCAGAGATCCATGAAGCAGCGTCGCCAATAATGACACGGACAAAACCGGATTAAAAGGCTGTCGAACGATCCGTAACTCGATTCACGAAGACTTTTCTCGGTCACGAAACTGACTCGCCGGGCACCGAGCCAGCACGCAACTGCGACCATAATAGGCGTAGTTTGTGACAGTCTGTTCGTGGCTAAACCGGAGCACTTTGAAATGTTATTCCGCCAACGTGGGCAAGAACGTGCTTCGTTGTAGAAGGGTGCACAGAAATGGGATTCCCGTGAAAATCCCATGATGATGGGAATAGCTTTGGGAAATAATGATACGAGAATATTCGCTGAAATCGACTGTCACCAAACAGCACCGAAGGTTATGTACGGCTTTTAAGATAACGCGAATGCCGCTGTTTTGAAGTCAGAATCCACCCCTTACAATATGAAAGGCCAATATTTTGGATTATGTCGCATATAACCGACTGTTTGGCCCAAGTACTAGTGAGATTCAACTTGTGCTACGTTCCTAACATCATAAGTTTTCCTGATATTTTCCCGATTCTCTCTCTTTCTCCGACTTTTCCCTGACAAATATTTGATTCCTTGATAATTCCAGGCTTCCAGATTTTCCAGACAATGGTAACCCGATGACGACGCCTTCGGTGCCAGAAGATGTCTTTGACAATTTTCACTGCTACTGTGACGCCAACAAATGAATGGCAACGATCAAGTAAATAAGTAAGTAAGTAAGTAAGTAAGTAAGAAGATTTCTAGTCGGCGCCCTTAACGTTCAGACACAAGGCGCCGCGGCCCAACTAACCAAACATAAACGTTTTCAATGATCGTTTGAATTGTCCAAAAATTGGTGATGTCCGGTTGCCGTGACTGTGACTGGCGTGTTTCGTGTGTGCTGCTGCAGTTCGTAGCGCATCCCAACTGCCAGCAGCATCTCACCAGCATCTGGTTCGGGCCGCAGATGGGCTTCATGCAGTCGCTGAACCTCTGGAAGAAGTTGCTGCTGTGGATCGTCTGCGTACCGCTGATGCCTTTGTTCTGTATTGTGTACATCATCGCGCCCGATTGCAAGGTCGGTCGGTCAGTTCGCGTGCAGTTTCTGCGTTACAGTCCAATCTGCTCGAACCACCGAACATACACAGTGCGTTTTAAGAGCATGCAGACTCATGCATAGCCAGGCATTGCTGTAACCATAAATTTATTTCAAGGGGTTTCTCCTCTCCCCTTCCTTCTTTTCTTGCCCTACCCTACCCTTTCCTTCCCTTCCTTTTTTTCTTCCCTTTTCCTTCGTCACGAAGTGGCCCTCTCATATCCATCTAGGCGATCTGGTGGACTGCCGTTAGCTCTCCAGCGGAGTCTGGAACGGAGCCCCGACCGCAAACATTTTTGGTGTATTTAGAGCCCTACTGTCGCTCTGTTTCTGTTGAACAAAATCTGATAATTGAAACATTGCAGTTATTACAGAAAATGTACTGTGCGTTACCGTGTATTCGTTCTTATATTCTGCGTGATAATTTTTACCGCCCGTAGTTTCTGTGGTTGTATGTATGTATGCATGTATGCGATACGATAACTTTCGAAAGCCTTGATGTAGAAAATTCTTCTTTGGTCTGCCGAGATATGAAGGTGATCGGATCAAGGTCAAGGTCACAGAAGCCATGTATAAACTCTGTAACTTACGTACCTACTTTTGACCGCAAATTCGTCAATTACAAGATTGTTTTTCAACCGAAGGCAGACCACCCACGAACATGATACACAGACACGCGTTTTGGTCCTGTGACCTTGACCTCGACCCCATGACCTTGATATACGAACTTGACGTACAGATTCTGAAGACGTACCTGCGTACCAAAAAGAACATTCAGAGCCAGCGCAGAACACCCCCGAACCGCCCCCCCCCTCCGACCGGAGAGGAGGGCTGGCTTTAAAAGCTAAAAGAGCCCCACTGCAGGGTGAAAGGGCCCCATTGTTAGTGAAAGGTAAAAGTAAAGGTAAAGGTAAACGTGGATTTGTATAGCGCCTTTTCGTGACACACCTCTAAGGCGCTCAGGTATGGCACACGTTCTCAATGAATCTCACAGTTTTACCTGCACACCCCGCGTTCTTCCGCTAACGGAATGAACCATACCTGCATTATATTATAAATGTCTTATATTGTAAGTGTAAAGGAAGGGTTAGACAAGAAATGGCTAGATAAAGGGGCCCATAGAGATGAACTTGCTGAAGAGTGACGACCAAAAAGGTAGTCAGAAAATTGAGGAAAAATTCCTTCCTTTCGGAGGGGTGGGGGCTCATTTAAGCTTGCGTGGGCACTGTTTCTAATTTAGAGCATTACAGACAGACAGATTGTACCTAAAACATGACCATCACCGCAGTCGCTGGTGGTAAAATGTCTCATATATCAGCTATAGGGCGTGTAAGTTATTTAATATACGTCTCTATGCGACACTATGTTTTAACTACTTCTGGTGACATCGTCGTATGTTTTCATACGGTAGTGTGTTTAAGTTGTTAATTTGTTAATTACATAATGGCGTTTTCAATTTGTTATTGAACGAATTATATCCAAGGGAAAACGAAGTTATGCCGGAAGTCCGAAAACGCCGCGGCGGATGACCGGGTTTTGAAGTTTTTGTATGACGCCGACTTACGTCATGTTGAATCCTCAGTGTGATGTCACCGGAAATACAAGAATGGTCGCATATAAGTAGATCTAGGATACATAATCTCTATTTACTTACACGCCCTATAGGACTGAAGGGAACTGTTGTAGGTTGGACACGCGCTTCGATGTCCGGCCGCCAAATTCATCACTCATACGTTGTCGCATCTCTGCTTCCTCATCCTGCTGGCGGCCGCCACATTCCGGCTGGACGAGAAGGCCTATCCGATCTCGTACAACACGTCCGAAGTGCTCCAGTTCCGCCATTCCGAAGCGGAGTACGACAGCGAGGTCAACATCATGCTCAAGGCTACGTTTCGGCCCGAAAATATACTCATGACCCGCGTCCAGATCTGTCTTATGTTCTGGATATTGGGTAAGTCGCTGCAAGTGCGCTTATTTACCGCGAAACGGGACGGGGGACGTGTTTCCTATTTTTTTGTACAGGGATCGGCAGTGAAAACGTCCCCCACCTTTTGCTAAGTATCACAGCATCCAATAGGCCTAAATGCTAATGCATTATCATAAGTAGACCGAATCTATTAATTCGCAGACCGGATTACTCAAGAGACTAATAACGTTATTATTAGTTGCAGAACATCTCATCAGTATGGTACATATATGTGCAGTTTTCTGATGTTGTTTGGTTCGTGTTTTGTCACAATTAGGTATTTATAAACAATGCGCAAAATTGCACCAGAATGCATTTGTCTAATTTACAAAAGTCAAAGATATTCTAGGAAGAAGCACAGCGCCTCCCCAGGTCACAGCTCCTCTCTAGATCCAATCCCACTGTGAGGACTGAGGAGAACCCCCACCCAGACTCCACCCCTAGCAGCTAGCCTTCGGCCGCTTAACTGGTCCCCCACTTTCAAAACGCGGGTATGGCTATGTGTATAAGACCATCTATTCACGCAGTAAACACTAAACCTAATACACCATATTTATAGCAGTCAATGCTAGTAGCGACAAACATTGGCGTTATAGCAGCACATCAGCAAAACAAGGGCTGTCCTTCCTGTAATGCAAACTGGTCACCACTCGAGCTAACAGACGTAGTACTATAGTTTCTAATAAATAAAATAAACCCTTCTGTTGGGATCGTTTACTCCTAGGACCGTTTTTCCATGATATCCCGTACCGTCTCCGCACTCGCCTCCACAACATGACAATGATAAACAAAACCAAATTTTTACACGATACCGATTTCATAATCCGTATGTTCTATAAATATTCATATTAACATTGCATAAATTAACGCTAAACTTATTCTGACAGTTAATTAATTCTGTGTGGTTGCGTTTGACAACCTCTATTAAACGAATATATATGTATGTATGTATGTATGACCGTTTTTACAGAGACCGTTTTTCCTAGATCGTCTTTACCACGGCCGTTTTCATCGTATTGCGAACGAACTGAATGGTCATGTCTGCTACATTGCAGCAGCAGCAGCAGCAGCAGTTGCTATTGCCTTGGTGATGGAATTACGCGCGGTTCGTTGTAATGCGCCGATTAATTCCACAGCAAATTGCCTCCGCAAACAGCACACGGCGGACAGCACAAGACGCCGGCCACGAGCGAGCGGCGTTTTTTGAACTGGCCGGCTGCCGGCATCGCATTAGCACCAGACAAATTGCCCGGCTGGCGAAACCAGCCTGTACGCTATACGGCAGAAGTAGGCCTATGCCCAGCGAGTGTGCGGAGTTTAAAGTCTTACTCGAAACGCAATAGCAGACGAGTCTTCTCAGGCAGCCAAAAGCATGTAATGGTAATGGTAATGATAAATGTGAATTTATATAGCGCAATTGTCACGAAGTCTCTAATGCGCTGAGCACGCTAGTAGCTAGAGAAAAGCCACGTAGTATTAGTATTAGTTATTAAAAAACAAAAAAAACCTCAGCTGTAGTTAAGAAAAAAACGTGCAAAAACACATAAAACCTAATAACATAAATATTTGCTTATACATTGTTTTTATTACTTTTACAGTCATACTAAAGCAATAGATCATTACTATGAAAACACCATCACCACTTTCACCAGTATCGCTTCTTCGCTTACCAACTACTTACCTGTTCCGTGAATCGTACCCACCGTACACTGCTGGTGACCCGTCACAGACTCTGGCTGTGTTTCAGTTATCTAATAATGATCGGTTTCCATTTTAGTTCATGATCATCTTTAATTCACCATAAACATGATAGCAACAACAAAATACAATACGAAATAATAACTTAACTAAACTTAACTATCTTTTAAACATACAATTAGGCATACTTTAAACTTGTTTCAAATTTTATGGCACGTTTTTTTGATAACACTACTTGGGAGCTCGAAACAAAACTGTGTCTGGCATATCTTTACGGTATCAATATTATTTATTTTTCCAGTATTTTTTCAGTTCTGATGTCGTGTCTAAGACCAGGCTGGCCATTCATCAGTACCCGACCGCACGTTAAATATAGATTTACGTATCGTGTCGCAGAATACAGAATAACACCCGTCTGTTACGAATCACACCCAAGGGACTCCTGACAACAGAATTTTCAAACGGTGCAACGTTTCAGCGACGAGTTGTTCTTTGTACTTTTGCGCGCATCAGGTCTGTTATGGACCGAGTGCAAGGCGATGTACAACGCCGGACTGCGCGTCTACATGCTCGACAACTACAACTGGATCGACTTCATCGTGCTGTCGGTGTATCTGTCGTCGTACGTGCTTCGTATTCTCGTCCAGCAGCGTATTAAGATCGCCGACCAGTGGTACAACGGGACGGCGCGCGCCCGTGAGGCGCTGCTTCAACACGACGTCTCGCTGTACGACGCCATACGGGACGAGATCTTCCACGATCACGAGCAACCGTCCTACAGCTACTTCATGAAAGCCTGTACGTGAACTGGTAATTTTAGAGCGCACGCGATGCGCCAGCAAAATTTATTTGGGGATGTTTTTCCCATCTCTTTCCTTTTTTTCCTTTCCCCCCCTAGCTTTTCCCCTTTCTCCTCTCTTTTCCCCGTCTCGAAGTTACTGGGCCAATTTCACTGTGTAGGTTTATTTGTGTTTATCTGTGTGTATTTTGTTTTTGTTTGATACTGCAAAGTTATTGTATTATTGTGAGCACGGTGGGGTGGACCTGATGTGATTGAAGCCTAATCCATTGGACCTATCTTCCTTCAGTGCTTTGACACTGTTGGTTGGGTCATTTTACCCGTAAAACCCGTCCCCGATATGACCTATAATGTGTTTGGTAGGAGGTTAAAGCTTGCTCTATCTATCTCGAAGTTGCCTTCAAACTCAAGTCCTGCTAAGGGATTTGGGGGGAGTTCTGTTAGCTCCTCAGCGGGGAAGAACGACATTTGCAGCCACTAGACACGTTCCCTGGGCTCTAAATACATCAAAAGTACGTGTGTTTGCAAAAATGCGGGGATCGCATTTTTGGTATATTTAGTTTCTGAGAGCCCAGGAAACGTGTCTGGTGGCTGCAAATAATGTCGTCCTATTTCTGCTAAACTCCAGTTATTTACGACGAATCTATTATGAAGAATGGCGATAGTTTTTGTGGGCGGTATTTTGTCGAAATCTAAAAATTGAAGCAAGTGTGGCTGCTTCTGAATGTAAATGTATGTTACCGTGTAATGGCTTATTAAATGTTACATGTTTATTTGTTACATTTTATTTCGGGGGCGGGGGTGTTTCAACGCCCAAAAAAACCCACCCACGTGTCTTTTAGTTAAACTCTCTCTGAAATACTGCTGATAACTGGTTGTTGAGTTAAATAAAATGTGCAATATCTTCTACAATTTGTAATTGCGATTATATTAACTCTACAATGAATATGTAAAGATGTGCAAACGAGGACGTCGCGAGCAAGCAAATTATCAACTAACGCGGTGATTGACTTTCGTCAAGATCGACTTACATTTGTAAAAGTTATAGAGCAGAAACGCAGCAAAGAGGTCCCGATTTCATGAAATACGGTGTATGTCTGCGTGGTGATGGTGGTGGTCGATGTAGCTCGGTTCGAGTGGCAACCGAACGATCCGGAGATCGTCTCGGACGTGCTGTTCGCCATCGCCAACGTGCTAAGCATTGCCCGTACCACGTACTTGATGCCGGCCTTCGAGGTGCTCGGACCGCTGCAGATCTCGCTCGGCAGAATGATCGGCGACATCACACGCTTCCTCGTCCTCTTCACTCTGGTACGTTCCGAATTCTGCCTTCTTTTACTTACGCCTTTTTAAAAACTGCTTCCGGTTGTCGTCCCAAATATTTCCAGACTTCCAGTCCACGCGTCTGTTTGACTGACGAATAAAATTCCGACAGAAACTATCTCCATTCTTCCTAACAGGCAAATGATGAATAACTAAAGTTTTACAGTTAAATGTGCATTACTATGAAACATCGTCAGTCTCGTCAGACAGCATGCCATTTTTTGACATGTGGAATTTGTACGTTGTAGCTTCAATTCTGTAAATCTCTGAGGTATCATGTGATGATGTTGTGCAAGAGAAACAGCAAGTGTATGTGATTAAATATAACTGCGCGTTACGACAGCAAATGTTGCGAAAGTGTTTATTCGGGTCAACCCTTTTTCTACATGGCATTTGCATGTTGCGTGAATGTATATACGGTGAGTGTGCACACGGGCAGCACGTAAGAAGAACCCTAACCCTAACTCACACGATCACTGCTGTACTGAGTAAGTGGAAATGTCGTACGTGTGCGCATATTCTTCTGTGCAACTAGACAAAAGCCGTGTAGAAAAAAGATTTCACCGTTTAGTCGCTCCAACGAACACACCGTATATAACACTACATATATTTAACTCTCGGTGCAAAATACAATACTGGCGCCAGCGCTGCGGAATGCAATGCTGACTTTCTACTGCTGAATGTGCCAGAAATTGTGATGTTTCCGAGCTACTGACTCCAGCAGTGGGTGGCACACATTGGCCTACACTCAGAAATGTAAACCATCAGTACACTGTTAATTTGGTTGCGTAGCACAGTTGGCGGAACGCCGGTCTTTGGCCAGCGAACTGACGCTGTCCTGCGCTCGGCCTGCGGCCGACGGGTGACCACTCTGTGGGTAAACCGTCCGCTACAGGTCAGCCAACTAGGCCAACTCAGCCTTTCATCCTTCCGGGGTCGATAAATGAGTAGCAGGCCTGTTTAATCGGATGTGTGCTCCGGTGTGGCACCATCTGGTGAATGCTTGCGAGGTAGAAGCCCACCTGATCGGATGTTGGCAAAACCTTGGCGCCGTCTGTTTCTGGCAGCCTAAACCCGTTGCGCTAAACCTGGTTGTTGTTGCTGTCCTGCGTGACAGTCTGTGTCGTATCATTGCTGCCCTGCGTGACAGACTGTTATATGTTGTATACCGTGTGTAAGGTTGAGCGGTTTGTCTTAACCAGTTAAACGAAGATTATTATTGTTGGTCACATGCCTGTCATGATGATGATCGCTCTATCACTCTCTGTCTTTTGCAGTTGCCTGAATACGATTCTGTTCACGCGCTGCTTTCCGTCACTGCATTCCTCTTCCTTGTACTTGCGAAATGACATCGTCATAATCGATCTTGTTACTTACTTACTTACTTATCCGATTTAAACGTCTGTTGAAGGCACATCTGTTTGACTGAGGCTCGGAACGTGGCGACGTTTTATGTTTATTAGGCACCGTGTATAGATTTTTTTCTTTCTTACTTGCTTACTCCATGCCCTTACCGTTCTATATCCTCCACTTATCTGAATATAGATTCATTATTTGTTTCTGTCTTCTTTGAATTAAGTCATCCGGTAATGAGCTCGGCTTAGTGTCAGCTCATCATTTGCGGCCGTTGTAGTCGCGTCGTTTAGTATTATAAGCTCGTCGAGTCCAGATGGACTGCTAATGCGGCAGTACGGACGCCGGGCGGTGATTTGGTGCCGGCCTTTGCCCGCCATTGCTCCGTTCGGCCCCGCACCCCGCTAACCGATCACGGGCCAGCCGGTGCGGTTAGCGTGCGACCGCGGCCGCGCGGTGGACGTTGCATACGCCGATACCCCAGGGTGGCCTTGTCGAATATATCATACGCCGTGACTATCCAGTACGCTAATAAATATTCACTGCCGCTTACGGGAGATATGCCTTCAGCTTCTCCCACGATGGCACTGCAGAACGGACGGCAAAGATTCCGGTGCCCATACGTTTGTTATGCGGCCCGCTCGGCATTACGTCAAATTTATTACCGCTGCACAATGCATGTCTGTCGGTCTGTCTGTCCGTAGTTCTGCCACTTTTCGGACCTGCAGTCATTTGCATATCCACGTACAGAGGCAAACGAGGTGACTGCCCCACCTGTTCCAGTCCTCGATCGTTACTATTATTATCAGGCCTACAAACCTGATGGCAACATCGGGTCGTTATAGAACTTGGTTAAGATAAGACGCAAGCAGAAGTAGTAGTGTAGCGGTTTAACGTCCCACTCAACACATTATAGGTCATTTCGGGGACGATTTTTACAGGTCATATGACCAAACCAACAGTGTCAAAGCACTGAAGGAAAATAGTTAGTCTTTCAGATAAGGCTTGAATCCCACCAGGACCACTCCACCATGTTACAATAATACAACTCTAGGCAACCGCCTCTACGCACAGCGTAAGGGTCCCAATGTGACAAACCCAATCTGCCGGACCTGT
>Ga0049105_1000940_pt1 | contig 11752 bp, 8 predicted proteins | sample WorMetvaBAHAMAS1_FD_61260 | JGI IMG/M metagenome (GOLD analysis project Ga0049105, IMG submission 61260) | Worm MetaG Olavius vacuus BAHAMAS.1 | ecosystem: Host-associated > Annelida > Digestive system > Unclassified | place: Germany: Marburg | collected 2013-04-09 | reverse complement strand
CTGAACCGAATTTTGTGATCGCTTAATTGTTCTAACATTGTCTCAGTTATAGTTGCGATGTTTTAAGCTGCGTCATGTCAGCTTTTTAATAAACGAATATACATACATACATACATACATGTGTCCGCCATTTATTCCACGCAGTTGTTTTATTCGTTTCTGTGTTTCTCTTGTGATACTATGTTTCGCTGGATGTGGATTAATGAATGAATAAATAAACAATATACAAAATACCATTCTTAGGAAATGCCTTTTTGTAAATGGAAGACTTGGTAACATGAGATCGTAGAAATGAAGGTTGAGTGACTTCGTCTTCAGGCGCCACAGGCCGCGTAACTGTCAGCTCGTCCTGTTCACAGTATGTACAAACCAGATACGCATTTCTTTTCTATTTTAAAGATCATTAATGAGTATGCACGGAAAGCCATTTGTCGGGCGTTCTTCCTTGGTGTGCTGATTCCCCCCTTGCGTTACGGCAGGGTTGGACAGAAGAAACTCTCGCTGTAACAGTCTTCAATGGTCACCACACGAGACTCGGACAAACTTTGTCAAATGTTTAGAAGTGAGCCATATTTGAAAACAGTCGTCCAAAATTTGGGAGTCCCTTCCCAGCAATGCGGGGCCAAAAACTGCCGATTTTCGACCAGTTAAGACGACACCACGATTTAAGCGCGGATAACTTCGGAACGGTAACGTATGGAACCCACGGTTACCAAGCTCACTGAACGGGCATTTACTTACTTACATACTTACGCACGTACATATTGCTCCTTTATTAATTACGCCTTAAACATCATTACCAGGTTCCATCCTGTAACAGCTAGTGGGCTTGACCCTTCTCTTCATTTCGTAGGTTTAATGTGTTGTTTACATGTTTTTAAACCTTTTCTTGTTTTATCAAGTTGTTCGGCCTTTGGGCCACAAGAGTGTCAATAAATACTTGTGTACTTGTGTACACAAGCGTCATTTAAGAACATGTCGCACGTACGTCGCGCAAGTCGTACGTGACGACGAGGTTGCTGAAGAACAGCTCGGCGAACTCGGGGTACATCTGTAGCACGTCAAGCAGATCGTCGCGGTGAATCTTGTGCAGGTCGCAGTAGGTAACGGCGCGCACGTTACAGCTCGACTTTCCCACGGTCTCCTGCTCGCTGATATTCTCGCCAAACACGTCGTCTTTGCCTGTTTCACGCGTCAACACCGCGTGTTACAATGAAATAAACAGCAAAGAAGGCAAAGCGCGAGAAGTTGTTGACGAAGGTGCGCACTGTAGCCCCTACAAAACAAGATCATAGGCGTCGTGTGACTTCCAGAATAACATTTCTTGAAATCATTCATCTCCAAAATGGACCTGTAATGTGTCGAGTGGGACGATAAAACCGACTAACTCAACTTTCCTGGACGCACATTTTGGCGCACGCTGGCTAAAGTAGCAAATGGCTGCTCCCGCGTTTGGGTGTTTAGGTTACGTAGATAATTCACAACCGAGAGGGAACGTTTGGCCTCAGTGAATAATGCTTGCATGTTACGTAGTCACATTCAGACATGAGTAACCTAAATATTATTGATCGTTTAATAGTTTCGATGCATCAATTGTTGTTTGTTGTAACGTCTCATAAGGCATTTCTGTTAGGCCAAATACACCGAAATCGTTTGCGGCTGGGACTTTGCCCCGTGGCTTACTGGGAGTTCACTGTATAGACAAGATCAATTAGCCGCTCTTAGTGATGGAAAGGTAGATTGTTTCCTAGCATCAGTCGTAGTGCCCCATCACCAACATTCTTCTGCCTCTAAGTTTTTAACTGTATCACAGGCTAACACATTCACCAAGTCTTATGTTCGTATTTTGCCAGTGAGCAACCGAACTGCATTTGCTATTCAGATCTGAACATTCGACCTTTTAGCTACGCAAGTTGTTATCGAGGCAACAGGGTGGCCTATGTGTACAGAGAGCGTCTGACCGAGTATTGCCAAGACGTTGTCGTCTTTGAGTATTTCGATGGAACCGCGTGACACGAAGTAGAGAGCGTCAAGAATGTCGCCTCGATGTACGAGAGTGTCACCTGGAGGCACGTGGGTGGTCTTGAACTTCATCGACAGTGCCCGTAGGCAGCCCGGACTCGCAGCTGCAATGCCACGTTACCATAGCAACACTTATACACAGCGTGACTCAAAAATGCCACCAGCAAAACTGTTATTTTTATTTTCTTGAACTTGCTTTCATTTACTACTACACAGTGTAATGACAGTTTTTTAATAAGATAAAAGGATATTTGTAGCCTTCTCATGTCATATTACACAGGATGTTGTATGCCGAAAATTGAAAAATGAGTTAGCTTATTATTCGACTTATTCAAGAAGTAAAAGTGTGCACATGAAGATTAACTGTAATGCTGCCTGTACGACAGGCGCCATTTTGAAACACAAAGAAGCCTACACTGCTAAAACAACAGCTTCTAAAAACTGGCATAACAGCTTCTTGTCGTATAGGATATATCGTACAACGTAGCTTGAACTAGGTTCTCATCGTAAGTTGCTAATGTTACAGCGACAACGAAAAGCAATAACCGAGCTAAGTAAAGTCATCTACAGGTCTGTGATGTATCGGCTTTATGCTGCCGGAGCCTGTGCTAATAATTCTAGTACAACTGTGGCCACAACTCTGCGATGCGGCCTTACAATATGTGGCTGCATTACAACCTGCTTGTTCATCCATGTTTCTCTCCATTCTTTAACTTAGCAGTAGGAAGCAAAAGAATAAGAAAACATTGTAAAAAGGCTGCTGATGTTACGACGTTACACAAGGAATGCATATTTCAGTCGTAATACTCTAGTACAAATAAAATATTTTAGCTATTGTGTCAAATAATTAAGTCAAACACCTAAGATATAGAAAAAAAAACATTCAAAGTGCAGCTAATAAGCTCGGCATAGAAACACAGCTGAAACATTGGTCATGCTGTATTTGTTTTCAGAAAAAAATATTCTCGATCTCGATAGCCCTATAAACATTGTAATATTTTATACCTTTAAAAGCCAAACAGTTCTGTAAAAGATTTCGATTCAGATGCAAGCAAATGTCCGCCTGCAGACATTCTGGAAAGCCCTTCAGCACCTGCATGCACATTACCATGTCGTTACACAACGTAAATGGCACCGAACTGTTCAAAGGCTTGCAACAGCACTAGTATGTCATACTTCAAGCAGGCATTAAGTCACATGCCCACATAAAACTGCAGAAGATAACTGAAAAGCCTAAAACGCTCAATTAACAATTCTTTCGTAAAAGTATGGAAGACTCATTTGCATTTAGTGCATTCATTAGGGACAAATCCTCATTCGGGACTAAACTAAAGTCCAGAGGTCTGGTATTCTCTCTCATTATCACATATATTGAATTCCTTGTACAATCAATAGTGGAACTGTGTGCTAAGCAGCGGTATCTGAGAAGGGGGAGCGGCCCAATATTATATACGTGCTACTTGGCTTGCACACTGTTCACTGACCACCCGCGACAGGCGTTGTACATTATTACCATACCGTATGCATGTCTGTATGTCTGTCTGTCTGTCGGTAAGTTCCTAATACGATAACTTTTAGAAGCCCTGACGCAGGAAGTCCATTTTTGGTCCTCCAGTACATCTTGATGGGATACGGGTCAAGTTCGTATATGAAGCTCACCGGTCAATGTGACAGAAGCGATAAAGGTCGAAAATCTTTATTCTAGCAACGCAAAACTTCGATCGGCAATAACTACGGTTCTATAACACACGGAGCCGTGAAGTTCGCACGTAGCATTGGGTTTTCGGATATGGCGGATCAAATGGTGTAACCGCCATCTTAGTCACGTGACTGAAAGTGACCACGCGTAACTAAATGCACGCATTCACGGGTGGTCGGCCTTAGATTAGAAGGCAATCTTGTATTTCCTCTGTTTTAGACAACAGCTTAGCCATTCACGTTAGGCATTCGAATGTCAGTCTTACCATGTTCATATCAATGCCGTTCGTATAAGACCAGGCGTGTTGGAAGTATTCTTCCAGTCGTTGTCGAAGCGGGTTTGGAATCTGGTGGAACCGGATGAATTCCTTGACCTTCTGCATCTGAGTGTGGTAGCGCGCCGTGCCAGAGTACAGTCGCTGGATGATGGCGCTCACGTTACCGAAGATGCTGGCGTACATCAGTGCTGCGCGATCATAACAATATTCAACTCATTTCAGTGCAATGAGAACGATAGCGGCAATTTAATCATAGGAGACGATTTTGTAGCAACAAATGCTTATGTAGCTACCGTGCAATTAGAGTCCTAACTCGATTCGGCTAAACAAGTTAGATGATAAACTTACAGCTTGATAATATGACAATTCTCTTACTTGGTGTGTAGAGTATATTTTATTAGGCCGCCCGAAGTTAGCCGGGAAGACCTCAATTTTTACCAATGAACTTTTTTCTTTTTTCTCTCTTTTTTATCAACTCACCGTGCTCAGCAGCCGCGTAGTGGATAGCCATCAAATGTATTTGGAAGGTTCGGACGTAAGTAAGACTTCAATAATTGGTATAGAGATCTCGCTTACCTCTCCCCTAATTTTCACAGGGGGTCAAAAAGTGCAAAAATTGGCGACGTTTAAAACATCGCTCAACTTTGAACCGCCCGCGTTTAAAAATGCAGCAAGATATCCGAATTCTGAAACAAAAGTACAATACTGCGATGATCGACCTATATCCCGGCCAAGTTCGGTCAAGTTGGGTTTACCCACTCCTGAGAAAGCTCTGTCAGTTCTGATCCACCCCCTAAAATTGCATGCGAAAACGTGCTAAATTGCCAATAACTCAGCCGTGAATTATTCGACTTCACTCAAGTTTTGTACGGAATTTAAACGTATGACACCCGAAATGCCTTAAAAGTTCAAGGTCAAGAGGTCAAAGGTCAAGGTAACAGCGTGACATAACGTGTGCAAAAAAATCAAAATTAAAAATAATTTAGCCGGGGATTGCCTGATTTCGCTCAAATTTTGTACAGACGTTGATCACGTGACTCTTGATGTACCACAAACTTTCAAAGTAAACGGGTGAAAGGTCAAGGTCACAGCGTGACATAACGTATCTGCATCAAAAAACGCTATAATTCAGACAAAGATCAAGTTGTCGAAGGTCAAACTTGCTGAAAATTATCCAAAAGCCAAGCGCAACACTTAAAATATGTTGAAGGTCATAAGGTCAAACACTGTAATGGCAATAACTCCGTCACAGGCGATACGCTGCAAATGTTCAAGGTCAAAGGTCAAAGGTCAAGGTCACAGGGTCAGAGGTCACATCGTAAAGTACTGTATCAGCAGCAAAAACTCTATAATACGGCAAGGATAGGTTTGGCGACATCAAACTTGGCATGGCGTCGTAATTAAAGCGGGAAAGGGCCGGCGTGGCTCGGGCGGCCTCAAGTTGCAGTGCATTAGTAATTGCCACGTTTTTTAGTTTTACTTCTGTTGATTTGACATACTAAGAGACGTGACAGTGAAAGCACTAGTGAAATAATAATAATAATTACAATAATAATAATTATTATAATTATAATTGTATAATTATATTTCTAAAACAGAAAGTCATATAATCTGTCAAACAGCGCTATTACCAAGGCCGTAACGAGAAATTTATTTTCACTGTTTTCTCTCGTCGCTTTCGTTTCTTTCTTTCCTCCCCTTCCTTCCCTTTCCCCTCTTTCGCCCGCCTCAAATGGCTCCTCGAATCCAGCTAAATGATTTTGGGAAGCGCTGTTGGCTATCTCAGCGGTGAAGAGCGACATTTCCAACCACCAGACACGTTCCCTAATATCTAAATATACACCAAAAATGCGTGGCCAATTGATGGCCACAAGCGCATTTTTGTGCATTCGGAGCCCAGGAAACGTGCCTGTTGGCTGCAAATGTTGTCCTGTCTCTGTTAAACGAAATTTAAAGACTGAAGCAAATCTGGTTGTTTCTGAATGTACGGTATGTTACATTGTAGTCGCTTATTAAATTCGACGTGTGGACCTAGCAATAACTTCATTATTTAGGCCACTTTAAAAATATTGATGATGATGATAATGATGATGACGTGATTATTTTTTAACCTTTTATTTCGGGGGTATTTTAGCACTCAAAACACCCGCTAGTTAGGTCGTTTCTAGTTGTTGATGTGAAGAAGTGAAGAGGGGTACTAACATCCGATAAGCATGACGCAGACGGAGAAGATCTTCTCGGAGTTGGTGTTGGGCGCAACATTACCGAAGCCTACCGACGTGAGACTGCTGAACGTAAAGTACAGAGCGGTGATGTATTTCGACCGGATTGGAGGACCGCCGGAGTTGTTTCCGGTGAACGGATAGAACTGCTTCGTCTGCTCGGCCAGCTCGTCGAGCCAGCCGATCGGCTGGCGCAAGTTGGGTCGCTCGTAGTTGCCGATGGCGTACCAGATGCAGGCGAGCCAGTGAGCGATGAGGATGAACGTGGCCATCAGCAGCAGCAGCACGGCGGCGCCGTACTCCGAGTAGCGGTCGAGCTTGCGAGCGACGCGTACCAGCCGCAGTAGCCGTGCCGTCTTGAGCAGACCAATCAGCGTTGTCGTCTGTCACAGACACAATGCGCACCTGACTCCTATACAGTGTGAGTCAAAAAAAGTAGCCCCACTAAAACTTTTTGCGATATTGTCACTTGTGGTGAGCTTATGTAACTGAAAATTGCCGTGGCTATTGCCCAAACATATTCCTATGTTTACACCAACTTTGGTCCATTTATCTGAATATTTGTATGAATTGTATCATTTTTACTAGTAAGACCCCTCAAATTTTAGCAGTTTACGAAATTCGTGAATTTTTCGTTAAAAACAAGTCAGATCAAATAATATTTAATTAAATATAACAGTTAGTATCTGTTAAATGAATTATCACATTAAATGTTCAAAATATCCACCGCTGGCTGACACACATATCTGCAGTCGCTTATGGTAGTCTTTCACAGAGTTGTCAAAGACTTTCTTTGGTAACGCAGACCAAATTAACTAAAGTGCATTTTAAAACTCGGGAACTGGTTTTGGCTTCTGTTGCAGCTTTGTTAAGACTCCAGCATTGCCCGCAAAAAGGCGCAAACCTGATAATCCAGTGGATTGAGGTTCGGTGAATTGGGGCCACTCATCATTAGCGATGAAGTCAAGGCAATCTGACTTGTTGAAACTCGAAACTTGAAACGGTAAAAACGATAAGTACTCCTAGAAAAATTAACGACAATTTGTTAAATATTAAGTTAAATCGACCAAAACTGGTAAGCATCTGTGGATATATACTGGCAATGTGGATATATACTGGCAATGAATTGGCAAAATTTCATGGAAATATACTTAGCCTAAGTGAAAATATTGCAAAAAGTTTTAGGGGGGGGGCTACTTTTTTGACTCACATTGTAGAGCTTGTTACGACAAGATTTAGGTCAATCTACCACTCCATCTGGTCTTCTCGCGTAACTTGAACATCCAAGTCGTCAGAAATCAGCGCTAAACTCCGACAAATCAATCGAAGAAGGAGAATGTTGTCAGTGATTAAAGCGCAGCATTAGAGCTGCGGGAACGGTACACTCAGATTTTGATCCCCTGTTCGTGGCCATGAGCCTTTCCTAACGTTGTAACAATCTGAGGTGGTGGAACGCTTTGAGCCATAAATTGGATGTGAAGGTATGGCGTTCCCTTGCGTCCTATTACACTCCACTGAATGTTGTACAGAATTTTAACGCCGCCCGACGTACGTCGGAAGGCCTTTATATTTTACCTCTGTGCTTTTCTATATTGGACCAGACTTCTAATCTCAAAGCTGGCCGAGTGTCACCCAGTCAACGGATATCACAGGTTTGGTTCTAAACTGGACTCGTAAACTTCACTCAAACATTTCACCATCCCTCTCCTAAATTTACAGAGGGTCAATAAGTGCATTAATTGATTATCCAAGATATCGAACCAGTGGACACGACTCGAGATGACGTCTGTATTAAAGCAACTGACAAAAATAGGAGCAGAAGGCCCGAGGGATGAAGAAGTTCTGAGATAGGGTAAGGTGAGATAACGCTGACGTACCTCGTCTGTGTCGGAGCCGAAAAGAAGCAGGTCGAACGGAATGGCGGCGATCATGTCTATGAGGAACCAGCCCTTGAAGTAGTGGACGGCGATCTTACCCGGGTGACTGACCACCTCGTCATTCTTGTTGACGTACGTCGTGCGGAAGTTGATGAGGATGTCGACGACGAACATGATGTCGACGATCAGATCGACGATCGTCAGCGGGTCGTAGATGTATCGTGCGAACGGGTTGTTCTCCCACGCTTTCATCTGTACATCATCAGCGAGTGTGTGACTCAGTCAGTCAACAGAGTTTAACGTCTCACTTGATACATGGAGAACATTGTCTGCTGGAGACGAATGTTTCCAGGCAATCGATTGCACTGGTAATGACAACCAAAATTACAACAACGAAATAGAAAAAAAAACTGCAAACAACGCACAGAAAAAAAACAACTCTAAGACAAGCAATCTGGGCGTACTTAAAAGACCGAGAACACTAAAGCTAAGCATGAACGTAAACGAGCCGGCTGTGCAGCTGCAAGTTGATGTGAGTACTGCACATCAGTGACACAGCCCTAGAGAATTATCGCTAGAAATCAGTGGTAAGTCTATTGGGGGACTAATAAAGCTTCAAGTAAGTAAGTTAATTAGTTAGTATATCATGGCTACTAACAAAACAAAGCCTCTGTAAAATATAAACATTAATTTGTAATCACTCCCCAATTATGTCTTATATAATGGCTGTCTGCTGTCTTCTATAAACCCTTCGAGTTTACAGCTTCAGAGCCTCACATAAGTTTGTGCACATGCATAACAGTCTTGCATTGAAAAGCAAATCGACTATAATTTTTGTCCGTAGTCACATGCTCTGGAGCACTGTGATTATTTAGGCCGCCCAAGTTGTAGGCGTGCGGGGGGGGGGAGTCTAAACGACAGCAGAGATACGAAGAGACGAGCGGGCAGTGGTACGGAGAGACGAGCGGGCACCTTGCGCACGTGATTCTCGTCGTTAAGCATGAAGGCGGCGACGTAGGGCGTGATGATGGCCGTGTACAGGACGAGGATCAGCACCAGCCAGTCCCATACGGCCTTGAACGGCGAGTAGTGAAGGATCGTGAAATGATGGACGTTGAGCGACTGCATCTTGTATTCAGGCATCACCTCGGCGCCAAGCGACAAAACCTGCAACATCCGTGCACGTCAGAAACCTCATCACATCGCCTGTCAATAGTTCGTGACTTGCGCTTGTGAACTCGTGGTGAACGAATATAGAGTGTTGGCGAATTTTAATGAAGCATAGAAATCATTTTGAATCCACAGATCTTTACTACATTAACAGCAAACAAATACTAAATCTTAAGATACCAACTCATAGATATTATTACTGGATACACTGATTCAAATCTGTCAGATGTCAATTCTACATCTTTATGTAAACGAGTAAACTTGATCGCGCTGAAATGTCTGCAAATAATTTATCCGATTCCAAGAATGTTCGTATGTGACCCTCCCTCTATGAGGCTGTATTACGCATTTCGGCTCTTGCGAGCTGTGACCTGTTCTAAGTCCAATATCTCGAATATGGAGCATACTTTGCGAAAGAACACAACATCAGTTATCATTTAACTGTTGTAATTATTACATCGAAAAGACTGTTCAAATTAAAGGCAGTCACTTCATTAATACAACCTAAGTACGGTACAAAATAATAAAACAAATGCAAAAAAAATCTAGCTATGTATATTTGTCACTTTTCATTTTTCACCGACGAAAAATTAATAGGATACCTTCTTAATTATTTTCTTTCCTATCCGATCATAATTATTTATACAGGCAAAACAAGCTACTGACATCTTTTGGAGTCTTATTACTGGCATCTAATAGGACTACGAGTAATGCTGATGTCGCCAATCTGGCGAAGATGGCGTGGGCACATCACGAACGATATGTTGAGCATGGACAGACAAATGTAAGTACACACTGAATAAAGTGGCAATAACATGTTCTCTGCTCGTTCAGGTACCTGTATGTCGGTGACACTTAAATTAACTGGTTGAACAGTGAGAGTGAAAATGGAACACGGCAGCGTGCAGGATCGCAGACACGCACCTGAGCGACCTTCTCGGAGACGTTCTGTCGCATGTTCTGCATCGGCACAAAGAGGCCGTGCTGGTGATGCATCTGTTTCGACGACGACACGGCACTGTGTGTATCACGTTCCGACGACTTCTTGTGCGGCCCCGGCCCCGTCGTTGCCAATACGTCGATGCCGGCCGTCGTCAGTATGTTGGCCTGGCTGCCGGACAGTCGGATCCGGTAGCGCGACGGCTCCGAGTCGCTCGACGCCTGACTAAGCAGCGTGCTGGCGGCCACCGTCGCCGCCGCTGCCGCCGCCTGGTGGTGGTTACCTGTGGCTGTACAGCCACATCATTCTCAATTTGTACTGTACTGTTGTAAATTGTAATTCGTGTCGTAATTTAAGGGAACAAGAAGCTCAGTACTGTAAAGAAACAGTGCAAACGACGCTCTAGAAATGTGGTTGGCATAAAAAGCCGTCAAAATTTGTCCAACTGCTCTTTTTCCACACATTACAACTATACCTATGTTACTGAACTTCTCCTTCTCTTTCTGACCGCCATATAACTTTTTAATTACTGCACCTAAGACACTGAACTGGCCACTAAATATTACACAAAGTCATCAGCAATCATGTTAATCGAAGGAACATATGCGACTTCCTATTATTGGTCTACAGTAATCGTGTCTGATCACCTTGCGCCGTTTTCGACGTATTGGCCTACCATTCACTCAGCCCGCATGAGTGCGTGTGACCTCGAATAATCCTTTAATTCAATTACGACAGTTAAAATAAAACAACTCCGAATTATTAACCACCGGCGAAGCGGCGTGGTATATAATTTCGGTTTTGTCTGTCTGTCTGTCTGGTGATAACTTTCGAAAGCCTTGACAATTGGAAGTTCATATTTGCGCATCCGGTATAGCTCTAGGGAATACTGGTCAAGTTCGTATATAAAAATCATCGGGTCAAGGTCAAGGTTACAGGAGAAAACAAGGTCGAAAATCCCTATTCTCGCAATGTTAAATGTCCATCAGCAACAACTTGGTTCTATCAAACATACAGCCATAAAGTTTGCATGTAGCCTGGGGTTTTCGGTATGGCGGATCGAATGGTGTGACCGCCATCTTTGTCACGCAACCGGAAGTGACCACCCGTAACTAAATGCACCAATTCGCAGGTGGTAAGCCTTAGATTAGAAGGCAGTCTTTTTTATTCATCTATAAGTGAAATGCTATATTTACTGCAGTAGTTGAGTTAGATAGGCTGTCGGCAGCTTAAGTCGCTCATGGCAATCAGTAACAGATAAATGACTTCCAACAATCACGTGTTTCGTAGTAACACAATTCCAACAGAACACGAACAGGTTCATGTACTGAGGCAGGAGCGAATGTGTTATCGAACCATAGTGTATTGCACAGTGCTTATACTTGTCAGTAAAAAGCAGGGTGGCCACTTTCCAGACCACGTGAAATTCTCTGACTTTTCGCTGACTTTTCAAGTAGCCTGGACAGGTAAAGATTATCGATATACTGCATAGCGCTTGAACAGTCGTTGTTTCATGTTAATTATAACAAGCATAGTAACCAACTT
>Ga0049105_1000939_pt1 | contig 11753 bp, 9 predicted proteins | sample WorMetvaBAHAMAS1_FD_61260 | JGI IMG/M metagenome (GOLD analysis project Ga0049105, IMG submission 61260) | Worm MetaG Olavius vacuus BAHAMAS.1 | ecosystem: Host-associated > Annelida > Digestive system > Unclassified | place: Germany: Marburg | collected 2013-04-09 | reverse complement strand
TTAGGCCTACGTGAAAAAGATAAATTTCCGTGTTTTCAGTTACGCAAGGTAGAGCAGAAGCGTTAATTAGGTGAGATGGGAAAATATAGCATCTTTTGATTGCCTACTTTCTCAGTAATAGTTCTGCCAAATATTATGAAAATCCGACAATGCTTTCGCGAGTTATAGCTAAAAACATCGGGGATGTTTTTTGAGACACAGTGTAGAAAAAAGGCAAACAGCAAGTTAAAAGTGCACTGGTGCAAAGTAATAAATGTATTCATGTAATAATAAATTATTATAGACACGAGCAAAAGCATCATTATCATCACAACATTTCCCCCACAATTTTCGCCATGGTGCATCTCGCACCATTCCCCCCCTTGTGTAGACGCCCCTTCGCAGACGTACGACAGTTGCACCCCTATATAATCTCGGAGTTGCACTACTGAGTAAGCAGTGATCGTGTGAGTGGGTTTTGGGTTAGGGTTCTCCTTAGGTGCTGCTCGTGTGCACACTTACCATAAACATTCACGCAACATGCAAACGCCGTGTAGAAAACGGGTTGACCTTCAGAGCGCTCTGAATGCATCGGTATTTCTCTAGACAAAATAATTACTAATATATAAGCACGTGCATTTGTCATATGTTTTAATGGACTGACTGACTGGTTGTTGTAGCGGTAGCAATGCCACGAGGCCGTCCGCCAGTGTGTCGATGTCTCTTCGGACGTCCTGATCCAGACAGCTTTGAAGAGGAGACCTTGCAGAAGTTGCAGCATCTGGATGATGAAGCAGCACAGCGCTGGAACTTTGACTTTCGAGCAGGTCGTCCGCTGACTGATCCAGATGGGAAAGGCCGTTATGAGTGGACACGCGTGGACAACTGTGATTCTGTTCCATCGGTGTACAACAGCATGTTAAGCAGCACGCAACAGGTGGAATCTCATATGACTGCGGAAATGTCCGTTAATGTCACTGAGTCGGAAAATAATGCCTTAATTACAGATGACACTTTGACATCTGCGATCAGTGCATCCAGTTCTGCTGAGACAAATGCTCCCACTGCAGTGACAGCAGCTGCAGCAGAATCCGAAAGTAATCCGCCCACAAGTTGTGAGAGTCCTGATGGTGGATTGAATAGAAATGTTGAGTAAATTGTCCCAGTATATTGAGCATAAGGACTTTCATCATCGAGACTTTTTATTTTATGGTCATTAATACTACACTACCAATCCTATCCACCCTGTCCTTTTCCCACATGGATAGGGTTAGCGAGAGTATGGACTGGGTGTGTTTAGTGTTTAGGGTGGCATGATGGCTCATTGGTGGGGCATCAGATGTGGTGCGGAGTTTGACTCCTGGTCTGGATGCCTTTGTGCCTCTGTCACTATGCAGTATGATTCGTTAGTTGCCAGGATAAAGATGCGAGAAAAGCTAATGAATGGTTGAAGAGGTTTGGTCTAGACTCTGTCGGTACTGTATTTAATGCCTGGTTTTGCTCACTGGCAGCTCAAGATTATGAAGTAGGGATGAGTGCTGCATGCATATGTTGTAGAGAGCAGTGCTCATAACATCTGCTTGACAGTTACTTCTGTACCTAATGAAGGTCGACTGTTTGCTCACTGTGGACTGTTAGCCAGTGTTTCTCACAGCGGTATGTGTAATGTAGTCGTCATGCAGAGAATGTGTAAGCTGTTGGGAATGAAAGTCCACAAATGTTCATTTGTAGTTCCAGAAATCATTGTAGCAATCTGTGCCAGCTAGTTCCTAGGCCTTTACAAGCTCCTCATACTTACCTGTATAACTCCAGCTAGGCTGCTTATTTAATTGCTGCTTGTGTTTGTCTACTTTCATTTATGGGAGCCGTATTTTCTGCAGTGTATTTCTTTGTCGAAACATCTATTATGTGTGCAGCTAAGCCATTAAGTGTTTTGCTGCTGTTTAACTGGTGATTTGTCATCACTAGAATACTCATCAGTATTGACAAATTACACAAATATGCATGTAGCATAGGCGCCAACTTATAAAAACTTCACCTGCCGTTCTCTCCCTTTCCTCCCCACCCGTTTGCCCTCCATTTATTCGCACCTCTTCTCCCGGCCAAAGCTAAGCAGTCTGGGGATTGCGCCTCCAGCGGGTATCCACACAGCTTGGCCGCCAAACATTTGGTGTATATTGGGCTGAAAAAGCACTTCTTGAGAGCAGTTTTAGTGCAGTTCTCGAAATAATTGCATCAGTACATAAACACAAGCATTTTGATGGAGAACATGCCAAAACAGAGGTAGATTTATAATGGGTGCTTAGCACCCACATAATTTTCTCCCTGGGTGCTTGAGCCCCGATGCACCAATGATGTTGGCGCCTATGGCATGTGGTGCTGCAATGCAAACTACGCGGCCACTGTCTACCAGTGATGCTTACCGGTGTCTCCAAATGCTGTACTCTTCCCCGCCAAGAATTTGCTCAAACCCTGTTCAAGTGAAACATTTTGTTTACTCCCAGTTTGCTGTCACCCACATGACGGAACAGACCTGGGCCCCTGGTGGTTGGGTATAAGTTACAATATTGTAGTCCACTCCTTGTATTGATGTATCATGTCTATGTTGGGTTATAATGTGAGAATTATGCATCCAGTTTACTTTCAGAATCAATTACCTTAAGTTGTGACATACAAGACATTTTCAGTGTGCTTTTTTGACAGAGCTGTAAGAAAGGATTATTGGAACAGTTTTGTGCTAGATTATTTGCTGCAGTTGTGCAGACAAAAAAATTGTTCCAGTTGTCGAAAATCTTAAGAATTTTTTCTATTTTTATCGTTTAGCATTAGCATAATTTAACACTGCTAACAGTCACCTAGGCTTTTTAATTTTACCTCGGTAGTCATTTTCTAGGTTTTCTAGGTCAGATTACCGGTTAACTGTTTGTTGTTCACTTAGCAGAAATTACAAGTGCATTCTAAATGAAAAGTAATATTCTGCTAAGTTTTACTCTGCAACATTGTTTTTTGTTATCTATGTTGATTTTGTTGCTTTTATTCTTTTGTATTTATTCATAGGAGAGTTTTTGTTTGCTTTTGTTTGGAGAAGGCTTCACGATTAAGTCCCAGTTTGATCTCTTGTTTTGTCGAGTGTATTCCATTGCCTGTAGAAATTCAGCATCGTGCTAAGTCACATTTGCAAACATCTAACAGATATAGCTAACTTTCTTGCAGTTGTACTAGTGCAAAGGCTGTTTCGTGAATGGCATTAATAAACTTCAACTATATTACATGATGTACATATTTGTCGCTGTGAGATTGCAAATTTTTTATGTTCAGTAGTAATAGATGAGTATTGCATTGCTGTAAACCAGTGTGTAGTCTGGTATTTCACACTTTATGCCTCGATGCATTCAAGAATTTGTGTTACTAAATTCAATCGGTTATAACCTGTCATTTGTAACACAGCCAGTATCCAAGTTGATTGCTCATCTGGGAAAAGCTGGAAATGGGGAATTTGACAGCTGTTAGGGAGATGTCAGCACATTGACAAAGAGCCAAGGGAAACATTAGTGAAAACTGTTTATTGATGCTAACTTTGCATTTTGGGCTATAACGGTGTTTAGTAGAGTCACGCACGCATGTTTACTGCGTTGTTGAATATGACGCGAGTAACCCCAACTCGATTAGGTATGCCCGGAAGAGTCGGGGAAAATGTCTGGTGAATTTTGCTGTACCCATGGAGTTGTCACCCTGGTATCTGGAAGTTCACTAAATGCCTGTAACAGTGTGGTGCTAGCAGAGTTTTGCATTTTGTACATGAAATGTAAGACGTCTTTAATGGACCAGCTGTTTCTTAAGTGGTGGCGATTGTATCTCTTTGTCATGCGATGATGTATCTAACTTTCGTGCAGTTGTACTGTCTTTGCAGATAAACGAATAATATATATGCAGTCTTATTTTTGTGAGCAGATGCTTTTGAGTTATAATACTGTTGTTAGCTTTACATACATGTGTCAGCCTTGCCTGCAACGCTTTCAGAGTTAGTTATTTTTTTGGTTTTATTTGTTAAAAACCCATTACACTTATGTTAGTTTTTGTGTTATTTTAAGTCATGCTACTGAATCTCTGCTAAGAATGACTGTTATAGAGCATATATAAGCTATACCATAATGTATGTTGCGTGGCGGCTAGCCAAGAACTGTTTTGCTTTTTCTTGTCATCTGTGTGTGTGTGTAATAAACTCAGTATAGTTTATAGTTTCCTACTCCAAGTTCTGGACTGTATGAAGTTGTTTTTGTTTTCTGCAGAGTGTTGGGAATAAAGGTATAGTAAATCGTATTCATTCGTTCATTTAAAAAACACTGCCAGTGCAGGTTTAATACCAGTAACAATAATAATAATAATATTAATTAGGGGTGGGCACCGTAATGATTAATCACTTCATTAATTAAACAACTCAAGTCACTAAATTTCAATAAGCAAACCATTGACCTCAGTACCTAATTAATTAGTCTGTGCCCAGTTGCACAGAAGTCGTTAATATGGTGCATTCAGCGTAGTAGCCATACTGACCAGGAGTTTATTAGAATTCGTGCTAACATTCTATACCGTCATGCACGGCTTCATGCATGTACAGATAGAAGACTGAATGCGTCTTTATTCTATTGATGGCAGAGGCATAAAGAGTGCTTTGCCATCTCCAATGCACGGTTTTTAAACTATTAATAATTAATCATTAAATTTTGTAAGTTAACTACGCGTATAACACTGTTAACCACCATCGGCTCTAATAACAATATACTGCCACGAGGAGTTTAGTTGAGCGACGGCGGCTGCAAAGTTCATTTACTGGACGACATGAATCTGCCATTAAGGCTTCAATGTTTTTTTTGACAAATATTCACCACATGCAACAACCAATGAAGAACATATTAAGTGGTTTTCAGTTAGTTTTACAAATGTAATTATGTGCCTAACAAGGGCAATGGCAAATCAAACACAAAGGTATAAGCCACAACTTACAGAAACACTGCGTGACTAACTTTCGCTTAGCGGTTTCGCTTTAGTGTTTTCGCTGAGCGGTTTCGCTAATCTGAGCACAAAAATTACTACTAAGCGGGAGTTCAGATTGTTTGTTTACTGCTGAGCGAAAACACTAAGCGATAACGCTCAGTGAAAGTTAAAGTGAATTCCACTCAGCGATTTCTTAATCACTAGTGTTTTACATCAATTGCCTATCTAAATGCATTGCGGAGGTTGGTCATAAATTGGTTTCGCTCAGATTAAGTTGGTAATTAGCGCATATTCTGCTAAGCGAAAGTGATTAGCGAAATCGATTATTACTTTCAAAGTACTAAGCAGTGTGCTGAGCGGTAATTTCAACTTCACTTGAATAAATGCATCAATTAGCACTCAGCGGTTCGTTTCCACTGAGCGAAACCGCTTAGCGAAAGTTAGAGTCACGCACTGTGTGTTCATTTATTATGCAACGTGCCACAAAACTGAAGGCTGCCTCGATACATGCAGTTCACAGCATTTACTGTTATTTAATTTCTTTTAGCTTTAATGAAACACTACTGATGAAGGTGAATGGTATGGTTACATGTTTTAACACTGTTCCACCAACATCATATTTATTTTACAGACTCGTGTTAGCTTTGAAAAATATTAATTGGCACTTTAAAAATATGGTAAGATTTCAATTACAACTAAAGAGACAAAAGAAAAGAAATGAATGATTTGTAATATTTGAAGAAATTAAACACCAAAACATTACTACTACACACTTACTGCAACCAGTCAATAACAATGACATTAGCGGTAATAAATACAAAATATTACAGTAACAGAAGTTTTAAAGTTTTCGTCGCAAAGTCTAAAGACAGAAGACAAGCAATGAAATAAACACAAAGACACGGCAACCAAACAGCACATAAAGGTTCCAGAAAAACCCGACTAACCAGTCAATCTAACCAACTAAGCACCGTGAACACTACATTGCATCAAATTGTTGTAGGTTTTACATCACCGCAGTTGCAATAATGACAGACATTACCTGAAAAAATTAATATACGCAACGAAACGATTTTATACTACACATGCGGTGCGGCCACGACAAACCGGAAGCAGAAAAATGCCAGAAAGGAAATGAGGGGGAATTTGCTGAATAAAAACTGCATCAAAATTTCTTATCATTTTCCATCTACTGCACACTGGCAAATCAATCCATGTATCTGTTGCTATTAATTCTTTCATTATTGTGACATCTCCACGAACAGTACTGCCAATAACATATCATTAGATCAATGCCAGACTAGAGTTTTGCACGGGAGTGTTTCGTAGTCCCATTCACATGTTTTATCGTGTTACCATCCCGTACCCACGAATGCCATTCCCGATCCTGTCCCATCCCCGCCAGTTTTACAGCGTGTCCAGTTAAGTAAAATTGGTTGATTAGCCATTAACAGATTTTCTCCCGAGCAATGTCATAAAGTACACCAACTAAGCACGACGGACGTGCTGTGCTCTTCGCGATGGAGCTTCTTGTTATACACCGATGCATTTTTGCACACAAACAAAGTCAGCAATAGTAATTTCAATGCAACTCATGCAATTAATATGACAATATGGCAGTAATACACTCAGTTCATTGATCAACATAAAGTTAGACTACTTCTTAAGTCTATGCAAAACAACATCACCCTTCAGCTAACAGCATCCACTATCAGCTGTTCGACCAGTGACCACTCCCGCAGTATTACTTTGTGCTGTTCCCGCTCCTGCTGTTATTGCAGTAATTAATAATCTAGTTCAGATTAGCGTTCCCACGGTTTTTCCGTGGTATTGTACTGTTCCTGCTCCCATGCAAAACTACTCCAAACCATTAGTCAGCACGACCCTATTCACTATGGATACATACCAACCGGTACTGCACTGCCAGCATGGACAGCTTAGTGGTTACATTGGCTCGAATGGTCAGATGACAAAATAGTTAATATACAAGCTAATGTGAATAGTTAAGTATACAGGAACATATTACGCCTGAAAATATATTCACTGGTGTTGAATGCAAAGGTCCATTCATAAACGTACCAGATTTTCCAAGATGACCAACCTGTTTCTACTGGTCAGTCATCCACAAATCTCGCCCCGTATGGAATATTTACATGCTGGGGCACTCACTCTCCCTCCCCTGATGCAGAACTAGAGTGCGAAGCAATGAAGGCAAAAATACAACCATTTATTTTTAAAATTCCGACTTCACGGGCACAAAATTAGTCGCCTACTCAGTAACAAACCTGGAGAATCAGCAGTAATTATCTGCACATCTCTCTCTCACCACTGCCAGTTCCACATTTTCAAATCACATATTCTGTCGTATCTTTGCTCGGTTTTCGCTATAGTTTCAGTCAAACCAGAATATTAAACTACATAGCAATAATACATTACAGCCAACAGTTCTTTCCCACATATTCAGCTAACCGCAAATAACACCAATTTCGCGGCAAAAATTGAAAACTGTGTATCATTTTATCCCCGCACATTTATCTATTCTTGAAAATTCCAAAAATTTCACCTCTTTAATTTTCCATTCAAAGTTATCAGTCAAATCAAATCTGTGGACTGCAACGAAAGGTATGCAGTTCAATACTGTCCATCTCCGTGGCGTGGCCCAAAGAGTTTCACGAACAGCAGAAAACGCCCATACACAACAACACGACCGCGCACTCATCCGACGGCAGAAGAAACAAATGAACTACTCGATGAGTTTCTTGGCCTTGAAGTATCGACGCAAGTAGAGAACCTGCCATGTGGCAAGGCCAAGCAGACAAAACATTGAGAAGACCGAGAAATAGAGCACTCGTGAGTGAGTCGATTCTGCACACACACATACAGACAAAAATTACTACCGTGACACCACTAAGCAGGCATGCAGAAGACATAAAGAAGAACGGGAAGAACAGGATTGATTGAGCAAGTTTTAACATCCCATCAAACACATTATAGGTCATATCGGGGACGATTTTTACAGGTCATATGACCAAACCAACAGTGTCAAAACACTGAACGAAGCCAGTTGATCTTTCAGATAGGACCACTCCACCATGTTACAATAATACAACTCTAGGCAACCGCCTCTATGCATGGCGTAAGGGTCCCAATCTGCTGGACCTGTAAGAACTGCTCATATAAGTGTGCTGCTGACTGTGAACATTGTGTCACACAACCCAGCACGGAACAGTTCTGATAATATTCCCTCTTAACCTCCAGACAATCGCAATAACTCGGATGTTGTCTAGCGGAGGAGAGGAAGGAACAATAAGGGGAAAAGAAGCAGAAAATCAACGACTCTGCATAGCCAGCAAGGACTGTTGCAAGGCAGCTTATCCCCTTTGCAACCTCTGACACTGCAAATAGCACGTTCCACGTCGGCTCAGTTGACAGCCAGCACCTTTAACCGACCAGTTCAGTATGTCAGCAGTCCTGGTAACCGGGGAAGTTGGTTTAATGTCCCACCAAACACATTATAGGTCATATCGGGGACCAGTTTTTACGGGTCATATGACCCAACCAACAGTGTCAAAGCACCGAAGGAAGGTAAATTCCTAAGGATTAGGCTTCAATCCCATCAGGTCCACTCCATCGCGCTCACAATAATACAAGAACTATGCAGTATGAAACAAAAAAAACACAAAATACAAACACATAAACACAAATGAAACTATGCACAGTGAAATAGGCCAGGTGTGACAAAACCCAATCCAGAACTGCTCATCTAAGTGCGCTAATGACAGTGCACAGCTTCAGTACACAATACAACACAGAACAGTTCTGATAATCTCCCCTCTTACCTCCAGACAAGCATCATAGCTCATATGCTGTCTATCGGAGGAGAAGGGGAGTAAGAAAAAGCTGTAAGATCACAGCAAGAGCGAACATAGGCAATGGCAGTACCAAAACTACCAACGGCAATAAGTGATGACCAATCAATTTGTTATATTTTACACAAACTGACTATGTATCGAGAACTGACCATTAGTGTCCCTCATTTCCTCCTCGCGAGCTCGCATGTAAGCGAAGTCATTGACGATAGACTCGGACAGGTCCTCCAGCTTCTTCAGCTCAACTTCCATTGGCTTCAGCTTCTCCGCTTGAGCTATCTGCACAACACAATGCACAAAAACAGCATCCTAACGTTGTACTCTTATGTCATTCATTCACACACTGAGAGATTAGGATAAGGCGTTAGCTTCAATATGGTCTTTCCTCCTTGCAAGGAAACTAAAGATGCCACCTGCTGACTGCATCCCGATCTCCGAAACTTTGTTTGAGATTAGCTGGCCACGGCACATTGTGACTATTAGCTTATTTGCTCCTCAGAAATACTCTTCTAGATCAAGGTCAACTCAGCCTTCCATGCCTCCGGGGTCGGTAAATGAGTACCAGCTTCAGTTGGGAAGGAAAAGGCAGGTATGGTTCATTCCGTTAGTGGATGAATGCGGGGTGTGCAGGTAAAACTGTGAGATCCCTTGAGAACGCGTGCCATACCTGAGCACCTTAGAGGTGTGATCATAACAAGGCGCTATACAAATCCACGTTTACCTTTACCTTTACTCTTACTAATATTGCCACAGAAGAAGCCATGCTGGTGATGTCTTTCAAATGAACAACGAAGGCCTCAGTAGCCAAACACAACGTTGTCAGCTACAGAGTGAAGCAATAGTCTGAATGGGTGGGAATGGGAATGATTTCACGGGAACAGAAACGATGTCATTCCCACACACCGCGAAAGCAAAACAAGTGGTGCAGTTGGCTGACAGGTGGCATTAACGGCCGTCCAACACTCTAACTTCACAGCTAAAATGTCGCCCATCACGACATCCAATTGGGTCGTGTGGCACAGCCTTCGTCTGTAACATATTATGTGACACTGCTGTTTGCCCCTGCAGCATTTTTATAATAGTGTCACTTTAATCTCTGCATGTATAATAATAATGACATCCTGCAGTACAGCAAAATGCTCTGAACAGAATACTATAATATGATGGGAAAAACTGAAACTCACATCACCATAGTTTTTAGCTTCGACTCCTCGCTTGACGTTGATTGTCACTTCCCGATCACCACCGTGGCCACCGCCTAACACACCGGATATAATGGAATACACCAACAATGTCCAATAAATCAGCTCTTGTTAAACACAAAAGCACAGCTACAAAGTCCATTTTTTTAAAAGGGGAGGGGCGATTTTCTAACGCGTATTTCTCAGATACGAGTGGGGCGACCTATACCAAATTTGGGGAGGGCATATGCCAGTCATCAGCACTCCCAAGGCATATTTTACATTTCATATACGTTGCTACAATTCAAAAGCAGTACACGTCAAAGGCAAAAATCAAGGCCAAATTTCAGACTTTTTCACCTGCTGAAAAAATTCGAGCGGTGATGGGCAAAATGTCTGAGTGAATTAAACACAAATGCAACCAAAAACCCAATTCCTGATATACTTTTGCTGGGTGCAGCTGCGTATCTGATGGTATAAAAAAGCACATCAGTAAAACACAACACCCCTCAACTATTGTCGGGAGGCGTAAAAAGCACACAAGTACAGAGTACACACATGAAACATACTTAAACACACATAATTAGACTGACAACAAAATCCTTGCATACTTGGCGACCCATGTTGCCAGAGAATGACCGAAATGACCCTACCGTATCTCTCTCCAGAGCCTGCATTTGAAACACACCTGCCTTCCTTTAAGGTTGATTCAGATGTACATAGTATCACTGTAAATTGTAATCCATCTTGCCGCAATCTGCAACTGTCGCCTTTTGACCTCAAAATCTGATCGGTTCATATCAGTTCCCAAATGCATGTAAGATGTAAATTTGGTAAAATTCCTACAGTGGTTCGTAAATTATCGTGTTGACAAACTTTCAGTAAAAAGCTATAAGATTACAGCAAGAGCGAACACGGGCAATGGCTGTACCAAAACTACAACGAGCATGTCTACGTCCGTCGACACACTTGGTGTGAACGCGCAGGCCTTTTAGCATGTGTTCCATATTGGCGCCGACGCATGTCTACGTCCGTCTACACGCATAGACGGACGTAGACGCGTTCAGTGTGAATGGGCCTTAAAGCTAAGAAGGCAACATAAACGGCAGAAAGTATATTACCAAGAGGAATGCGACTCTCGAAGCAGATTTCAAACATGTCGTATTCTTCGGTGGTGAAAGCGAACTTTCCCTTCGACGCATCGTCTTTGTTATAGAGCACATGACCCTTTGAGTCGGTCACCTTTAATCACACAAGATGACACTGTGATCACAAAAATACAGATGATATTTCTTGTCATACAACAGTGCATGAGTAATAGTATGAGTGATCCTGTATGCTTGGTGTACTTTACGACGTTTAAAATGTCGCATACATGCACTTACCGTAAAGACTACACAATCGGTACACTGCACTACAACTGGCCCATGTCTGCGCATGCGTCACAGGCCTTCAGCATGTGCAGCGTACCGATAGTGTAATCATGCCCAACTCCAGTCTGATGTTGCTTCAGTTCGGTCTCGGAACGTTTTTAGACCAGACTCAGTACATGTGCAGCATTTGCACTGTTGCATTTGTTCATTTCATGTAAACCACACTTCACATCACCCACAAAAAAAGATGGCATGATTACACTATCGGTACACTGTGACGCATGCGCAGACCTGGGCCAGTTATAGTGCAGTGAACCGATTGTGTAGTCTTTCCCAAAGTGGTCCAGTACCAGGAC
>Ga0049105_1000938_pt1 | contig 11754 bp, 3 predicted proteins | sample WorMetvaBAHAMAS1_FD_61260 | JGI IMG/M metagenome (GOLD analysis project Ga0049105, IMG submission 61260) | Worm MetaG Olavius vacuus BAHAMAS.1 | ecosystem: Host-associated > Annelida > Digestive system > Unclassified | place: Germany: Marburg | collected 2013-04-09 | reverse complement strand
GACACTCCAACAGCATGTCAGCAAGCTCACCAGCAGTTGTTTCTTCCAACTACGGCGTCTCCGAGAAGTACGTAAATACGTCAACCAACAAGTGCTGAAACAACTTGTCCATGCATTCATCATCAGCACATTGGACTACTGTAACTGCATTCTTGCCAGCTTGCCGAAATGTGCCATCCTGCAGCTGCAACGAGTTCAGAACGCCGCTGCAAGATTGATGCGAGCACGAGACCATGTCACGTCTGCTTTACAACAAATTCACTGGTTACCAAATACCGGATCCAATATAAACTGTGTCTGTTAATGTACTCAGTTTGTCAGTAGCATTATCCAGTCTATATCAGTAACACGGTTCAGTCCGTCGCCAACTCTACTCACCGCCAGGGTCTCTTGTTATCCACATGCCTGACGTTTGTCATACCAAGAACTCGCACTAAACTCGGCGAGTGTGCCTTCTCTGTTTGTGGACCTGTAGCGTGGAACGCATTACCAACCACTCTACGTAATACTACCGACTCAGAACTATTTAAATGGCTGCTAAAGTCACATTTCTATAACCGCTCCTTTGATATCACTGCATAAGCACTACTGACTCTGTAATACGCTACTGGACGATTTTAGCTTGTATATTAGCGTACACCAAGTGAAGATTGTATTGTATTGTGTTGTAAGTGCAAGTTGATGCCGTTGATTTACTGTTAAATATTATTATATTATGCCATGGTCCTATATTCGAATAGCGAATCCCCAAAACACGCCACCTTAGTCACGTGGTCAGTCACGTGTTAGACGCATTGCGACAATGGCTTCTGATGCAATCGCTGTCAAATAACGGGAAAACAAAGGCGAGGATTCTTTCTCTCGGGTTAAACAGGTACAAGTCAGCTTCTAACTCTCTGCGCTGCATTACAATATCTTTCTGCAACAAGCTTTCATGTGTTATGAATGTGATCGCATCATGCGGAATATAACAATGGACCTCTCGTCTCACAGCACATTTCCATTTCAATCAGTCTAAGAGTAACACGGTCGACACAGAACAACGTTGACAGCGCATAACAGCACTGGGCCTATATGTTGACTGTTGAGTCGCAGGCGAGATGATTTATGAACAGAATCCACTGCTATTCTGATGACGATATGACATCCTGTCTGCCGCTTTCATAATGTTCGCTCGCTATATGACAGACGTATCCGCTAGCCATTCGCTGTAGACTCCAGCTTCCGTTGCTTTTGTAAAGATGACCACCATCCACGGGCGGATCCAGGATTTCGGAATGGAGGGCACAGGTCGAGCGCTGAAGGCGCGAGTGTCGAGGCGCTGTAGGCGCCGAAGGGGTGGGGCTTGTGGAGGGGTATCCCCCTCCCAAATGGGAGTGGGTCTGGGGAGGGGGCCTTGCCTTGCCCCCTCCAAGACCCACTCCCATTTGGGAGGGGGATACCCCTCCCCAAGCCCCACCTGTCGACGCCTGCGGCGCCTCGATACTAGCCTCCCCATAATTTTTTTTTAATTTTCTGGCTCAAAATAGTGCATTTTGGCGTCTATTCTGACAAGAATAGCCAGTTTATAAGGCCTATAGCAGGTTAAAAAAACTGCATGTAAGTGATAAATAATCGTTCAATATTTATTGCTAACAAACGTTTTCTCTGGCGTTTCTACTGTAGACATTAACTGCGAATATGATAGGATTACTATAGTTCCTGGTATTCGTATATAGCCATAGACCAGTATATATAGCCCTATGTCTAACACTTGTAAAGACCAAGACCATGCAGTCTAGTAAAGTAAGTAAGTAAGAAAATTTATACGGCATCTAAAAGTCACTGAGAGACGGCGCAGACCACCCCAAACTCCAGACCGGGGGATGGTCTCACGGAGGTGAAAGTGCCTCACGTGGTACTGAAAGGCCATATATAGGTGCAAAAGGACCACACTGAAGAGAAGCAGGAAAAAGAGTCCATAAACTGAATGGGCCCACAGAGGTAAAGGCCCTTTACTTTCGTGGGCCTTTCAGCTTCATGGGCCCCTTTACCTGCTGTCACCTCAAAGGGGCCCATAGAAGTAAACTTTAAGCATGGTGGTGGTCTTTTTTTCGCTCGCTCCGCTCACGAACTTATTCCCCCTCGCACTTTCAAAATGATGGTGCCACTAGTACTTCTGCAGATCCATTTAGCAATTCTATGCTTTTGAAGTTGAAGAGGGGTGGAAGGATAGGAAGTAGTAAAGGGACAGAGGCGGATGTTCGTTAAAACGAATAATGGTCCCCATCGGGTTGGGGGCTCACTCAGGCTTGTGCCGGCTCACTATACGCCGCAACCTCAGTCAAACAAATATGCCTTCAACAGACGCCTAGCGCGATAACTGTCCATCTGATAAAGGATAAAGGTGAATTGTTATACAGACTGGCAGCGAATGGAGGTAAAAAGATGCACAGCAAGAACAGTACTCGGTTTGTTGAATCAAGCTGCACAGAAATTCATCTTCACGCTTGAAAAAATTACTATGGATTTAGGGGGCAAGTGCTCCCCTGTGTTCTCCCCGCTATGGATCCGCCCCTGCCACCACCAACGTAATCACCATCACCTAGTTTCCTCTTTAATTCATCCTACCACGACTTCTGTTAGGCCGCCCGACGTGCAAGATCGAAGACCTTAGGTTTTGCTGATGAACTCTTGTTCTTTTCTTTTTGCCGTGACACGCTCTCAGCATCGGCGCAGAGGCCGCTCATCAAATATACGCCGGAGGTTCGGTCGTATGAAGCTGATTTTTTTACTCAGACCTACTCTCCCCTAATTTTTACAGGGGGGGAAGTGCGAAATTTGGTATCTTCTGTGACACCTTTGAGACGCCCGCGTATCGAAAGGCAGCAAGATATCTGAGCTCTCACAGCAAATTTCCATTTCTATAATTATGAGAAAGATGATCGACATCTAGCAACTCTGATCACCATACAAACAACAGTGTTGGGCATCTGTTTTGACTTCTGCACTAAATATTGGACAGATATTGTCGTAATATCACGTAAAGCACAAAACAAAAATTTAACTAGTAAACTTGTTAATGTCGGGTTTCATACCGAATTTAGTTCAAACTTTTGCAGCTGATTTTTAAAAATAAAAGCAGTCTCTCTTCTCTGCTGTCTCTACTACGGTCGATTAATTGCATCTGATGCCCGATACAACGTTGAGTTTTATTTCTTCATCCAGTAGCTTGATGCTGAGACTGACAACACTGTGCATTTCATTTTCTTTCACAACGAGATAGTGTCCACACGGCATTACTACGTACATGCGTCGTAGTGTTAACGAGCTTGCTATTTCTGATGGCGCGTATAACACAGGAGGAAATATCGCGTGCGTGACCGACGGCGCAGCTTGAAGGCAATCAGTTTTCGCAATAACGCTCCGCTCACAAAGTTAATATCAGATGATTATCGTTTCCGACAGCTACCGTGCAGTCAAACCAAGAAGAATCGACCGTTCCCCCACCTCCGCCCACGCTCTCTTTTCTCCGTAAGTCCTCACGTCGTTGATCATCATTATGCAGTTAGACCTCTTATCCGGCCAGGCGCTGTGGAGCGCTTCGTCAATGTTATTTGTGTATGCCCGAGTGGACACGTCACGTGACGTGACGTCACTCTAACGTCACTCGGAAATCATTTTGCACTGAACACTGATATTGTAGGCCCACGTCGATGTAACTGCATTGCAGTTATCGAAAGTGTCATCATCTTTCATTTTGTATTCGCGATACGTCTGATATCAGTTAATGAATGTTGGTATTAACTTATTGTTCATTTAACCGTACCCTGGCGTTACATTCTGACTGTTTGCGTTTTTTGCCTCAGCTGGTTAACCTAATAGTGTATATCAGGTCAAAAGCTGCCTGTGTGCGTGCATGTGCGTGTGTATGTGTGTTAACCATGATGACACAAATCATAACCGCTACACGTGAAGACTTGTAATCCTACACTCATAGACCTCATGATGAACTCTGATCACAAACCGAAACCTACGTCAGTCTGACGTACATTACTGAGTTTATAGATCATGTGCTGCCAGCTGAGCGCCAGTGCACACGGGCTGCTTATTTTAAAAAGAAGTTTTGACAGTTCAATGGCCCTTGCGACAGTGCCTACTGTTTAGGCCACTAAAAAGTCGTAGATTGGATGAGATTAGATTAGAGCATGGTATCTTACATACTTACACTGAAGTTGTACTTGGCTAAATTTCGTACGTACTTTTTCCAACTTTCCAAGAAAAGAACGATATTTAGTGCACCAGAAAAATAAATTTGGGCATAATTACAATAATATGTCATCATTCTAAGTACTTGTTATTATTACACACTGACAGTTGATATCAGTTATTTATTTATTTATCATTGAATCGTACACAATGTACAGTCACTCTCGACGCACTTAGTAATAAAAGATAACACACGTTTGCATATGACATCTAAGCGCATTAGATAATTCAAACAAAATGTCACAATGTATATTAAAAGATATATTCCATACTCTTCTTAAGGCTTTCCTCCAACCAACACAAACTGTGTCAATATTATTATTCTACAAGTTCAACAACTAACATCGATAAAGGCTACTACAGTTTACAGACGAAGGCAGCTAACAAAGAACAGAATTAATTTACCCAACCATACCATACAATTGCGTTTTTTTGCATCTATATAAATGTCAGCTTTATCAAAGCAGTGGCTAGAAATTTTATTCGTTTTTAGTTTAGTTTATTCACGAGTTATGTCATACTTATTATTTTTTCTTTTTTGTGTGTTCTTGCTACCATGCTTATGATAAATAAAGATTGTCAATAGTTCATCGTTAAAATAATAGTTCTGAGTATAAATGAACTGAGTAAAGGAGCTTTTGTGTGCAGATTGGAGCGCTGTCTGATCATTATCTGTTGGCGAGAAGAGGTCGTTCATCGGTTTCAAAGAGACTGGCACCAAAGCACACAGCAGCACTGAATGCTGACTCAAGGGTAAGTACTTCGCTGATCTTGCGTTCAATGCGTTGTAGTCGTCATCATCATCGCAGTCATATAAATCTACTATGGCGCTATTCGACCGCACCTCGGCAACGGCTTGCAATAATTAGTAATATATAGTATAGTGCATGCTATGCTAACCAAAATACATGCTAAATTACATACTACAGCTGTAAGTCAAAAAACTGCACCATTTTATGTTTGCAATAAATTTGTCAGTCCGAGCTCTATTTTGATAATTTTTGGCAATGTGTACTCCAATAAATTTGGAACAAAACGATATCAAAATCGTCAGTCTCTCTTGAATGTCTTTATAATGCCTTGTGAAACGCAGCATGCCTACACATGTCATAACCGACGTCAGTTACGTCACGTAAGCTTAAACATCATCATTATCGTCTCCTAGCATTTAAATGAAACATCATGCAAAGTATGAAAACATATGGACCAATAATTCGGTGCAATAGTAAAACACTGCACTATGTCAAATGTATAAAATGTCCACCTGTGGCCATAACTCATGCCATTGGCACAAATCACCACAGATCGATCGCTTGATTAATGACAATCTCTCTGTCAATCAGACGTTGCCTCAGCTTATCAACATCATGCATAAGATATTGACAGACCCACTCCTGTAGCATTGCGGAGTTATTGCAATTTAAATATATCCAATTTGGTAGCCGTACGCCATCTTGGATTTGACCGGAAGTGGATTTTCACAATACCGCAGCCAACGGGAACCCATCATGTAACAGCGTATCAGATTTTAATAGAACCCGGCAATGCACAGCTGAGCTATTTATAATTCAACCATTTTGCCGGCCCTGTTTTCAGTGGGGCAGTTCTGTAGCCCGTACTTCTGAGTTGACCTACATCAAACTTCGGGAGAAGATAAGACAATCAAGGCCTCGCTACACAAACCAACCTAACGTGCTGTCGGGTCGGACCGACACGACGGCCCATCATGTCGGCTCGTGTGTCGCAGCCTCAACGCACCTTATATATTTCGGACGTTTTGCTTCATTTAGTAACCAGAACGCGTTATAGTCGACTGGGTAAAAACTCGGGGTCAAATTTCGCATTTTCACTTCCGTAAGATTAGGCGCAGGGGGGTAGGCGAAATGTCTGAGCCAATTTTACAAGTTTAGCCTACCATCGAACCTCTGGCATACTTTTGACGGGGCTTTGTTTGGCCGTCTGGGAGATTACGGTTCGGGTTTCAAACAGGACAGGCCTTCGAAGTACTTAAAAAGTAGACGTCTAGTAAAATTTAGAAATAAATAAAATTTTAAGCTGCCAGCAAAATCTGTCGTATGTTTAATATTTCCAATGTGAGCAGGAAACGAGCAGAGTTCTAAGCTCTGTCTTCAGCTGTGTTTACTTCTGGTTACAATCAATGTATTTAGTGAAGCCTGCAGTTATAATGTCTCACAATGGGCGGCGGATTAATAATGGGGAGGGAGACAATGGCCCGAGAAGACTTCTTTATGACATTAAATTTTCGCCTTCGGAGACTCTATAGAGGAGAGACCTTCTAATGTGTGATAGATGTCATCAAACTGCTTATCACCAAGTCGGGGTTAACCAACTCAGCGTAGAACGTCATCGGCTGCTCGCTGGGGCAACTGTGAAACAGTTTCTGCATACCGAGCGGGCTCATATAACAAACTCATCGTGTGTCAACGCGTCCTATGAACTACAGTGTACACGCCTCTGACGGAGAAGCTAGAAAGGAGCGGATACAGCGAAAGCACTGACTGAGCGCGACTACGTGTTAAACATTTCGCCGACGATTAATATTTATGGGCTTAGCCTCGGGCGATAATCTTACCTGGCCTCATCCGGCGTTAAGCCAGTTTCCGGCCAAGCTGCTAATCGCCTAATCAATCGTCCAGGAACTGACCACATTGTCCGTCTGTCAAGCGTTGATCCACTTTAGCGACCTTTATGGGCAGGTTGCGCCGTCACTCAAAAGTTATTAGGCTAACTAACGCTTAACGTGCAATCTGTCCAGTTATATTCATTCGCGTGCAAAGACATTCCACAAAGATTTTCGATTATGTCATTGACACGAATATTTAGCATTTAAAATTCATAAAATACTTGCTATTATGTATTTAAGCTTTTCTTATACCATGCGGCAAGTAGGTGACAGCAGAAAAAGTTCAGTGGAGTTCTTCCAATAATAACACAATTCGGGAATGTTATCCGCTCGTGCAGAATCGTGAAAAGTGTCATGGATTTTTCGCATTTACAACGCTGTAGTTTTGTATCCGAAATAAGATAGCCCATAGAGAGATAGTCGAGCATGTGAAGTGGCCCGCTTTGAAACTAGTTTATTAATAATCTCGCTCTACTGCGTGGTTCATGGCATGTGACTCAGTATTCTTTTTTCTCATTTTCTCGAACAGATAATCATTGTTACTCATCTCCTGATGAGTTTCTTGTATAGTTTTGCCGTTCGTGCAGGGAGAGAGACAAACAATCTGCGCTGGTTTATTATTGCTGAGCTGCGCGTCAACTTTCCATTACCGACTAGCACTCCGACTGAGTATTCACTGCAGATAGTCCCGCTACTATCGACGACGCGCGTATATTTATTTAATGAGCTGATTGGCCAATAAAAAATCACGGCTCTCAGTGCAGTGACGTCATGCTGCGATGACATCATCACAGAACATACTGCCACCCACTGTAGCGTCAGCAGCAGCAGCAGCATGGTGTTTACCAACGCGGCCTATAGGCTCTTTGGTGTTTACCTAGTAATACTTAGGCTATATGGCGTAATGGAGTGGGCTATTTATTATGTATATTTGTACGATGTACTGACTTGATACCGCAGAAAACAACGTAAACGACAAAAACAATATCAACAATGATAGTAATAATTAGAAAGTAAGTAACGCAAAATTCGTGCTATTTCATACTCCTTGACATCACTACTGTATGCAGACTTTATAATACAAGAATCTGTTGCTGTTTGTGAGTTTACATACATCGCGTTATCAGCTGTAACGTGCAACAGCAATGCAGAGTGAAGATATTTCGCCGTTTATGGGATTTATCCACAGCACAGAATCTCGATGATTCTGACCTGATAGCTGTGTCATTGTATTTTATTCGTTCTTACATTATGCGAATTTTTCATGCCAATGAGGATAAGTGGTAAGCAGTTCCTAGTATCAAACGCCGTATTTGACAGAAGATTTGTCTTAGTGTTTCATATATGGTTCAGTGATTGGCAGCTATCTCAAACATTTTAAATAAACTAAGCTTTTTTCTAACGAGATTTAGTTAAACTTTTAGTTAACCTTTTTTTCTGACTACTTTAAAAAGTTTAACTAAAGTGGACTTTTTAAAGTAGTTCGAAAAACGGTTAACTAAAATAGCAAAACTTTTCATAACTATTTTGTAACTATTTTGTGTTAATTGTCATCAGCTATCGATTCTGAAATGCCGACACATTAGGGCTGATGAAGTCATTTGAAGGGTTTCTGAATGAACAAAGTAGACTGCGTGATTAAAAATTCGACAGTAGAATCCAAATATGTATACATTTTTATTCACCAAGTAATGGTAGCATCGAAAAAATACAAAAATTCAAAAATATACAATAATTAAAAGCGAAAACAAAAACAAATGACAATATGCCTAAGAAGTCATCAAATCTACTTTAGCCTAAACTGCAGAAATACGAGCTTGTGCAAATCTGCAAACTAAGTAACTTAACTACTAGCTTACGATCTTACAAAAAATGAATATTAATATTTGATGGATGTGGCGATGATGATGATGACGATGATGTGAACACTGTCAGGTGCTGTGGGCGGAGCAGCAGTACGAGATACGACGAGTGAAACGAGATCTGTTGCATGACAAGCGAGAAGAAGAGCGTCTGTACCTGCAGGCTCGCTATGACGATGAGAACTGGACCAGACAGTGGTACTTGGTATGTCCTGTCTGCAGCAGTGATGCCTAATTACGTTACATTAGAGTTATTTAGAGTGGATTCAGTACTAGACTGCAAAACCACTACCGTACACGGTGTACAGAACTGGAAATCGAAAACAGTTAGGAATGAAATGATTGGGAATTGTTAATTCGACAAGTAATAATTGAATTAAAATTAGCATATGCTGCTTAATTGGAATTAGATATCTGGCAACAAACCACAGTAACCATGTTGCGTCATTTTTAATTTAAACTTGTAAAAAGTTAAACGTCATTAGTGGCTTGTAATCTAATCTAATTTATCTAACGACGTTTAACTTTTTGTAAGTTTAAATTAAAATTGACGCAACATGGTTACTAATGCAAAAGGATTTGTCAGCACCAGAGATTCAAGCATATACACTGTGAGGCAAAAAAATCTGCACCATTTTATTTGTGCAATAACTTTGTCAAATCATTCTTTATTCGAATAACTATTGGTACACATATATCTTAATAAATTTGGAACAAAATGACATCAAAATCATCAATCTCCTTTGAACAGTGTCTTTATTCTTGCCTTGTGAGATGCAACATACGTACATGAGTTATGACCAATGTCGGTTTTGTCACATAAGCTTAAACGTCATCATTATTGTCGTGAACATTTAAACAAAACATCATCTAAAGTGTGAAAATGTATCAACCATCAACGCAGTGCAGGAAAACATATCATCAAATGTTTCGCTCTCTGCCACTGTCCCTAACTTATGTCCTCAGCCTAGATCGTCACTGGTCAATCATTTGATCAATGACCGTCTGCTGGATGCTTGACCAACCGTCATTTAGGCGTCACCTCAACTCATCAATATCTTGCACAGAATTTTAATATTCCCGCTCCTATAGCACTCTCAAGATTCTGTAATTTACGCACTAAATTCTGGAATGTTAGAAAGTCACAGGTTGTCGCTGTAATTGAAGACCGGCGTCTCGTGACAGATCTGCACGATGGCTGTGTGTGCACGGTGCGCTGTCCCGCTGTACTTTTACAAGATGCTTAGCTATCGCAGAAAAACCGCGCTGCAGGGTGTGTTAGTTTTAGCCAAAAGTGGAAGACTGGAACTGGGAGACAATATTTTACTGACATTATAGGTCTATCTTCAACTAATGTAACATAATCGGCCTGCAAAGCTATCGAATTTGGTGGGACAAAACGCAAATAAGGGCTATTACGCCGTTCAAGGTCATTCAAGGTCATCGAGGTCGGTACCAATCGAAAGTCCGTATGCGACTTCCTATTATTGAACTGACATCCTATCTCGTACCGTTTCGGAGTTATCGCAGCTTATTGTTCAAATTTTGGACAATGCGTTTTTCAGCCCCCTTTGGGGGCTTAGGGACAACGTACGATGTTCATCTTGGGTTTATTGGAAAGCGCGTAGTGGACTTTGTATTAGTGTTAACTGAACTTTTTTCGCTAGGTTTACGGCTAAGGCGCTATTAGTAAATATCAGTTGAAAATTGGCGATTTCGCTCCAACGGGGCCGGTTGACCCAAAATTTCAGGTAGAAGCGGTCGCTCTCACCAACCATTCTTCTTATCAAAAAGCTAAGCTAAACGATCTTTCATATGGTATAAAAATCTGAACAGATCTTTTTTCATGTTGTCACAGATCACGCGTTTGACAAACAGACAGACGGACGGACGGACAGACAGACAGAATTCTCATCGCTAGAGCGCGTCTGCATTCCATGCAGCGCGGTAAAAACTTAGTGGAGTTAAATCATAATTAATCAGTTGATTCATAATTTTAAACTTGTGTTAGAATTCGTTTTGATGTTATACAGTTAATTAGAATTGGAATTAGGTTGCAAACTAATTAACTGGCCAGTTAATTACTTTATAATTAATTGATTACTCATCACTGATCTGCAGGCTGCATGAGTGCCTCTGGCCACTCTCATCATTCCACGAAATAACTGTAGCAGATCGCATAAGATAATTAAGTTTGATCATCATCTATTAACGACCGTTCGATGCACGACAGGCGGTAATGAAAAGCTTGAGTTTTCAATTTATAACGATTTCTGGTTACACATACTGAGATAATTGCAACTAATTGCAATTTCGTTACAGTCCATAGGGTTTGCGGAGTTTACATAGAACAAAAAGCAATTTAGCTGTAGGAACCACTACAAGATGACAGTCGATCTGCTAGCGTGTGATCAACGGCATCATCTCACTGGATTCAGGTCTGAACTGTTCGGGACTACAGGTCAGATCTGGGTCAATAAACTGCGGTGCCGCGTGGACCAGAGGGCAGTGGTATCGAAAGAGCGGTGCGCTGGCACGCTGGCACGCTGTCGTACCAGCTAGTGTTGCTAGGTAGGCCTATAGTTCCTAATTCCTAGTTCCTGCATGTAACACCAGATTTAACATTACCACTACCAGTGTTGTGCAAAGTATTCGGCTTGCGTACTTAAGTAAAAGTAAAAGTTTTGATGAATTTTTAAAAGTAAAAGGCAACTGATTTTAAAAGTACTTTCAAAGTAAAAAGTATAAGTACTCGTCGTCAAGTGATTAACCGGAAAAAACGTTCTTCGTAAAGTAATAATTCAGCAACGCCAACGTGTTAACAGATAAGCCATGCGCCAAGACTCGAAAATTGTCATTTGCAAAGCGAAGAGTAAAGTTTAGTTGTCAAGGGTAGTGAGAGGGCGGACGGAGCGTGCTGAAAACGCGACGTCCGTCGGTCGCAGCAGCCGCAGCTGAGCGATTGGCTGATCGGAACGGGGGCGTGACTGAGATAGCGTC
>Ga0049105_1000937_pt1 | contig 11757 bp, 11 predicted proteins | sample WorMetvaBAHAMAS1_FD_61260 | JGI IMG/M metagenome (GOLD analysis project Ga0049105, IMG submission 61260) | Worm MetaG Olavius vacuus BAHAMAS.1 | ecosystem: Host-associated > Annelida > Digestive system > Unclassified | place: Germany: Marburg | collected 2013-04-09 | reverse complement strand
GTTAAACTTTACTTCATAGCTATCATGCTCTTGTTGCTGTAAGCCCAATAGAGGGACTTTCAATACGTTGCTGTTGTTCGGCTTGACTCAGTTGATGAAACGGATGGTGGTACAGGCTAATGGACCACCAGGAGTCCATTCCCTCTGATATGTCTGTAGTGAAAACATTATTCTACTGCCTGCTGACCATTTAGCAATTTCTCTGTCTGACTGATTGCTGTATACTGTAAATATATAGCAAAAATGCAGTAATTATATTAAAATAGTAAGGATGAAGGTTGGAACTAGTTTGCAACATGAGTATCTGTTGTATGTAAGTCCATTGCAAAATGTGCAGTTTTATATTGTTGTTATGACCTTAGGAGAAGCCGTTGAGTAACTTCTTTCTTTTATAATATTAAATTTAAAATTTTGTTATACACAGTGAACCATAAAAAATGTGACATTTTATTTTTGACTATAACTTTGGCTAATCTTAACCGATTTTTATAGTTTTTGTATCATTTTAATCGCGAAGAAATTCTACATGCGACTGTAGTAAAATTTACCACATCACTTTAATTGTGTGCGCACTTTACTTTGTATAAGTTCGTAAATTTAATTAACAACACTTTTCAGTTAAAAAAGATACTATTCTTTGTTCATTTACGTTCACAGCAAAATAGAACAGAAAGTCATCTCCAATCATCAAATTTACAGCGTTTTCATTTCAACATTGTTATTTTGAGAGTAGCAATCATAAGTAACGTTCAAAATGTCCGCCTTCAGCGTCGACACAGGCCGACAGACGACGCTTGCACTCGTCGATGGCGTGGCTCACAACAGACTGGTTCACTTCGCACCACACGGTAAGGTGCGCACATAAATCGGGCGATGTGATAAATTTTATTATAGTCGCATGTAGAATTTCTTCACGATCAAAATGATATAAAAATTATAAAAATCGTCTAAAATTAGCCAAAGTTATAGTCACAAATAAAATGTCACGTTTTTTATGGTTCAGTGTGTAGTATAATTAGTATTAATTGATAAACATTATGCCCATACCTGTGGTGCGTGCTTCATTTGTAGATTGTGTTCGTGCCACTGTTCGTGGTCCGAACTCAACTTCCGACTTCACTGCTGATGAAAGTCGAGACGGCAAAACACAAGTCGAACTTGTGCATGGAACTTGCTGGCCAAGGCCAAGAGAAGCAGCTTCATCTGTCAGGAGGAGATGTCACTCATACTATGACATTTCAGCTAGGGTATGTGTGCGAGTCTGTCGTTTGCTTCACATAATGACTCTGGGCGAGTGGTTCACACACAGGCATCTGTCATCAAGCAGTGTACAAACGGCAGTGGTGCCTTGCAGCTGCGAAACTGACTAGTGTAGGTCTGGCACTGCACTGGCATGACACAGACTTAGTGGTCGTGGTATGCCTAGTGGTCAAAGAGAGGGAGGTGAGTGCTCCACCTGTGTCAGGGAGATGCTTTCACATGCAAGTAGATATTTAATAGTAGTGCACATTTCTCATACACTTTTAGCCATACATGACTGTTTTTTTTCGTCTTGTGATTGCTGTAGTTAATGTTGATTCCAGCAACTCGAGCCTCGTGACTGTTGATGAATATGTGTGACGAGTTTGTGATAGTGTCATTGAAGCTCGTGTGTAGTGTGCTGTTATGCCTACAAGTTTCAGTAAATTGATATTTTTGTCATCTGTATTCTTGCTGCACAAATATTTGCATGTCTTTTATGGTAGTGATTTTTCACTGCAGCATTGTGCTGTTGGATATCTGTTGTACAGTTGCAGTCATGTGACATGTAATTTAGGCACACTGAAGAACATGTGTGCAATATTATTTTTAATTTTAATTGTTATTATTTGTGTTTGTAATATTTTGTTGCTAGAGTAAGCAGGCTTATTCAGTTCTGTTACTTTACTTTTTTATTTTGATGCCTTGTGCTAGACTAGGCTTGATACTCATCAGCTGCTGAGTGCACATTAAAAACATCCATATCGTTTCCAAGTACTGTGAGAAATTGATTTATAATGTGCCACATTGTCAAAAGTTATTCATTTTTTTGTCAGCTGATTTGGACATAACGTTGAGGTGATTGTGACAAACAGTGGAGTGCAGTGTGCAGTGCAGATGTATCACACGTTATGTGACTGTGTTCGTTTCAGTCCAACGATGCTACCTTCAAGTCCTGTGGTGTCTTTGTCGTCCGACACAATTGATCAGCTGTGCCGTGAAAATGTCACTGGTTCAGATCTAATGGATTTGTGGTCGTCTTGGCAGCGGAATGTCGAGACAGAGATATGGCCGTATAATGCAATAGAGTCGAGGTTGGTATTTGGTGTTGACATTTGCTGAGCTTTGTGAATCATGGTTTATTTTGTGAATAGCAGATTTCTACTCAGTTGCTGCTTTAAACATAGTGTAGAACATATGTCTACATACGGAACATATTGTCTTTTTCTGTTGCTGCCTATTTTGTTGTTAGTTTCTTGTAATATATTATCTAGATTTGCACTCGTATATCAGTGAATGTTCTCACCAGTATGTCACCATGCAGTGTTCTGTGGTTTACAATATGGTTTCGAAATTAGTAGTATATTCACTTTAGAGTTTATTCCTGGGAATGTGATTTGGAGCCATTAGCAGTCCAATGTTCCTGTTGAATTGAAAGCCGAGGTGTATTTGCTGAAGGACATGTTGATGCTCAGAGAAGACGGTGGATGGCTGTCATTTGATTTGTTTGTAGTGTATATTATCGTATTTTTCATTACCGTTCATGTGCTTTGTATCCTCATTACCTTTTGTTTGTTTGTACGTGGTACCTTTGTGTGCGAATTAGTAATAAAAATAATACTTTTGATAGTAATAGTAATAGTAACATATGTACGTTTGTTCCCCACTCAGGGAGAAAACAAAAAAAGAGAAGAAACACACAGACAGAGACCGGCAGATATCCCGTAGCACAAAACTAGCTTATACCATTACTCCCTACCCATAAAAAACTAACGGTTGTAAATGATAATTAATAATAATTAATAATATTAGTATTATTAGTAATAATAATACTAATAATACTTATTATCGTCATGCGGTTTATGTGAATGTGGTTCATGGCTGACTGCAAATGAGCATTGTTGTAATGGTTTCAGTGAGAATTCCGTTCACGGTTCAGTTCACAGTGCGTCTCCGATAATTGCCAGCACACAGCACAGTCTGGTTGAGCTGCCACTGGAGCAGCCCAACATTGACCTTCAGGTGTCACTGACCCAGCGCTGGCCAGGACTGAATGCATTGCTCATTGATGTTGCTCCGTACTGCTTGTTGGCAAATGACTGTGACCTGGAGCTCATTTTTGTCGAAGAGAATGGCGGCTCGTGGAGACTTCCTGCCGGCAAGACGTTTTCACCTCCTTTCTTTAATGAGGTTAATTTCTTACTAACTCTCCAACAGACAACATTTGTTCCGTAATGATAACAGGGAAGTTAGCTGTGTAGTAAAGGAAAGGAAAGTGCAGGGATATGACGTGTAATTCAAAAGCTGATAAAATCAGCTCAGTCTATCACACGAATCAAACTAAAAAGATGAAAAGAGCAAAACAGAAGAATAACTGATGAGCAATTAAGTCCAGAAATGGTCATAAAAATCCATGAGATCTGTCCGAAAAGGTGAGAGAGACTATGATGGGAAAGATTTGTGAAAAGGTACAAAATTGTGTGCATGTTTGTAAAACCTGCTTTTAGTTTATTGCAAACTAGGGCATATTGGTTTAGCTTAGGATTAGAGTTTTATGTGCGTGTTTTTTTGCACATTTTTGTCTTGATTAGGGCCTGTTTATTTGTTTTAGGTTAGCTTGTTGTGCATATAGACAGACTGTGAATTTTCTGTCGGTTTTTGAGCATTTGGTTGCCACTGCCAGTGCAGTTGAGTGCCTGAAGTGACCTGTTATGTGTTGAATTGGACATTAAACTCTGAAACTTCGTTCATTTCTTACTTTACATAGTATCATATAAGCTTATTATGGTTTAAATCTTTCACTGTACATTGTTCTGGACATGTGAAATACTTTGTTTTAGGAATCGTTTAAGGTCGGAGTACATCTGAGTGGACACTTGCACATGTCAGAAACCGTTCGTCTGCGGAACGAAGACTCCTATATCAGTCCATACCGATCTTCATCCGAGCCACTGCTGTACTACGATGGGCACATTCAGCTTGATATTGCAATTAAAGTTGATGGCATCACAGTCCAGGTAAGCAGTATTGTTTATTTTCGGACTTGATTAGTCAGTATTGGTAATAACCAGGCTCACATCAAGCCAGACTAACTAAGTAGTACTGAGTACTTGTATGCAGTATGGTCAAATGTTTCTTTTGATGCAAAAGTACTCCACATTGTGAGCATTTTTGCATCGAAAGAAACTAAAAAATGCTCACATGACGGCTGCTTCATTTGTTATTTTTTTACACATTATGAAGAGATGTCTGTAGTTATATATAAATATTTATTATTTTTTTCTAAATTTTACTATAGAGAGTTTTTTGTTCTCTTTCAGCTCTGCTGTCTGACATTACACTCAATATTTCAACATCGGATGAGAGTGCTAACTGTACGAGAACGTTTCTGCATCGTCAACAAAACACCTTTCAGTCTAGAGGCGTATTGTGTGTGCATGACTCTCAGCATGAAGAAGGTATCTCGTCTACACTGTAGCTGTTACATTGACGGGTTTTATATATGTGAGCATGACAGTAATCAAATTTTGTAATTTCTATTCATTTAATGCGTGAAAACTGTTGCTTACGTGGAGCATGCTGTTTGTCCCTTACCAGATTATTACCACAGTTGACCTTAGTAATAATTTATTTCCATTATTGTCACTACAGTTCTGGGGATGGGGTCAAGAGGCAAGTGAGTTTTAGTTATATTCACCACGTACATTCTTAATATGCTTAGAATGCACCACAGTCAGTTTGAACTCAGAATCCATCCAACACCATTTTGGGGAGCTTACGATGTAGGCCCCTAAAAGAAAAAGGTCATTAATATTACAGATATGCAGTACTGAGTTGTATTATCATGGTCACAGCGGTGGAGATGACGATGTAGATGATTTCAAGTGTGTTTGCATTAGGTTTCGGTGCTGCAAGATGCACGAGGTTCAGTGCGGCTGAAATCTGGTGACAACGGCCGAGTCGTTTCACATCCATTGTTACTGTGGAATGTTGCCGAGCAGTCGGAGACAGACTCGGCTGAATCCTCCAGCCTAACATATGTGCATTACCTCAGCTTCAGACTTTCTGCATCTGCTTCGTCATCAAGCGCACACAATAACTTGCAGAATGAGCCTTTGTCATGTCTGTGGAGTCATCCAGTGAGACTACGAATATCAGCGACTGGTAAACGGCACACACTAGCGCTGCCCGTCAGTGAAGATGACGGTCTCTCTGCCAGGGCGTGTTGTCTTGCTGTCCAGACTGACTCAGCTCTCGTGTACCTCACACTTGCCGACGACAATTTTCCGTTTATCGAGTTGCAGAATAATTGTGACATCCCATTGTTCTATGGCCAGGCAGCCACTGATACAGCGGGACTTGAAGGTAAGTTGATTAAGTAAATGAATTATAAATTTATACCAATAAAGTCCTCGATCTTATAAATGTTGGGAGTATTTGTACAGCGCATCTGCATTGCTCACAGTGCCAACCACTGTACTAGCTAAACCATGTATTTATTCACAAGAACTACTTTTGCTTTTGGGTGATGTTTTTTTCTTTCTTTATAGTTGTAACTTGTCAATCTGTTTTGCTACTATGAGTGTCACAGATTCTGTCTCTGCATTTATGCGACATAGTTTTGGATTGCATTGCCTGCTTGAACTACACGTTTTATTGGCATTGCTCATATGATTCATTGCAGATGTCACAGTGCAAGAAGAGGTTGAATTGATATCAGATCTGCCACTTGTTGAAGCTAGTTCGTCAGCTTTCTACACTCCACCATTCGTCAACATGAAATTTCCTGAACTAGTCGGCTCTGTTGCAGCAGAAACAAAACTTCATCTGGCAGGAGCATCTCACGGAAATGCAGCGCTGTGGAGCCAGGCGATCGATCTGGATTTCGAGCACAGCATTTTCGTCTGCATTCCTGAAGTGTTCGATGTTAAAGTGTCGAGCTCAAAGATCGGCCACACTCTGCACATCTTCATCAATCCGGTCAACCGCGCAGAAGTGTCGGCTAAGGAAATACGAAGTCGGATAAGGTCACGTGGATCAAGCCAGCCAAGGGAAATATCTGTTGTGAAGACTGTGGCAAGCAGTGTAGAAGTGAAGAAAGTCGAACCACAGAGAAACAGATCAATGTTGAGTCCTAAGGTCAGTCAGACCGACATCAAATGTGCCGAGCATCACTCTGGAAGAAATGACCTGCAGTTGTCTGTCAGTTGTTTGTGTCATCGAGTTGACGTAGTCATTCTGGATGAGAAGAGTTCTGCAACATCGGTGCAAGAGTTTATGTCGGTGACATTTGAATCCATCGGCTTTTTGTTTTATCCGATGATGGATGTACCACATTCTACGATGGATCATATCCGACATCTGCAGCATGTCCAGTTGAGTGTTCAGAATGTGCAGATTGACAACCTGATGTATGGCAAAGCTAGCTATGATTTCCCGGTTGTCATACGAGCAAAAACCAATCATAATACGGCAGCATACGAGACCAAGGTACGGCTTCCGGTCACAAGAAATCTTCATGACAGACTTGATCGGCTTGCTCGTACCAGTCATATAAATATCCATGTTGAATTATTTAGTGGTGACCACAGTAACATTGCCCAGGCTGTGAATATTGCCATCAGGCCTACCCTCGTCTGCATCGAGGACGTTTATATTAGCAATCTGCTGAAATTGATCGACTCCTTAATTCCACGGATAACAAAGGCGAGCTCATCGGTGGAAAGAAGCTTTCCATCCAAGGTTTCTGCGACGGCCGATTCGCTGTGCTGTCCAGTTTGCCTGCGGCGACTTTGCATAGAAAAGATAGACTTGATGGTCAGCGTTCATGCATCACTGAAGCTCTACATAGCATCGGATGATGCACCATTGAGTTTGGGTCGCTTCGAGCAGACAAATCTGTGTACATCTGCACATCAGCTAATGCGAGTGATTGCCATGCATTATGCGACTTGTGCATTATATCGAGCAGGTAACAATTTTTGTTGTATGCTCAGTATTTTGTGTTATGTTTCTTGTTTTTATATAAGCAAGTATTCACAGGCAGCGCATTAGTGCTGCACTGTTGTAAGGCCCATGCAAAAATCAATAGGAAAATGGGAAATTTGACCTCCTGTTAAATCATAACCTCTAAAAATTTCATCTTGAAACTTTCATGAACGATGGGCCTTACACGTTGTTATGAAACGGAAGTTTTTTTACATTTATTAATTGAGTATGGATGCAAAAAGCTAGTCATTAAGCTTCCATCCATCAGCCTCAGTCAAACAGGTGTATTGTGTACTTAAAGGGCACATAATTGTCTACCAAATGAAATGTAGCTGGCAACATATTCCAGTCCCACAGACCAGCGACAGAAAACAACCTGTCCCTTAGCTGAGATTTTATGTTATCGCATACATGCTGTAATCGGAATAAAGTACGACTGTCTTATTGAGAATCTTTATTCACCAAGCAAACATGGTAGACAACAAACAATAAGCAATGTAAACGAAAGCAAACAGTTATAGCACAGACAAAAAACACTCGAAGCTCACTTCAAATTTAGCTACGTGCTTGGCCCATAATACACTCAGTAAAGAGAAGTCAAAGTACACTTGACAATACTTTTCAGTTTCAATACTTTTAGTTGTGAATAGTTTTATGAAGAACCTGTTAATGACAAAATCAAGTGACTGCTAATCTGACTTGCTTAAAGGGCATACTTCAAGACTGTATAAAAGTACTGGTAAGCATTTGCTTTTAAATAACTAATTAATTATTACTATTCATTTAACGATAACGTGTAATCGTTAACTACAGAGTAACTGCAACTGTTGCCATATAGTTAATGCTAACAAGTGTTAAGTACTATAGCTTATACTTGGGTGTCCTGTAGGTTTGCTTGTGGGATCATTGGAAATCCTCGGTAATCCAACAGGACTGGTGAGGAGCATTGGAAATGGAGTTGCTGATATGTTCAGCATGCCATATCAAGGTTTGACTAGAGGTCCTGGCGAGTTTCTGAATGGCGTCCGCTGTGGTACTGGCTCTCTCCTGTGGCATCTCTCGACAGGTTTTTACCATGAAACTGCAGCTAGTCTCATAGTAGTACTAGTAGTGGTAGTGGTAGTGTTGTAGTAGTGGTGGTGGTTGTGTTGTAGGTAGTGGTGATGGTGGTAGTATTACCAATAATAATAACAACGGCAATGTCACTAGCTGTAAATACACTATTATGTTATGTAGTATTTTTTAAACAAATAAGCTCGATGTGTAATTGCTCCATCGCACGTTGCTTTCTCGTGCTTTGTAAATGACGGCAAAATCGTGTCAGCATTGGAGATGCAGACACTATGTTGTCACTAACACTGAAATTAGCACTCGCTGCTCCTCTCTGGAAACACTGCGATCAGATTGAAACTTTAACACAGTGTGCAGAATGTTCTGTATTTATGGGCAGAATACTTTTTCGGTAATCTGACTTAAGTTCACAAAATTACGGCCATTCAAAATGAAGTTATGCTGACAGTAGTATAATTATTTGCATTTTTGTCCAGGAACTCTCACTTCCATTACAAACTTTGCGTCGAGTGTTTCACGCAACATGGAGAGACTGTCATTTGATGTTGACCACATTCAGAGAAGTGAAATCCTCCGCCGACAGAAGCCAAGCCACGTGTCTGAAGGCCTTAGGAATGGACTAAGTGGCCTGGGATTAAGTATCCTTGGTATGTTTTCTTTACATTACATATTCTAATATTTGTGTGTCAATAGTTGTGTTGTAGAGAGATATGGCATTTGCATCTTTATCATTTGCCCTGCCTCCTCTGCTTGCAGGAAACTACTGATATCTTGGTTGCATTGCCGGAAGCCAACTTAGCCAAGCCATGCTGGTTGTGTCCTCCAACTGAACAGTAAAGGACTGCTAGCAGCCTTGAAGAGCTGACTCAGCTCTGAGGCAGATTTCTTTCGTCCGCCGTCTGAAACTCTCCTGCTTGGCTTGCCTTGGTCTTGTAAATGCTGCCTCGGCCTTGGCTTAGCCTTATATTTTTTGCCTCAACGTTGCCTTGGTCTTGACTTTAGAGTCTTGCCTCGTCTTGATCTTTCACATTCTTTATCTCAGCTGTTGATTTAAAAACGTATTTGTCAAGCTGTTGTTTACCTCTCTGTTTCTTTGTACTTTGAGTTTTATATTTGTGCATGTTGTGCATTTGTGCAGCAAAATTAATAAATTACTGTCAATGATTTGTTTGCTCACTTTGATGTATGGCTGTTACCTTGTTGTAAGCTTTGCGTTGTCTCTGCTCTGAGATCTTTGCCTTGTCTTTGTGTTGCCTCTGTTTTGAGCCTGCTGCCTTTGAGACTGCCTCTGTCTCAAGATAAATTTCTTGACTGTTCACTGAGATCAGTATACATACACATTCACTGTCGGCTTTTGTTCTACTCTTCACTGTTTCTAGCTCTCAGTCACTTTAGAGAGGTCAGTAAATAAGTAAGTAAGTAAGTTTATTAGACACGCAGATCAGTACATCAATACATCAGTACGTACATACAGTGATAAGAACACAGTGAAACACAAATGAGTCAGTCAAATAAGATAGCCTAAATGAAACATTACGATAATAAACCTAACAAGTGGTAGAACCAGGATGAGAACAGACAGTGGTAATTGGATTTATTAGTTTTATTAGTTTTATGCTGGTAATGATTAAGTCTGCAAGGGTCTCATGAATGTTGCCTTTAGTATGAATTTATACAAGCTGGATGCCGCCTGACCAACATGTCAAAACACTGAAGGCAGTAAGTCAGCGCACGTCATGTATTTCACAGCATGTGTTGCTGTGACTGCAGGTGCACTGGCTGGCATCGCCGATCAACCGTTGCAGGTATTCACGCGTGCACAAACTGCTGACTGTGGAACCGTGTCTGGTACGGCAACTGGCTTAGTGTCCGGCATCAGCAAAGGACTTATTGGTGTGGTCACGAAACCGATCGGTGGCGCTGCCGAGTTCGTGTCGCAGACAAGTCTCGGACTGTTGCATCACGTTGGAGTGATGGGTGATTGCAGGCACAAGCGTCTGACCGTCGAGCTCCCACTCAGCAGATTCCGTAACAGTCTGGCTAAATATCGCGAGTAAATATTTGTGTTTGCATTGTTACCTTTATGGTGTAATCTTCTCGTCACAAAGCCTCATTGATCACTTTCCAATAAGAGCTGAAAATGTTTGCATACAGATTGAATTATCGGTGTGACTGAGTAGACTTCGCTGTCTGTATGGTGACATTTTAACATTAAAGTCCAGTGCGTTCATTACTCTGACTGTGACTCTGTGCAGCATTTTTGGCATTTTTGTGTTAGCTTCACACAAATAAGTTACAGTTATAGTAACAACGACAATAATAGTAGCAATGCTACCACATGATGCCTGAAACCATTATCAGTCAGTCAGTCAATCAATCAATACAGAAAGTGCTTACACCGAGATGTGGCCAGCACTGTACAGATAATAACAGTACATAAAATACAGAAAAGTAAAGAGTTACTGAAGATGTTGCTCGTAAGCAGCAGAAAACAGATGTGATTTGAGACGCTTCTTAAAAGTGTCCAGACTGGGTACACAACGAATGTCAGCAGGAAGTGCGTTCCAGGCACGTGGACCAGTGACCGACTGATTATCTGCTGCAGTCAGCCATGAATAGTTGTATTACAGTGAAAGTGATAGGCTACATGCTGTGGTTTAAATGCCTATATTTAACCACATTAATCCAATTGTGCCATTTATTTGGCAGATCTTCCACTGCATATTGTGAATTTTTATTTTTGCAACCCGGAGCTTTGTTGCTTGCATTGACTAGAAAAGAATGCATGAAAGATGTGTTTTTGTGGTTCTTGTTTCATATTGTTTCAGTTGATAAATGTCAACAGAGTAAAAGGTCTGTTTGTGTTCCTTCTGTGGTGTTTCTGTTGTGATGTGGTCGTGATGTGCGATTGTCAAACAGGAAATTGTTAAGCACGTCACGTGCCAGCGTGCTCGCAGTGGTTATTACTGACAACATAATGCACGGTGATAGAACGTCGTCACCAACCAGTAGTGCAGCGTTGGTGCTCACACAAGAATGTGTTGGCGTCTTTGACATCAATAGTGACACACAGCTGCAGTCATTTGCAGTTGCCGATGTCGACTGCCAACTGTCGCACTCCTTCGATGCCACACACCTGGTGTTTTGTCGTCATGTGGTTGCCGCGGTCGTTGTAAGTTAAAATCATCAGTTTATTCAACACTTTCGATATGCTGATAATGTGACTATTGAAGTGTTTATTTTGTGTTGTAAGTTGCGAATTTAGCCATCGTGAAACAGTGATTTGTGTTAATAGTGACATCTTTAATAACTGATAAGGCACTGTGACTTGGAAGAAGTTAACACTCAGCGTGATCGGAGTCGGGATGAGTACTTCCGGGGGGAGGAGGGTTAGGGAGCAAATTCTACAAACATTGTAGTTAATTTCACCACTTATTAGCCATTTTCTCACTTGCATTG
>Ga0049105_1000936_pt1 | contig 11760 bp, 5 predicted proteins | sample WorMetvaBAHAMAS1_FD_61260 | JGI IMG/M metagenome (GOLD analysis project Ga0049105, IMG submission 61260) | Worm MetaG Olavius vacuus BAHAMAS.1 | ecosystem: Host-associated > Annelida > Digestive system > Unclassified | place: Germany: Marburg | collected 2013-04-09 | reverse complement strand
ACCGTAGTAAATTTCCAGCAGGTAGTCCACTAAAACCGACAATAAACTCTAATTTAACGACAGCTAAAAATACACGACCGGCAGCTGAGACAGCGCACACGTGATGTAATTATTATGTCATAACTCGGTGAAGATCTTTATATTTGCTTACACTCATGGTTAATTAATAAACCAAAATTTGAAGTAGTTACAATACAAATCATCTTATTTGCCATTTGTTATTGTTCTTTGATGAGGTTATTTGTTGCTGTGTGTGTTTGTTGTGCATGTTAGGTGTTTACGTCGGTAACACAGCTGTATGTTGCCAGTGTCAACATGTCTCATGAAGCAGGCAAACAGCTTCGACCTATGTTATGCGAACAACGCATGCTTTCACAACCGGATGGCTCAGCAACCTTCAGCCAAGGTCAGACGTCGGTGATAGCCGCTGTGTATGGACCAACCGAGGTTCGAGTCTCGCGTGAACGGGCAGATCGGGCAGCAGTGGAGGTCGTCTTTAAGCCGAAGGTCGGGGTCGGTGGTTGTTCAGCTCGTGGTATGGAGGAGATTATACGCGGACTTTGTGAGTCCGTCATTCTGACATCACTGCATCCTCGCACTCTGTTTACTGTTGTCATACAGGAGATGCACAATGATGGTGCACTGTTGGCCTGTTGTGTCAATGCTGTCTGTGCTGCCTTGCTGGATGCTTGTGCTCCAATGAACTTTCCCTTTGCTGCCGTTGCATGTAGTGTTGATGCCAATGGACTGGTGACCGTTGATCCCGACAAGACATCAGAACTGAGCTCTGTTTCATCAGCTACATTTGTGTTTGATGCCCAAGACCAAAACCTGCTAGCAACATCAGCAGCTGGTTGTATGACTAATGAGACACTTCAGACCTGTATTGCTGCCTGCCAGCAGGCCAGCAACACTGTATTCACACTGTATCGTCAGATTTGTGCCAAACGTGCTGCAGTTTTGTGAATTTCTATCAAATATTACATACAGTATTTAAGTTGCTTTGCTATATGTGGTATTCTGGTGCTTAGATGTACTTCTGTTTTTCTCGAAAATTTTAAACTAATAGTTAAATCTTATTTTAATTCTTTAATTATATCCCAATTGCGTTACCTTGTCATCTGCAAACTTCAGAAATTTCATGAATCTATATGCCATAACCATATCCAAGCATGTTTTCTTGACATAACATTAACCATTCTGTGCAGTGTGTTTGTTTTCTTTATCTTATTTACTCATTTAGCCATAGTGTGATACTGTCAGTGTGCTGTACAGACTGCCAGCATCTGAACTTCTGTGATGTATTTAACCAGTTAAATTGCCATTCTGACACGTAGGTCTGATGTAATGATGCTCGCAGTACACACACGACAGGACTTCATGTCCATTACAATCTGTACACTACTCGGATGTGGTGTTCTCCTCCATGACATGGTACTCGGCTTTAACCTCAACATTAATACATAGGCTGCAGTGATATTACTAAATTCAACTGTGTCTTTGGTAGTACCAGTGCCAGCCATGTTGTACGGAAGATAATAGTTTGCAGATTGCCAGACACTGATCGACAGTGATACAGTGACAAATTGAAGTCGTTAGGCAATGACAAGTGTCCTTTTGAGATTCCAACAACTGAGTGGACAAATGATTTAGATGCCGCACAAAATGGCATTGACAACATGTTAATAGCAGATGATCTCACTGTCATCTGATGTATACATGGTCGTTTTACATAATATGAAAAATCCGTTGTACGAATCGCAGATGGGAATTTAAGGGAGTGTTGTGAAAATTTAAATACTGTTTTAATAAATGTTACATAACTGCTGTTCTTGCTTTCTTTGTACATGCCATTTTGCTACTGTGCAGTTTTTGTTTTGTCTTCAGGGAAACCGTTTGTCGGTCCCACTGATGGTGCAATTTAATTGTATCCAGAGCTGGTTTATCTATGATGCACTGCTGATTACTAAGTGTGAAATTTTTACTGCAAGATGCAATACAAGTGCACAAGTATGTAATGTAATTTGCTACAGCACTTGTGGCCCTCCATCCATCTGTCTCTTGAAATCGTTGAACATTTCATCATTCTGGTTTTCTTAAAACAAATGCTGGCACAATTTTGACATGGCTGTCAATAAATACAGGTGGCCTGTGAAAAAAGTTTGTCATTTTCGACCAATATATGGCTGTATGTCTGAAATGATCAAAGATACAGAAACGATGCATTATGCAATACTTATAGTACGTTGTATGCAGTGCTAATGACCTTCTGTGACCTTTGTGAGTTATTTAGTTAGTAAAAACCACTCCATAGTCAACAGCCTGAAAATACCTACCAAACAAAAGGAAGTTAAGTGGTTGCTACTGTTTCTGCTGTTGTATAATCAAAGTACAAATACAGTGGCATAACTAGGAACTCCGGGGCCCCTGGACAAAGTCAAACCCTACCCTCTCCCCTTCCTCTCCCTCCCTCCTCCCCTTCCCTTCTTACCCCTTCACATCTTTCTTTCCTTCCCTTCCTCCCCTCCTACTATTCCCAACCCTTTGCCCCTTCCCTCCCTCCTCTCCCTTATAACGGCTAGGGGATCTGGGGGCACTATAGCTCCCCCAGCGGGTCCGGGCGGAGCCCGACCGCCAAACGCATTTTTGTGCAATTCCCAGCCCAAAATCTGTCAACATTTTCACCCACGTACACAAGACGCCCATACAACATAAATAGTTGTGAATTGGTATTACATATAAATTATGTGCAGGTAACGATACAATGTCTGCATTATTTGGAAGATCCATGCACCAACTCACTCGACTGCCTAAATGACTATCCAGTCGTTAAACTGATGTTCAGAAAGCTCAATGCAACGTATTGCCACATAACAGATGATAAGACTGTAAGACTAGGAGCTTATGGGCTTGTTTAAACCTAAGTTAGGACTGTTGCAATAAAACATTCTAGTTTAATATCCATATGTCCTTATTTTCATTGTAATGGGAAAATTATTTTAACTAGAAAAGTGGCAATTGCGACTGCATTGCAACTTGAGGCCGCCCGAGCCACGCCAGTCCCTTTCCGCTTTAATTACAATGTCGTGTCAAGTTTGAAGTCGCTGAACCTATCCATTGCTGTATTATTATGTGGTTTTTGCTGCTGCTACATTACGCTGTGACCTTGACCTTTGACCTTTGACCTTGAACATCTGCAAGGTATCGCCTGTGATGTGATGAAATTCTGTACCAAATTTGATTGCAATCGAGCAATCCGCGGCGGAGTTATTGCGATTTCAGTATGTGACCTAATGACCTTGAACACCGTGTAACGTGTTGGGCTCGGCTCTGCGATATTTTCCACCAAGTTTAACCTTCGACAACTTATCCGTGTCTGAATTTTAGCGTTTTTTATGCTGATATGTCATGTCAGGCTGTGACCTTGACCTTTGATCTCTTGACCTTGAACTTTTACAACACTTCGAGTGTCCAGTTTTTAAACTCTGTACAAAATTTGAGCGAAATCGAATAATCCACGGCTGAGTTATTGACGATTTAGCACATTTTCGCGTGCAATTTTTTTTGGGTGGTGGGGCAGAACTGACAGCTTTTTCACGGGTGCGTGCGTGGACCCAACTTCGCCAAACTTGGCAAGGACATAGAGCGATCATCGCAGCATTGCACTTTTGTTTCAGATTTCGGGCATGCTGCATTTTCAAACGCGGACGACTCAAAGTTGAGTGATTTTTAAACGACGCCAAATTTGCACTCTTTACCCCCCTGTGAAAATTAGGGGAAGGGTGGGCGAGATCTCTATTAATTGTTGAAGCCTTAAGACCTACGACGAACCTCCGGAATACATTTGATGGCCATCCACTGCGCGGCTGCTGAGCACGGTGGAATGATAAAAAAGAAAAAGAAAAATTAACGTCGGTCGGCCTAAAAAATTACCTGGAACTCGGGGGCCCCCTGGACTTTGTCCACCATCCTCACCCCATTGTTACGCCACAGTACAAGTACTAAAAATGCATGGTCACTTTTTATGCTTTTAATTCATAGACAAGTGAAAATTGCTCTAAAAGGTGCCTGCTAGACAAGCACATGTCATCGTAATAATAATTCTACTTATAATATCCAAGAAAATAACATCCAAGACAATGCTTATGGTGCTTGTAAACATGGGAGTTCACCCAGTTTATCTGATGAATGTAAGCAGCAATCTATCTGAAATGGTGAAACGTGAGATATGGTTACTAACTTATTATAGGCTAGACGCTGTTAGGAAGTCGCATCTCCTGCAGGCCTGTGCTGTATTGACTGTGCCATTGTTAGTGACCTTGAATGAGCTTAAACGGTCGTTCCGGCCTTGCTTCGCTATTTGTGAAATTGTAGCATCAGTAAAAAAGCGACTAACAGAAATTCATACCGTCGTTGGTATTTGAAATAGGCCTGTCTGTGCAGAGTCGAGATAAGAAACACTGAGGAAGTTATCATAGGCCTATGTGAGAATCGACATCTCAGGGGACGTAGCGCGGTTTCTCTGCGACATCTGAGCTTGGCGACAATTATTGCCCTTTGGCGTCTGTGTTTGATATCTCGACCTTGACATGGGTACGTCTGTCTGGCTGTCGCCCGTGGTGTAGCCTATTTCACTGCATGTCGCTGCCGTGGCAGGGGCGGTTCCAGGGGGGGGGTCGAGATTCGAGAGATACATCCCTGCTGGCAGCTTTAAGTGTAGCAGGCTGAATGTGCAACATAGTGAAGAGTGGCATTATGCTATGATAATGCCTGTCTGTCTGTCACACTTGTGAGTCACGTCTAAACGGTTCAAACTTCAAAATATCGAAATGTGCTTCGCACCATGCATGCAATAGAACGATGTCTGTAGTGTCTTGACACCAAACTTCGCAATGTTGAATTTAGCGGTTCAGGCCGAACGAGTGCGTTAAAGAGAGGCACTCGACACCAAAAATTTAACCAGTCGTCTGCCGTATCTCGGAAAGGTGCAAGATACGAATTAAGTTGCTATTATTCAGACATAGGAACTAGAAATCACATGCCGGCTTTACATTGGTACCAAAATAGGTGACCTTCAGTGACCTTGAACGGCATACTGGCCGTTATATTGCGTTATCTTGCCGAATTAGTCAGCTTTGGGGCCCAACTACATCAACGTGGTTGAAGTTATCCTCATACTGTCTGTGATAAAAAATTTAGCGCAAAGAATCTAGTTCTCGGCCGTATAATTATGATTTATGGTCATATTCGGAAAGAGTACTGAGCAAGAGTGTGTTAAAGAAAGTTTATACTCCCCCCACTCGAAAACGACAACTTGACTTGTGCAGCATTGCGCGGCCATGTCAGCAATAGCTGAGGTCTTGTTTGAATATTCAAAACGGTCACGTGCGGGGTTGCAAGAAAGTTGACTCTCTGGAATGCACGCGCAAGTATTTGTCTTTCAGGAGGCTTCGCCCTGGGCCCTTATATCCCACGAGGGACTGCCTGTCGACTCTGGAAGCGTCATTCTCTACTCCCGCCAACAATTTCTGGATGCGCCCCTGGCAGTTCGTGTCGAGAGCATCAAATCATTGCATTATTGTGCCGACCGACAGGCTACTGAGCGCAAACGACGTTTATCGCGCGATCGACGTACGGTACGTGGCATGCAAGTTACACGGAGGCCGCTAGCCGCTGGCTGATCGATGTCGAACCGTCCCCGCGGTATACAGGCCGATTGGTTATGCAGAACAAATTATTGCGCGGAATGCTGTGCGACTGCAGTCTCTGCAACAACCCCGACCCTGTCCCACACCACACATCCTACCAGTTGAAAATCATGTTAGTGACCGACTGCTGCTGAATAGTGACGTAGATTGCGCTCCTGGTATATCCTGCCCTTTGGGCCTTGGCCTTCGCAATCTTCGCTCGGCGAGTGGCTCCAGTGATAAACGATATCAGCGGAGAATTATACTACAGTAGACCGACATGCGTCTGCTTTTTATAATCATATAATTAATCATCTTTATTCACCGGTACATGGTAGATGTGGAAAATAATACAACAAGAAAAAAACTTAAATAGCTTAACTAAACAGCTAATTATGTTCTGTTCGACGCAATGGCTGTTGTTGCATGTCTGTCTGTCTGTCTTTCCATCTGTCTGTTTCTGTTTTGCGCTATGCATGTAACTTTGTATTTGTTAGGCCTAATGTTTTTGTATTTATTTGAGCGACCAGCTTTTATATAGATGAACCTATTTGCTTTTTTAGCCCGTCACTGTGCTTCAGCTTGTCTTATTATATTCTATTTTGCACAGTTGGCTAATAAATTGACTTGACTTCGAATAAAATCGCGACGTCGTTGTTTGCCACTTGCATCTTCTCTTACTCGTTCAGTCTTTAATGCTGAACTTAAGACTTGACTTTTCGGCAAATCATTTCCTCCATAGATCTTTTCCTTTCCTACCGGACTGATTCTACGGATTCTCGGACCATTCAGTGTTTTTATTTTGCTCAACGGCTGGATTTGTTTACATGGTGTGCTAGACTAAGCCGGCTCTTAGTCGGTTTTCGAACGCACTTAAAATCATTGCACTTTCATTTCATAAGACAGACCACCCGCGAATGCGTGCATTTTACACACGTAACTAAATGCACGCATTCGCGGGTGGTCGGCCTTAGATTAGAAGAGTCTTGTTTTTGGTGTTACTTGTCAGCGTCTGAGAGAAGAATATTCCTGAGCACACGTCAAATTCTTACCTATCATATTATACTGGCTTATAGATTTATCAGATTTCTGTACCACTCTGCTTTAATTTGAATTCAGACTGTTCTATTGTTCTCGATTACTCACAGATGAATTCTGAAACTACTTTAAAGTTGCATTAAATCTACAATAAGAGTAGAAATGCAGCGGCGGGGTTCAAGACAAGTGAATTTTGCGACACATCACGCTTATATAAAATAACAGCAACGCGGACTAAAGGATGTCATGCACATGTAAATCTGAGCTTAATCTCATCGCTATCACAGTGGGCTATACCTACCTACACACACTCATTCACTCAAACAACACAAGTCTGTTAACATGCAACAATGATGTCGATTAACGAAGGTTTATAAACAGATTTACATGCTGTCGCGCAGAATATATGAGTAAAACATCTCAAATCGGTCTTTATAATAATTAGGCCGCACGATAGTAGTCGGAAGTCTATATATTTTGCCGCTGAACTTTTTTGCACTGTCTCCCAGTCGGCCGATCGGCGCACCCTCAAAAGTACAAGTGTATTAGTTGTTGCAAGAGTCCTAGGTTTCGCACGGAAAATTCACTCAGACATTTCGTCCACCCTCCCCTAATTTTTGTAGGGGTCAAAAAGTGCAAATTTTGACCTCAATTTTCGACCACATTCACATTTTTGAAGCGCTCTTTCGAAACGGAGCAACATGTCGGAAATCGGAAACATGCATTGCAATTTGGCAGCACAGATGATTGGTCTAAGTAACTGACTCAGACATTTTGCCTATCTCTCTTCTAACTTTTACAGGGGTAAAAGTGCGAAATTTGCCTCGAGCTTTGCTTTCCAAACGGAACAACATACCGGAAATCTAAAAAGCCTTGTCATGTGCCGGCTACGTACTCCCCAAATTTCGTACGGTTCGGGCCCCGCAACTCTGAAACGCGATGAAAACTGTGAAAATGGTCGAGTTAAATCGGGTATATTATCCGCCCGTCGAGCAACCCCCATTAAAAGTATATCCGAGGTTGAGAGTCCTAGGCTCAACTAGAAAAATTCACGCGGACATTTCGCCAAACACTCCCCTAATCTTTACAGGGGAAGGGAGGGGGTGAAAAAGTTCCAAATTTAGCCTGGATTTTTCGACTTCAGTCGTCTGCGAGTCGCCGTTATTTCGAAACGAAGGATCTTGTCGGAAATCTACCGCGTACAGTGGCAGCGTTAATGATTGTCCATATGTCCTATCCAAATTTGTTAGGCTAGCTACAGTTCAAGTCTAACCAACTGCAAGAACTGACTGCTCTTTGACAGCCCTCTAGAGTCGGGCAAGAAATTTTTTTGAATCACAAATAACTGAACCGTGCATTGGTCGACTGTGCTGAAATATGGTAGGCCGGTGCACTATGGGTCCGCCAAGCCGCGCAGTGATTATCCATTTATCGAGCAAACCAAAATGGCGGGCGACGCTAATCTTTTCTAGTTAATGCTAGAAAAGGTGGCAATTAGCGTTGTATTGCCACTTGAGGCGGCCCGTGGCGCCAGTCGTGCTCCCCTTTAATTACGAGTCCCATAATGCACTGCAGCCTTCAAATTCAACTGCAACCTCTGCGAGCATAACAATGCATCCATGTACCAAGTTTCAAGAAAATGGGGCAATCATCGGCCGAAATATAGCGATCTAATCGTTTTCAATTTGGGTGTCGTCCGCCATCTTGTATTTGACCGTAAGTGGGTTTCAACCATTTTGCCGATCTGACGTTCTGACCCATCTCCCTGTACACGTGACCACCTCAGAGGCGTTTCGTGCTATAAAATGCGGGTGAAAAGAGGCGATAATGTCCGTCGTCGTCGAAGTCTGCCGTCATTAATCATTTAGGCGGTTCAGAATTCACACCATCGGCTTCGATTGGGACACACCGAGATCTGCAGTTATGCCTATGTTTGAAGTAAACTTCTATCAGCGAGAGAGTCCGCCTACACGTGGTTGATATCGTCTACAGGACGACGCGCGCGACTGCAGTCAGCCGGAGTTCGCTATCGTGGTCGGCGGGAACGACGACAGATCGAGCACATTGCATGGCTCGTTGTCGGACCGCGCGTTCAGCTCGTCGATGATCAGTTCACCGGCGGCGTGTTTCGACAGTCCAGCCGCGTGTCCTTTCACGAGCGCCGCGATCATCAACTTGCCGTCGGGCGTCAGTCCGGCTCGCAGCGAGTGCGCCTCGACGCGCTCGGGCAACTCGTAGTCCTTGGAGAACTTGCTGCGCGACAGTCGCTCCGACGTGCGCTCTTCGTGTCTCGCTTTTACCTGCACACACAACGGACCACACACAGCCGCCGATACCGACAAGTAGTAAAGGCTGGCCAGTCACTTGTCTGTACTCATAAATGAAAAAGTAAATTCATTTTTCCAGCAACATGGGCCCACAGGCCTCCGTTTTCTGTATCCCTCCGCCAGACTATATCGTGACTATACAGGGCTAGTGCATCGCCTAGTGTCCGTGTTTACTCCCCAGCTTTTACTGCTACTCACTTTGTCTACCTGGAGGAATGGCCAGGCTGAGTTAACCTAATTGGTTAATTACATTACAAAATGGCGCGAAAGCGACTCAAATCCGCGAAGGCCCGATGTGGCGCAACTATACGTTCCGTAATGAAGCGCCACCATTACACCATCGTGTGTAAATATGATAACAAAATATTTTTAGCAAAACACTTCAAACAACATTAAACAACCGGCACTATGGCCCTCTAAGTTTGCTACTGTCATCACGCTACTGCATTCCTCATTGGTCATCTGAAATGTGGCAGATCTAGGGACGAATGAAGGGGAAAGTAAGGTAAGGTAAACGTGGATTTGTATAGCGCCTCGTCGTGGACACACCTCTAAGGCGCTCAGGCATAGCAGGTGTTCTCAAGGGATTTCACAGTTTTACCTACACACCCTGCATTCATCCGCTAACGGAATGAACCATACCTGCCTTTTCCTTCTCAGCCGAAGCTGGTCCTCATTTACCGACCCCGGAGGGATGGAAGGCTGAGTTGGCTTGGGTGGCTGGTTACATACCGAAATAAGTGTCCGGTACCGGGAATTGAACCCGGACACGGTCACCCATCTCAGTACTAACCGGGCCCGACGTAGGTTAACTTCGTTGGTCGACTCGTCGACTCGACCTGGTACTTTACTATACGCCAGACCGCCACTGTCAGCAAACCTAATCTACGTGTATGAGCAATACAGCTATATACGTAACGTCAGGTAGTTTGATGCACTTGCTTTGGCGCCTGTTGATATCACGGCATCACAAAGTTATATCTTCTACTTACGTGTTTATGCCATTATCCTCTGACCAACAACGAATGAATCTCGGTAGACGAACCTTCAGTCTCGACTCTTTTATTAGGAATATGCTGATCTCTTTCGGCGTGAACGTAGTGCCAAGGTCGACAACGAGAGACAGCCGACGACGTCCGTCAAGGTCGCGGATGACGGGCACACCGAGCAACTCACGCGGACAGATGGACGGCGCAGGCGGCGCTGGACTGCCAGCCCGCGATGATGACTTAGATCGTGGTAAGGACGCCGTCGACCCGCCGCCGCCGCCGCCGCCGTTGTGGTTGGCGGAAGAGCGCGTGGAGGACGCGGGGCTCGATGAACCAGGTCCGGACGATTTCTTTAAATTCAACGTCACCGGGGGCATCGAGGCTTCGACCACCAAAATGCCGTCGGTTGTTAATGTCGATTTGAGCTTGGTGTGGTCCACCTCCTGCGATGTGGTGTGGTCCACCTCCTTCGGTGTGGTGTGGTCCACCTCCTGCGATGTGGTGTGGTCCACCTCCTTCGGTGTGGTGTAATCTACCTCCTTCGGTGTAGTGTGGTCTACCTTCTTCGGTGTGGTGTGGTCCACCTCTTTCGGTGTGGCGTGGTCCACCTCCTTGGTGTGGTCCACCTCCTTCGGCTTCTCGATCTTGCGGACGTACTCGCGTGATGCTCCGTCGTCGCCGCTCGGCGTCGTCGTCGCTCGCACGATGATGCGTTCACCGTCTGTCGTCACAGCGATCTCGTCGTCGTCGAAACCAGACACGTCGAACCGCAGCTTGCAGCGCCGGCCGCCGTCAGGGTACTCAAGGAACAAGGTCTTCATTTTGCGAACGTCCAGACAGTCGGTGCTGCCACGTCGGCGTGCGATAAACGGCTCCAACGTCGTCTCGTCGCTATCCTTTGACCGCTCAAGCGGAAGCAGCTGGATCACTTCTTCGCGCATGCGCGCCACGTCGCGGTTCCAGTCTCGTCGCTTCTTGCGCAGTTCCTCATCGACTTTCTTCTCCATCTCCTTCAGTCGCACCTCCTGCCGCGCGCCGAACGTCAGGCTGTCGTGCGTCAGCGGTACCTGATATCCAGTCCCGCTTTCTCCGCCGGAAGTGCCAGTTCCTACCGACGACGACGACGAGGCAATGGTGCTGGTTGCCGACTCCGATGACGTCATGGCAGTACGCTTTGATGACGTCGATGATGATGACGCCATGTCACAGAGACGTCAGAACCAGCGAGCTATAGTCGATGCAGTCAGTATAACCATCATCACTTGAGTCATAACTCCAAAACGTGTCAAGCGTTAGTTGCCGATAGTTTCCAGTCGAGTGCACATTGATCTTCAGACACAGCGGCGGGTTGTTGAGTTCAAGCGTCGCGGCTTAATCGCAGCACGACACCGAGCAAGACGCCTGTATCGCTGTCAGCGCACACTGTGCCTGTAGACAGTACCGCAACACCGTCGTTACACATACCGAAATGCTGTCTGATTTGCAGTAGGAAAAAACAATTACCGTAAACTTATAAACGTCGGGTCTCGAATAAACGCCGGCCTCTAACAAACGCCGGGTCTCTATACACCCAGACAGTTGCCAGCATATAAAGCCGATACACACATACATACAAACCACGCTTAGAACATTCTACGCACTATTAATGTGCTAATTTGACTCTGCTATCGATTTTAGTCGATGATGACAAAAGAATAAACATTAACGTATGGTATACCC
>Ga0049105_1000935_pt1 | contig 11762 bp, 9 predicted proteins | sample WorMetvaBAHAMAS1_FD_61260 | JGI IMG/M metagenome (GOLD analysis project Ga0049105, IMG submission 61260) | Worm MetaG Olavius vacuus BAHAMAS.1 | ecosystem: Host-associated > Annelida > Digestive system > Unclassified | place: Germany: Marburg | collected 2013-04-09 | reverse complement strand
AGGTGACTGGACAAATTAATACGCATGATACTACATCTAAACCGATAAAAAGAGTCGAAACAGACATCATCAGGCAAGGAGTTCCATACGTTGACAACACGTTCACAGAAAAAATTTGAATGCACACAAGCAGTAGTTTGGTGCTTAAAAAGTTTATATTTATGTCCACGAGTGAACGTGAACGTGAACGTGAACTGTTTTACGACGACATCCGATACGTGCTACAAAGTACAATAGACTTGCGCATAAATTATGGCCATTGCGCCACATAGGGTTTAATATAGACCGAAAGCAACAAGAAACCATCACAACGGTAAAGCGAAACTTAAACGATAAATTACAAGTAAGTAACGGTGAAATTCACTTCACTCGTGAATGCGTGAATTTAGTTACGCACACTAACTTCACCGCTATATGTGTTACAGAAGCCGACTTTGGATCAATAAGTTCAATGCTCGAGGAACCGGTTATGAGTCGGAACGCAGGTTTAAGAAATTTGTTGAAATAACGCAACGTGAGAGCCATTGCGCCGTTCAAGGTCATTCAAGGTCACCGATTTTAGTACCAGTCGAAAGCTCATATACGACTTCCTATTAGTGAATAATACAAACTTACCTTCTATCTTGCACCGTTTCCAAGTTACGGTCAAATTTTCGCTAGTGAGAGGGGAGTGCCTCACTTTAACGCTGTCGCTAGGGATGACCCCTGCCAATATCCCCGTAAGTGATATATCACTAAAACTAGATTCGTTGGCCTACATTTCTGCCGTAGAAAGTATCGTTGTATTTTCAACCACTTTTACGTAATCCGTCCGAAAGCTACCGAATTGGGTGAAATTACGCGGAGGTTACGGCTATTACGCCGTTCAAGGTCATTCAAGGTCACCGATTTTGGCACCAATCGAAAGCTCATGCGACTTCCTATTAGTCATTAATAGTAACTTACCTCCTATCTTGCACCGTTTCCGAGATATAGCATTGGAAAGTCCAAAATTGCTATATTTGGCTATTCCTCTTCGGTTTAACCCCCCCCCCCCAACGAAGGGGTTTCTCTAGGACGATCTCCGTAAAATTTTTATCGAAAGGTTACAGATGGCCAAGGTAGCAAATGGCGTAGAAATATTGCCGAAAATTTCAATCGTCTGAGTAGGGTACACGAACGTTGCAGACAGACGGACGGGCGATAGCGTATAACGAACGTGAAGGTGAGCTCACGTTCGCTAAAAATCACAAATAAAAAGTATATTTTAAACTTATTTATTTGTACCTTATCCTGGTACTGTAATAAAAAGAAAAAGAAAGATTTTGATAAAAAAATAATAGCAAGAGCGAAGGAAGTGTAACTTAAGTAAATTCAACTAGCTACTTCCGTCATAGCAGTGTGTATAATTATGCAATAAGAAGTTATTATTAATTAATTCCCTTTATATGTGTGTCCTTTAATCGCATAATGTCCATTTGTCGATGTGATATTGAGACGGTTGCTGCGACAGTAGTATCGACAAGCTTTCTTCGTCTTGTGACTGAGCAGCCGACCAACGCGCTGCCGCAGATCGTCGGCAGTAAGCGTCGCGCTGCTGTAAATTTCACGTAGTTCGCCGCGTGTAGACGTCTCGGTAGATCGATGATAATAAAACGAAAGTTAATACCGCACTTAACGCGTAATGCTGTAAGACTGCCAATGGGCAGAGCGTGCTTACGGCTGCTGCTACTGCTGCTACTGCTACCACTGCCAGTCCCATAACGCTGCGACCCGGGCGTTGCTAACTGATGAGGTCAATCGGTCAGCCGCAGACTGCTGCACTGATTTGCTCGATAATAGAACTTATCTCGCACAAATGCAATCATATCACATCACGGTACGTCGTATGACCTGTTTCTGAGAACATTACAACGGTGGCATTGATAGCAGTAATTTTATTATTTCTCTGTCTCGACTGAACAGCAAGACCTACATTGCTGTTAGCGAAGTACAAGAGTACAAGACTACAGCCACAAAGTAGAAGAGCAGATTTTACTGGGAATCGACATTGGCTCAATGACCAACATTGACCTACAATAATAGGCTTATTATGACGTGCTCTTCGGTGACTACAAGCTATAAGCCACGGTTGTTAACCTCGGGTCGTGACATGCATGAAGTCGTTTGGACGCCATGAAGTCAAAGAGGTTGTCAGTCTAAGAAGAACCCTCCTCTTCGTCTCTACTCCTGTCTATTCACTGTACCTTTTTCTCTCCCCTTTCTCTTTTCTCAAATGAAGTAGAATTATTCTTTCCATACAAATTTACAGATTAGTTTTAAAGAAAGCTTAGCTCTTTTATGTCATAGTCACGGCACTGGCAAGGAGTTTCTCAGGGGACCGTGAGACTAAAAGTGTTAAAACCCACAGTGTTGAAAGATTGTCTCACCGGTGTTGAGAATCTTACAGTAGAAATAAGCTAAGTTATTAAGTTTGTGCTGTAGTTGCTGTCAAATATTTTCGACGAACAGTAGTGTTAGGTCTAATTAATTAAAATCTTTGTCTTTAAACATTGTTGACAGACAAAGACACTATGTTGTATTTTGGTTTCGTCATTTTATTATTTCAGAAGATTGAAAACGACAGTATGAGAATAGAAAACAAGATTGCCTTTCAATTGACCGCGAGCACGATACAGACAGAGACATGCTCTGTCATTACATGGTCTGTCTGCGGATCGGAAAACGTGGCTGCAAGCAGGTAGTGTCATACTTCGAATGACTGGAATGGACTTGCCGTCACTGCAGTTGCAGCAAGACATCGCCATGTATGTCACAGAAGGGGTGTGGAGATGAAATTTCAAGCATATTTGCTCTTGTTACCTTAACCTTGACCCTATGACCTTGATAATTTGAAGACCTTGATATACGAACTTGCGTAACGATTCTGGAAGATGTAACAGCATGCCAAAAAGGAACTTTCTCGGTCAAGACTGTGAAAAGTTAGTTGCGTCTGTCTGTGCGTCTGTAATGACAGACACACAGACAGACGCAACCGAACGCATTACCACGTCGCATTCGCAGCTGGTAACAAACTGATAGGAGAGCATTAATGCAAGACATGCGCGCTCTCAGCATGTGAGATATTAAAAAGACGTGTGTACGGCGCTGAGCGCTGTCACTCTGATGATGGTGAGAGTAATAAACAGGCAGGTGTCGAACCACCTGCATGATACTGCTGCATGACATGTGGACGGTGAAATGGAATTAGCAACAGCACGTGTCGCTTTCAGTCGACGAACACCGTGATGCTGCAGAAACCGTCTAAGCCGAAAGTAATTTGCTCTCCAATGAAATACAAGCAGATTGTTTTAACGTATACTTCTACTACTACTACTACTACTACTACTACTACTTCTTCTTCTTCTTCTTTTTCTTCTTCTTCTTTCCCTTCATTGCCCGGAGGAACATGGGTGGCTGACAATACCCACGTGAACTTGAGTCTTCTCCATCTCTGTTCATGTCATCACCTTCCCATCTCTTTCTCCAATGTTCTCTTCCACATGTTCTTCGGTAGTCCCATGTCTCGGCGACCCTGAGGAGTTCACCTTAAAGACTGCTTCATGATGTTGTTGCTGGACTTTCTCAGTGTGTGAACTATGCAATTCTATTTCTGGCGCATAATGGTTGGCTCCATTTGATTATATCCAGCCTTACTGGGCCGGCTCTTAGGCGGATTTCGAACGCTCTTAAAATCATTTACTCTATAGTTCATGTTTGGACATTTTGTCATTGCAGCTGATATTGATGATTCTTCTCAGGCAGGTGGTCGTAAACACTTGTATTGTGTTTTGCAGTGACTTGGTTGTTGTTCATGTTCTAGATACATATGCTGTAGAAATACAGACATTACACTGGAGTTTCAAACAATCTTAGATTAGATGTCCAAATCTTTGCCAGCATACGAAAAGCCACTCTTGCTTTTCCCAGACTCGCTTTGACATCCTGTTGTGTATCGACTGTACTAGTGACTACTCACATGATGTAAATTCGGTTACTTCTTTTATAGCCTAACTCAGGCAGCCAACTTGACGAGTTGTGAGTTTCGATTTAAACATTTTCTTATTAACTTTGTGTTTTTGCTGTTTATACGCAACTGCATACGCTGTGGCTTAAATTAGAGAACTCATCTCGATAAAGCGTGGCAGTAATTAACAATAAGAAAAAATATGATACGTAAACGAGCGATTGCTTATACAATACTTCCAGTATATGAATGTATATCGCAACACGAAAATACGTTGTCATAAATCCGCACACATATGACGGCACGAAAATAGACACTCGGGAACAGGCGAATAGCTCTGAATCGTCGATAAAAGAAATTGTCCCAGTGCGTCTTCAGCCCATGAAGGTACGGGGCAAAGTGGTACTTGGGGGAGAGGCAGCGATGGATTTGGGTGGGTAGCGATGTAAGCACCCCAGCGGGGTCTTCCGTTGTCTTCCATTCTGATCAATACACATCAGTGATGGGCATAACTATTTTAAAAGTAGTTACACTACTATAGTTAATCATAAAGTGAAAAGTAGTTAGTAATTACTTTTAACCACTTACTTTTCGTTACTGCGGACTGCAATGATCTTCAAGTTGTTAACAACAAATAATAAAGATCTTTCTCATTGTGTGGCGGATTCAATTCCATTTCCGGCGCATAATGGTGGGCTCCATGTGATCATATTTGGTATTCATCATGATGCATTTATAGCAAAACTGAATGTTGATAAGAAATGAAGAGCAACAAAAAGTGCGAAATAAAGTAGTCGTAATGCGAACCAAGATTAGTCTACTATTGACACAGAGATGAGGACTTCATCTCGCGATGGTGCAGATTAGTCAATCTTCTGCATATTTTGTCTCTAAGTAATAAGCAGCGAAATGCTGTTTGAATGCATAGCTGAGCCAGGTCAGAGAGTTTGTCAGTTATTACGTTATTTCGGAGCCAATTATGAGGACGTCGATCGCAGGTATGAAAAAATCCGTATCTCTGCCTTAGTACTTCCAACTGGTAACACGGCAAGTATTTTCAGCATCTGTCTAACGTTTGAAAAATAAATTATCTGCATGTTCGGACGGAAGACGCATAGCGGAAATTTAAGTGATTAAACCTTGTCCCAAGCAATTATTTTACCAACGCTGAAGTTGGCTTGACAAGGAAGATGAGAGCATCTTGTGGCTCCATTTAGACTGCAGGCAGTATCTTCGACTTCTTCAAGCGCAATAGACTTTTGTGACAATCGCGCTATAGGCCTATATATCTACGTATACCAAACCAGACCATTCATATCATATTTTTTACAAATAATATCTGGTATTAACGCATATAGCTTATAATGTGCTTTGTTTTCCTTACCAAAACGAAACTTCGTCGCTGCAGAATGCAGATGCTGCATCTGAAAAGTAAATGTCTACTTTCCTTTTTCAATACTGAGACACTCCGATGGACATTAGTTTCGTTGCGTTTGCCTGTTGCACACTCGTTGACATTTTTCTTCTGCTCCTACTTTGTTGGCGAGTGCTGTGGCTAGTCCTTCAAATATACTTTGTCAAACCATTCATCAGTTCCACTGCGAAGGTCCGTGTACGATTAATGAATCTGCTCAATCGTCTGGAATGCAAAGTAGCCTACACTTCCACGAGTGTCACCCTGCAGTGAAGGCACAATAAGTCTCGCAGGCTCTATCAGTTCTTTTGCACGTATAAAACCGACCACATTCTCAAAGCTTCTCACTTCTCAGTTTAAGATGCAGTCTATTCGCCGATATTCTGGTTTATTAGTCCCAGCTTCAGGTTTTATCATTTAGATAACATCTCATGTCATGTTCTGCTTGACTGATTTCAGCGAATGTGATAACGAAATATGTAAATATGTTCGTATAGCTCAACTACTGGTTCGAAGGTGTTATGCTGTTCGATTCATCGTGTTCTACATAAGTTATAAATTTTGATTAGGGCGCAGTGTAATAGTCGTTTAAAATCCCAACATTTTATTATTATTACAGGCTATAGGTTAGGCCTACAGATGCCGACATTAACGACATTACTATACAGCAGAAGCTGACCAGTACAAACGATAATAAAACAGATTAACAAAAATAAAACTTCGTGGACAAAAAAGTTTTTAAAGGGTGTTACATGTCACCCTAGTCACTCCTAGCTCTGGTTTCACCTGTGTTCCCTTGCCCCCCCCTATGGGGACCCTAGAGAACGTGTATGCATGTTGGCACATACAGAAGCGTTGCAAATCAGTGTCGTGGCTCTGTTTCGATATTTATGCGATAACGACGACCATCGTTGTATGCAAATGTAAGCGTGACATTGCGCGAAATTTTCATATCTTACTATTATTGATTCCTTTGTGCGACACGGCGAGATGACTATGTGGAAATTTCGTTTTGGCGGACGAGCAGCAGGAGCCGAAAGCCGCCTACATGTAAACGCTGTCGACCGGATGCGGAGGCTATTCGTCCGTCAATTCCTCTGACAACGATCATTCTTTCGGCGACGGTCCGCTCCAGTTAGCAGCCTATTCTCGATATTGGATCTGTCCCAAAACAAGTGGATTGGGCGTTGAGGACAAAGTGCTGTTAAATATTAAACGATCGTAAAAGGGAGGTCTAATAGCGTGACCTGCAAGTGCGCGTAGGCCATCAGTGACCTGAGACTAACTACAACGTCGTAAACAACTTCGGACAAATCAATGTTTTGTGACGCATCGTCTTCCTAAGATTAGCAGTTCTCGGAACACGTGGTTTATTGGCCTATCCACAGTAAATGTGGATTTAAAATTCGTTTTTGTTAATTACAATATTGTCATTATTATATAAACTTTATGCAGGTTGAGATTGAGGTTGACTAAGGTTTAACGTTCCACCAAACACATTATTTTATACGTTATATCGGGGACGGGTTTTCACGGGTCAAATAACCTAACCAGCAGTGTCAAAGAACTGAATGAAGAACTTCATGTAAGTAGTAAATTAGTAGATTAGAACTAGTAACATGATAAACATTTATGTAAGCTGGAGTTGGGTCTATTTTAACATCTGACTCAAGTGCCTCCAACCCGATTCACAACACTAGTGAACATGACCCAACTTGACCCGCACAGTTCAAAACACTATTTGCCTGTACAGGCCTGGCAGGCCATCGCAAATAGTGTTTTGAACTGTGCGGATCGAGTTGGGTCATGTTCACTAGTGTTGTGAATCGGGGTGGGGGCACTTGGGTCAGATGTTAAAATAGACCCAACTCCAGCTTACATAAATGTATAACGTGACCGAATTCTAAGAAAGTAACGTTAACCGGAAATTATGATCGTTGTCATTTTCTGCATGAATTATGCGTAATAGTTATGTGTACGTAAAATTAAATTTGCCTAAGAACTTCAGGACCCGGCCCGATCCTACCTGTATCCAACTTTGTAAGCTTACATAACGATAATAATGACGATAAATTTATTGAAAGTTGGACATACTGGTTGTAGTGAATTTAGTTGATAATTTGTCGCTTTTGTGATTTGAACTATTTCGTTATTTTGTTAGTCTCATCACTATTCGTTACTGTTTGTTCTGCGTTGACTTTGACTCGGATAGGCGACATTACACTTCGTAGCACAAACTCTGCAGGGAAGGATCAGAAACAAAGATAAAGAATGATAAAGGACTAACACTAATAAGTGCGTCGTAGCGCGAATAGTTGCACATGGCGGATTATGTTGACACAGCGCAAGAGCAGCGGCTGTCAGGTTTTTCATCCAGACGGTCCGTGGGAGTACTTACGTTGACGACGCCGGTGGCGGTACACAATGCCTGGCTAAACTCAGTCCACACAGTCGGTCGGTTCGACTGCAAATGAAGAAAAAGACTTGCGGGACTAAGTGCTCAGGTGAAAAGCCGGGATAATGTGACAGCTGCAGTTAAAAACGCAGGACAAGGCATAAATGGAAAGCGAAAACATTAGTAATGCATTGATATTTTTACCCACTAGCTAGTTACTCGGGTACTGTTCGTTGCATTATACTTTAATACACCAGTTTTGTTATCGATAACGTTATCGGGCAGTTGTTTTTCAGATATTTGCATGCATTTTTCATAATATACGACTTCTTTCAAGATGCTCTCGTGGCCTATTGTGATTTGTTTTTTTTCGCGCATTTTCTATTTCTGCGTTTGTCTTGGGCGCGACGCAGCATCCGTCTGCACTGGTATAGCGCGACTGATTAAGCTCGGCCACTGTGATCTATGTACCCTACATGTTGCAGCAGCAGCTTGCCACCGTCCATCGTCGTTAGACGCGCTGCTCTCTTGACTTACACGTATAGCCTACTCATTCAGACGCGCGATCTTGCCGCAGCCGCAGCAGCAGCAGCTGCAGCAGCCCGCTGCTCATTCCATCGTCAGTTACTAACGCCGCGGTGCGTTACATCTTCCCGACGACGCACTGTATCATCAACTTGTGTTATAATATGATAATATATTAATCTCAATTCACACAATACAGTGTAGAACACGACAGACAGATGCAGAATGATATATACAGGAAGAGCACACAGAATACACTAAAATACTAATCTAAAAACCGGCTAAGTGACAAACGAATGCTTGCCACACACAAGCACGAAACCGTCCATGAGCCTGAAACTGAGTGACAGAGTAGTACTTACACAATAGTTGAAACTCCTTACTAGCAGTCAGCGAAAACAACAGATTCATTACTAAAGTGTGATGCGCAATAATGTATACTAAATGATATAATACTAATATTTTTTTATTAAGCGCTACTTATTAATAAAATTTACTTCGAAGGCTATAGAAGAAAACGCGTAGTTATGAAGCATGCTAATTTTGCAGCAGGAATTGTTATAGAGATGATTAAACAACCAAGAAAAACGAATTATTCAGAAACAGGCCAACGTTTGAAAGTCAGTTAGATGGAGAAAATGATATAAAACTGATTTCAGCGCAGATTTACAATAGAATTTGTCTAAGAGGTGGGAATAATGTTGTGTAATATAAAGTGTAATATAAATTACAAATTACAATAATAGTTTGTAATTCCATTACAACTGTGTTTTTGGTAATATGTAATTTTATTCAAATTACATGGTGGAATAATTAATAATTTACAATTGTATTTCTGCAAATTGCATTTGTAAAGTATAATGCTTCATTCGTGACGGTCATTGATAACAGAAACTGGTGCAACGTTTAATCGACATATTTGAGTGAACACAATTCACTTGTCGCTTTCACTTACTTTGATCATTCGATTATTATCCGATGCGTCTTCGTTTCTATAACTCTATGGTGTAAAGGCTGTTTGTTCAGTCTATCGCTCAATGGTCGTCCATAGTCTTCACGCGTCCTGCCGAGCGGGAACACACGTAAAGTCAGCACCCGCTAATCAAGGCGACATCGCCTATGCCTTATCAATGATGCATTTCGCTAAAAGCTTTATCGGCTGAGCAGCGTTTATTCAGTTTGTGGTGTACATGGGCGGTGGTTTGGTCAGGAATGATGCCTGACTTGATTAGAGCCTCGGAACGGATGACGGTGCAACGAAGCGGTCTCGTGCTGACGATATGGTAGGCGTCGCGATCTGCCACATGCGAGAACGGTGTCGGAATCAGCTGACACCGTCACCGTCGCCGTCGTCGGCGAGCACGTGTCCATTCAGCGCATTCCAGATGTCAGTCAGCGCAGCTGGGCAGGCGCTGTGAGCAACCTCACTCGTCCACTCTCTATTCACGTCTCGTTTTTTACGTCTTTCGATCCACCGCTTCCGTTTCCCCTTTCGATTACTACGCTCTCACACCTACATGAAGCCTTCTTCTTATTCGCTCAACCACTGCCACAGTGGTGTGAGGATTACGACTTTCATATTCTCTACGCATCAGGAACTTATTTTGTTGACGTTATGTGATGTGATAGTTGTAGATTATCTATAATTCGAAACGTTTCACCATTGGTAAACTCGAGAACTCTCCGATCTGCATCGCATAATTTCCTACATGTCCCGTTCACAAGCACGGCTGTCGGTCGTAAAGCCTTCAGATATGCTGCTCCTACAGTTTGGAATTCCATCCCATTCAACATCAGACATTCACCTTCTATTGGTTCCTTTAAACGTCATCTTGAAACGTACCTTTTCACCCTCCCCGGTTAGTCTTGTTCTCCACCTAGCGACGCCAGCGCCTCCGACTCGATCCTCGAAATTGGCGCTATATAAATCATGTAATAATAATAATAATAATAATAATAGTTGGTGTCACCGTTCGAGCTCATTGGCTGAAGGCTGCAGGCCGAACTCCACAAGGCAAGCCACAGTGCGATTGTAGCTTGTTTTGTTTATTATTTAGCGTCTTAATCTGATGCAGCGATCATAATGTATGCGTTTATTCCCGTACATAGGGCAGCGATCACAAATACTTTGTATTCTTTTTCTAACCGGAAAGCAACTACGAAACTCTGTCAACTTCATACCAAAAAAGAATAAACAAATACGCTACTGTTTACGTTGAGATTGAAAACTTTCTGTCAGAGAATTATAAATTAATGCATGTTATGTTTACAGAGACAGGAAAGCGCAGCATGCGTTCTCATAAAGTCTACAGTCGTTCAACGTTGCCCGCTCTGCAGGCAAGCCAGCAGCAGCAGCAGCGTCACCATCATCATCAACATCATCCAGCAACGTCATCTCGACGTAAAGTATCGTCACCGGAAATGTTACGAGCTCCGTCACAGCATCTGTCGGCGTCCTCGTCGATCGCTGGCCAGCGCCGGTCGCCGCACGCTACGGCACCGCTGAAGATGAAGTCCATCGGGCGATCGAGGCCCCTGCCACCGCTCGAGCCGCTGAAGGCCGGACACCGTATCGACCCGCAGGAGCGTATTTTCCTCGAAGCAGCGGAGCGAGGAGACAAGCACACTGTGCAACGCTGCTTGCAAGGAGCGCAACCAGTTAACATCAACTGCACCAACATCCTCGGTCGCTCCGCCATACAGGTAATGAAGAACACCTGTTTATTTTTCGGCGCCACGTACTTGCACTTACTTTGCCTGATTTTCGTAAGTTAAAGAAATGAGATCTCCGCAGAGACAGTAAGTAAGTAAGTAAGTAAGTAAGTGAGTAAAGTACATTACACTCTTATAACGTATGTTCTCAGAGGATCAGAAGTAGGTGTCTGCAAAGAGATGAGATTTTAACCCATCTCTAAACTTTCTGCGACCAATCAATGTCGAGCGCAGATGTGCTGGAAGAGAGTTCCAGACGGTCGGTGCAGCAACTGAAAAACTCCGTCGGCCGAGCTCAGTTCTGGTGCGAGGAACCAGCACATACTCTACAGTAAGTTTGCATGCCAAGTTCGATTGACGCTACTCACAATCATCGAGGCAGGGAGTATGATGTCCAATTACATGAAACTAGTATGTAATGTACTGCAGCCGGGTGAGCGAAAATTCACCATTCGGTCACGTCTTCGTCGATGGCGTAGAACAACGCTGTCGCCGCGTCACGAAAGTTCAGAGTTCAGAAATGCTGGACTTTCACTGATTTCTTCTTGTATTTGCAGTTCAGCTCCGTCGGTAGCGTGGTGAAGACAGGCAGAAGGACGTAGACGGTATCTATCTATAATATAAAAGTTCCTAAGGGCTCTGTTTGACCGGCAGGCGATTGGTCGAAGCGGCCTGTCAACCGGCAGAGACATATCAGAGGGCGGCGACTGAACGACGATGTCGGAGTGTTT
>Ga0049105_1000934_pt1 | contig 11766 bp, 7 predicted proteins | sample WorMetvaBAHAMAS1_FD_61260 | JGI IMG/M metagenome (GOLD analysis project Ga0049105, IMG submission 61260) | Worm MetaG Olavius vacuus BAHAMAS.1 | ecosystem: Host-associated > Annelida > Digestive system > Unclassified | place: Germany: Marburg | collected 2013-04-09 | reverse complement strand
GTTATGCTCAGAAGCGTTTGTCCGGGATGGCAGAGGACGCCATGCCCCTGAATTTAGGCGGCCCCTAAGTTGTAACTGTAACTGTAACTAAAGTATTTATATTGCGCTTTCTACTAAAAAACTACTAAAAGACCGGAAGCGCATTACAGAGTCATTTACATATATTCAGCGAAGCTCCGGTTAAATAAAACAGTTTTAAGACGGTTGTCTCCGTTTTCCATACGCTAAACTGTGCATTTACCTGCGGCTAGCCTGGCTGACAAAGCAGGTATTGTTTTAGCCGCGTCTGTCCGTGTGTCCGTCTCTCTGTCCGCAAAAAGTGAAAAACTACTAATCAGACATTAATGTAACTTTGTTGAAATATTATCATGGTGAACCCTGGGACTGATTAGAGTTTGTTGATATTTGACCCTGACCCTTGACCTTGAAAGCTAAAACTGATGGCAGCGCGCAGGTATTGTGCTCCCTAGGAACATAGATTAGTATAAATTTTATTTGAACATGCATTACAACTGAGTCTGACAGCCATTATTCTATTACATCACGAAAGCCGCAGGAAATCAATAAACTTGGAGCACTGGTTGGTTATCAGTACATGAACACGACGCGGGTCCCGCGGAATATAACAGCGCCGCAGATCGTTAGCTAACAGTATTCACAGCATACGACTACAAACGTGGCTGTTAATCTCTAGAACAAGTGCAAACAAGTTTCAGCGCAAGGACGCGGCCGACGACAAAAGGCGCTGCTGAATCCACCTCAGAATAATGGGTCTCTGCGCTACTATTCAGCGCCCGAACAGTCTCCAATCCGCTGTCAAAGAATGTCAACACAGCCTCGCCGCGCCGCGCCACTATGATGTGCTGTAAGTGCAGGGTCGTATCCAAATTCCGAATAGCAGAAAGGATACGCTAAGTCCCGGAAAATATTGTAAACACACCTGAACTGTTTCCATGCAGGTTTATTGTCAAAAGCTGGCTATACTTTTAATAGACATCCCGTGACCACCCGTTTGCGGGCCTGGAATTCTTGAGACTCGAGACTCGCTCTCGAGACGGACAGGACGTGAAAACGACGGACCAAGTAGCGAGGCATGAAAATGCAGGATATAAAAATGCAGGACAAAATGCAGGACATGAAATTGTTACATATTTTAATGGTATTGTTATTATTAGTATTATTAGTATTGTCTTTTATTACCACCCACAAAAATACATAAAACACAAAATAATGATTACACATCATAAAACTATACGGCGTAAGAGCGTATGGCAGCAGAGCTGTTTTTTGCATTTGTTTCTAATGTCGTATATATAAGTGATATAATATTCAACTATATGAAGAGTACGAACTGTTTCAACGAGCTATTTTGTGCATTTGATTTTAATGTCGTGAGTATACTGTAACTGACAGAATAATGAACGCTCTGAATAGTACGAACTGCTTTGACGAGTTCTTCGTTCGTGAATGAGCATTTTTGTTAACGATAACGGTAATTTTCATTATAACCTGGCAAACGCAAACTATACAGAAGAAAAACATTATGCCCCAACGTACAAAACCAACACAACGTGCTATACCAAATTACAGCGTTACGAACTAGCACCCGGTAACTTCAGAGCAAGTAAGCTATTGTCTCATGCAGGATGTCCTGCATTTTCAGCCAGCCCTCTGTGAGAATGACGCCGGCCGGCGTGAAGGTACAGAGGGACGAGAGCTATTACAATAGCACTCACCGGCTCGTTGATAGCACGTATCGATATGTGGAATACAGCTGCTGCCGACCAGCTTCTGATGATAGCGCAAACAGAACAGTCGATCGGCGGTTACTCGACCGACGCGGCACTCGCAGATAGCGGCCCGCGAACAGAGCATTCCTTCTGGACACGTCTCCGGCTCGGACATGTTACAGGAGTCACCGCCGTAACGCGCTGTCAACATGCACGCACTGCATCACACGGAAGCCACTCAACTCGTCACACGGTAAACTCGTCACATGCCAAAATTTGGGCTAGGTTATTATGGTGTGACGAATTCACCATGACGACTTCAGTTTTAAGTAATTTTGGCGAGCTCACCGTAAGATGATCAAACAAGAACCAGGGCAACGATGGTATAGTCCGTCTACTCTCGCCACGTTCGCTAATATCGCCGCACAGCAAAAACTACACGGTGACACTATAGTAGTACTAATTAAAAACTAATTAATACTAATTAATTGGTTAACTAACATAATTACGTGTTGAAATAATTCCGTTTTGTTGTTGCATGCTTCCGTTACAAAAACTGCATTTAGTATTTACTACTTAACACGGAGCAGACACTTTGCTACACAGAAACCTTCGAAATCGCATTAAAATAAAGTGGCAAAAAATCTGTCGCTTACGTTGACTTTAACTTTTAGTTCATAACTATTGCTACGACTTGTGACTGATATTCAACTACTACATTCTGAGTTACAGTGTTAATATTAGCACTATTTTAGTTGTGTTGTCATTGCCACAGACCGAGCCAATTGTCGAAAGAAGATTTTTTAACGAGAAATATTTACCTGTAATGCATTTTCCAGTGTGCTTATGTCTCTTCTGAGTGAGTGGGTTGCACATGCAGATGCCAACAGAGCAGCCTTCGTACAGCCAGTGGCATGTCTCACCACCGCTGAGCGCGTCGTTCGGCTGTCGACAGTCGTCGTCGTGATGACAGTGTACTAGTCTGTTCGTCGACGTCGAGGTAGACAGTTGATGATGATGTTGATGACGGTTGTCATGGTGACGCGACGCTACTGCACTACTTCTCCACGCACCTGCAGACCGAGTACGATACGCACGAAACAGCGGATTTCACGCAGTGAATTTGCTAACAGTGGATTAACCGTATGAACAAATTGAGAACGTGCAAGAAAAATTTCAGAAATGAAAACGAACCACTCGAATAAATGAAAATTCCTTATTTCGGTCTGCCAATTTAAGATATAGCAAAAATACGCTGGGCAGATGTGAATTTGAAATTGTAATGTTGTGGGCATGTTTTCCACGCCATCTTTTTTTGAATGACATTTTTTCGGTAAAACTACTGTGAAAATACAACCTTTAATATTCATATGCGCGTTTCAGTGTTGTAAGTTTACACGATCTCTTAACGACAAGACTAGTATAGCCGCCTGATTGACAAGTCGACATCGGCCGTGAAAGCCGTCGTCACAAGTATTATTCGATACGACTACGATACGAGATCGTACAGTCGACTGGCTTTCAACGAGTGCGCTACGAGTTAATTACCTGCCGAAGTGTCATAGTGTCCTTGTAAGAACAAAGAACTCGCAGCGTATGAAACTCGTATCGTAATTGTATGATAGGTGTGACTACGGCTCTAGTAGCGTGATGCCATATACTCAACAAAACAGAAGCCTACGGCACAGAAATAGTGGTTATAAACCTACGGCTACAGATAATGAAGTGACAAATAATGGCGTACCGAGAACAGTCACTAGCCAAACGGCAGTCGCTAATGTTACGTCCATCTGCAGCAAACACCATACAGCAAACACACCACGATGTTATTTTATACAGACCACCTATCACTTTCTTTGCCGCGCAACGCTTATTAGTGACGTTTCCACCCGAGCCTCCTAGGGGGCGTGTTCTGCCTGGTGACCTGCAGATCCGCATGCCCTCACTGCTGCCATCTAGACATAAAGGTAGCTGTAATTTGCCTTTTTAGCGATTTATGTTTTTATTCTAATGAATAACTTAAATTACATAAAATTTGCATAACGCATGATGAATTCGATTGAAAACGATATTTTTTTTAAATCGCGGTCTACTGCAAGGACAGTTTACCAGGCCACGTGGCACTTGCTAAATGTCAGTTTCGATAAGGTAAGCCTAGGTGTTTAGGGCGATCAGATATTAGAAAGCAAAAATCAGGATGAAGACAATATTATTTACGCAACACTTTGCCAGTAATAATAGCCTATCCTAGTGTATTCGAGTTTGCCTATATTTAACAGTATTAGTAGTAGTAGTGGTGATGATGCTGTTTGTGGTGGTAATGCCAGTGCATATTTTTTCTCGACCTGAGATCGTAACTTCAGAGGCTGTTTTTCTACATTAGCAGTGCTGTTACTAGGGCTGTGCTGAGTACTCGAGTTATTCAAGTACCGGAATACTCGCAAATTTAACAAAACTAAAATATGCTAATTTATATGCCTATCGTCGAAATTTCATCTTAAATAGACGTGAATTTTATTTACAACCGTGCGTGATAAAGATCTTAACATTTCTGACAGTATTTCGACTTATTTCAAATCGCTGTTTTATACCTTCAAACTTGAATGAGGAACCAGGTATGGGTTTGTTTTAGGCCACCCTGTAGTTGCTAGCTACTTTCAGTATCGAGTACTCAAGTACTCTATGAGAAACTCGACAGAGTACTTGAGCAGAAAGAAACTCGATTCGCACAGTTATTGATGAATCTGAGCTTGTATTTTACTTCTCAGTTATTCCAGAGATTCTAATTCTGTACTGATGTCGGTGCTCAGAGTGAAACAGCGCACCACATGCTGACCCCGCCCCGCCCATAGCTGGCTTCTGGGCCGCTTTGTTTTTGTGCCATGGTGACGATGAGAGAAAAGACGGCGAAAGGGGAGGTAATGTATAAGGCAATGGAAGAAGGGAAGAATAGACGAAGAGAGAGAGGGGAGAGAAGGGACAGTGCCAAGGAAATAACCCGCTTTAAAAATTCCTGGATGTGCTCACGCCATCGAATCCGCAACACTGCTATGTACACTGTGTTTCAGAAAAAAACTGGACTCTTTGTTATTGCGTCATATCTCTGCTTTGACAGCTACGAATTGCATGAAAATTTCCAGAAGTATATAGGAGGTGTTGCTTGTTGTGAATATGGAATAAATGTTTGTGATTCATTAACTATTCTCTGCTGATATCGTTATAACGAAACGACTGAAAAATTATCATGTGAACAAGCACAAAACAAGATCTATTTTGATGCAGGACATCAATTTATGTGACAATAAAACTCAGCATTACAAGCAAAAGTTGTATGACATTCTCAATAGACGTTAAAAATCTCCGCCGTTTGCAGCGACATAAGCATTGAGGCGCTTACGCCACTGCTTCACTGCGTTGTCGATGACACGCTGGCTGGTCTAGGCGTTCCCACTCTCGGTAATGCGCTGCTGCAACTCCTCCACAGTCCGGATTTTCTCCCTATAGACTCGCTCCTGGGGAGCTTGTGTCGCCGCAAACTGCGGACATTAATTTTTGAACATCTGTTGCGAATGTTGTACAACATTTGCTGTTAATGCTGAGTTTTACTGTCACATTAAAATAAATCCTGTTTTGTGCTTGTTCACATGATAATTTTCAGTCGTTTCGCTATAACGATATTAGCAAAGAATAGCTAATGAGTCGTAAACATTTATTTCATGTTCACAACAAGCAACACCTCCTATATACTTCTCGAAATTCTCAGGCAATTCGTAGCTGTCAAAACAAAAAAATGATGAAATAACAAAGGGTCCAGTTTTTTTTCTGAAACACAGTGTACTTCCAATGATAGGGCTATATGACCTAGCTAACGGTGAAAACTGGCGCGCCACTGTTCACGCCGCCAAGCAAGTCGAAATTTCTTTTTAACCATAAAGAACTGGTCGTTTCTCTGTAACATCTGAGCTTCCTGGTAATCCTACCTCAAACGTCAAGGCTGAGTCGTTTGGTTGGTTTGGTAATCGAGTGTCCGAGCCGATGTAAAAACATTATCTTAGCTCAAATTACCCATTTCGTTGAAGCATTACACAAGAAAGGATTTTTAAATTTTAGCTTTTTGCATTATACATATAGTCAGAAATTTTCTGCTTTCTACTCACTTATTTTGCATCACGTTTCTTGTGGGCGATAGCGGTGTCTTTTTGTATAGACCACGCGTACGAGTGCACGCACTCAACAGTCATTAGAACTGCCAGTCTCAGCTTCTATGAGCCCACTGACCCTACCGGACGGTTACCTCACATTGTGATGCTCGTTCATCTTACCTGATCATTTCGCTGTCACGCCGTGGCGGAGGAAGTTGAAGTTGATTGAGCTGAAGTCAGGGGACCCAATATTTAGCTGGCCCCAAAATGTGTTAACCGACAAAAATGTTTGTGTTTAAAATAATTTCCTGTTTGCTTACGGAAAAAAAATGAAATTGCAAGCTCGCTGAACTTGATCCATTAGTACTTATTGTGTCAAAAGTCGTAAACGTACACTGTAATATTGATAAATGTATGGATGAAATTCCATAGAATTTCTGGTTTACTTACACTGGTAACCATTCTGACGAACTGGCCCGGGCTTGAATTACAGTCAGGGCGCGATCAAAGCTTGACACGCCACTACCACCGTGATTCGACGTGACGATTAGAACAAGTCATTCAACTGTGATTATTGTTACATCACTGATCGACGTATTCTAGGTATTCATTGGACTGAGCGAGGGCGACTATGGCGGTGAATAACCTGACGATGACGGTGAGACCGAGAGCTAATACCAGTCGGCAATGCAGCGCTCAAAGCGTCCAAATCCACCGTATTGCTGTCGTGAGTTATGACGACCCGGTGTACGCGGGAAAAGCGCACTGAGAGGAGGAGATTCGGGGGTTCTCAGCGTGGCGCCGCGCGTCACTGGTCACGCAGGTGCCCGTCGCATGTGACGTCCGTCAACGAACGCTATAATGGCGTTTATTTGACAACCTGGTCTGACCACCACTGCGGCGCCTAGCAACTCGACAGATCGATGGAACGGACACACTACAGCTTACATCAAGAATTTCAACATTCAGTACTATTCTGATAATTTCTAGCTGCGCAAACTGATTACATCGCCCACATCCCAGATAAGAACTTCCCCAGATTCTCAGAACTGTCATAATCATTCCTGGCAGAACTCTGGTTAAGGGCCTGAAAATGACAAAATGCGTCTCATGTTTATGTATGTGGAAGGTGTTTTCTTCACGCATGTAAATCACGTCGCGTTTATTTTTCATGCACATCTCTAATTCTCATGCAGCCTTCCTGTTGTTGCTCAACGCAGTAAACCAAACATTTAGGACGAAAGTGGAAGCAAAAAAACTGATGTCGACAAAATAAAAACAACGAAGTTCGTTAAACACCACACTCATGTTAATGCGACATAATAATCATATTTCAGATTTACTTCGGTACGCCTGTTGCTCTTAAAGGTCTCCAAGGTCCAAGATGAATGTTTTACCGCTCAAATAATGTGAATTCGATATAGAACAGACACAAAAATACAAATAGATTGCTCGCAGCTCGCAAAGCATTGCGTTTTAGCTCAGCTGGTTGAGCTCATAGTACAGCGGGTGGAAATCTGTCTGTGTGCGTGTCTGTGTGTTAACCAGGGTGGCTCAAATCATAACTGCTGGACGTATAGACTTGTAACCTGCATGGGGATCACGACACCCACCCAACACAATTCTCCCCGGACATTTTCCCCGTACATTCCCCGTGAAAAATTACCCCCTCGGAAAATTCCTCCGGCCTTTCCTTCCGCGGATCGCTCAGAGAATTCACCCACGGGCATCCTCCCGTAACCCTCCTCCGCAAAAAAAATTACTCCGGACAATCTTCTCCCAAATGCTAGCTGAGCCTCACAGCCCGTGGTTGCGTGTTTGATAGCCACAGAAGGGAAGTCTCACCGAATCTTGCCATCATGAATAAAAAGAAACAAATAATGACGTGAAAGAGTGCCAGTGTAAATCAAAATGCAGCTTAATTGATGTTATTTGTTTAGAATTTGCATAGCACCAATGTCATTTACACAAAAAAGTGGCAGTCATTTAAATATTATCTTTTAGGCCTAATTAACATCATGTGCTAAGTTGCAATAAGAAGCTTAGCTGTCGCAAAGAGACCGTGCTACTGTTGCTTGGGTCAGTTTTGGCCAAATATAACTGGAAGACGATATTTTGCGGACATTATAGGTCTATCTTCAACCACTGTCACGTAAGCGGCCTGCAGTGCAAAGCTATCGAATTCGGTAAAATAACGTAAAATAAAGACTATTACTCCGTTCAAGGTCATTCAAGGTCATCAATGTCGGTATCAATCGAAAGTCCTTATCCTTATAGTTAAATGAAAAAAATAAGTTTCTATTTTCTGACAACAGAACTTTGTCCTAGTAAAATCTACTTTTAACAACTATTATAATACTTGGACCTAGTGATAAGGTCTTCGGGATATTAGTTTTATTGAAAATGTTGTTGTTGTGTAATGAAAAGTAATACCGTACAATTTTCGTCGTAAAATTCCAGGGAAAAATGTTTTTCCCATACACTTTTAAGGGGAGGGTTCTAAGTTTTGCACCTTTTGGAATATGTTAATAACTGTGAATTAATCTTCAATGTACCTTGCGATAGTTTTTTTTTGCTATTTAGAGTTTAGACTACTATAGAAATTTTAGATTTTAGATCAGATGCGATGAGAATACGGCAGCTATATGAATGTTGTGGACTCACCTGGCGATTCGCGTGACTCAGACGTCCGATAGCTACGTGGGTCGAGATATCACTAAGCCACGGCCCTCTAGACTGAGCACCGAGACGACAAACATGTTGATAGCCAGTCGATCATCTGCAGCAGTCGTCAGCCTACGCACTGATTAAGAGTCATCGCTAACGTTCATTCTCAGTAGTCAACATCAACAGTGCTGGAAACTGTCCGCGGAAGAATCAAAAGCATCAGTGCACCGTCTGACGTCAGAGTAGGCCTATACAGTGAATAGAAAGGCAGCGATCACCGCGATCACAGCTGCAGAAAGTTCGCGATACTGTATCAGCGAGATTCGTGTGTCGGGACACGTAAGCTGCTACGCGCGTATGACGAGCTTCAGTTGGTCAGCGAGTTGCTGACGGCGGCGGCGGCTCGGCTGCTGTCGCTCAACGGAAACCGCTGTTGAAGTAGTACGCTGTGATATGCGCTCGGCTGCGACGTCGCCTGCCGGTACGCGGGACGGGAGGGGAGACGCGGCGACGTAGACTGACCCGCTGGCCGGACCAACAGCGCTGCTGTTCTGAACGCTCGGCGCTGACGCGATTATTAACACCATACGCAAGCGCGCTCGCTCGCTGGCGAACCCTCGACAAGTCGCAGTAGTGTCGGGTCGAGCCGGGCTGCACCAACAGACTAGAGGTGAATTAGAACAATACTCTGGTTCTGGTAATAGTCGGATCACAACTGTAACTCAGTCGGTCGAGGTGTCACGTGTAGTTCTGCAGAAATGAATGTAATGCCCTCTCAGTAAAAATAACAAACTCGCAAAAGCACTCATTACGTTGCGCCAGCTCTGCTGAGCAAAACGGGTTATTTGTTGGTGACGTGTGTGTCCGCACAAATATTGAAAAACTATTGATCAGATAGCGATGTTATTTTGTGCGCATACGTGCTACTATGAGCCCTAAAAGTGATTAAATTTTGTGACATTTGACCTTGACCTTTGACGATGGGAGCTATTTTTGTAGTTTTTTTTATAACGAAATTGATTATAACTTGAAAAAGCTGCGTGCCGTTTGGTTGTAATTAAAATTTAAAATTACGGTCAAGATTATAGGATTAGATTTGTACTTGAGGCAAAGCAGACGATGCAACACATTAAGGCGGCATTCGTTAGGTGACATACCGGTAACTCATTCTGCCAGCTAATCGTGAAACAAGTTAACTTCTAGCAGCAAACGAGTAATAAAAGTAGGTCAAATTTAATGCAGTTTTTCGCGATAATGTGTCTTAGTTGGTTCCAGAAATCGAATAAAAATGAGCATTTTTACCTTGACCTTTGACCTTAAGAGCTAAATTGATGGCAGTGTGCAAATTTGTGCTACCCTCTGACTTTCCGATGTTGACACTTTAATTCTGCATCACTTGTGTACTTTCATCATTATAACATCTACGATGACATATATCAGGAAAATCCACGGTAATGTCAATTACCGTTGATTTTCTAATTTCTAATTTATCCCAGCTCTGAGATGCAGAGGCCGTAAAAGCGATCCACGGTAGATGCGGGTAGAGTGTGCAGACAAAGATGGCTGTAGCATTAAGGAGGTTTATGCGTGCGATGTTGATGTAGCAACGGCGATGGCTGAGTTAAGACGTGTGCTAGCAACACGATGGAGGATCACACCGGTGTGATCCTGCAAGTCGGCGACGTTTGATGACCTTCTGTGACCGAGGCACGCTATCTGCCGCCGAACACCTACACACACTTAATTAATTAGTTTTATTAATGCGCACGTTTCGTTGCCTTGTCCGTTAAATAAGTAAACCTATACAGTAAATTAACTCCGTTAGTTATAGTTATTTGAGCAAGTGCTGCTTGTTTGGTGTTTTACACTTTGATATAAAAGCTGCGTGCCGTTTCGTCGTAATTAAAATTTAAAATTAAGGTCAAGATTATAGGATTAGATTGTACTTGAGGCAAAGCAGACGATGCAACACATTAAGGCGGCATCCGTTATGTGACATACCGGTAACTCATTCTGCTAGCTAATCGTGAAACAAGTTCACTTCTAACAGCGGCCGAGTAATAAAAGTAGGCTTATAAGTGCGTTAATGTGTAGAATGTTGTTTATTCCGTGACATCTGTTTTTTACTGCTCGTTCATGCGCACTCTTGTGTTTTATTGCTTTTCTTGTCTTGTGTTTTTATTGATGTGCTGCTACGGCGTAATAAACGATAATATATTGTATTGTATTGATTTATGTTTCATTAATTTTATGTCTTTCATTTGTGGTCTATCACAATGGCGAATAATTAAAAGATTCATGTGATAAATTTAACATTAAAGCAGCAAAGGTGGCAATTGCGATGCATTGCAATTGCGATGCATTGCAACTTGAAGGCCAACGTTGCGCTAGTCGTTTTGGTCTTTCATTACGATTATGTTGACTACAAATTCAACAATTCTACTTTTTTGTTTCGGCAATCGCTGAGCATTTATTCGTATTTTTGGTCAAATTTGTACTGCACATGCGCATAAACTGCTATTCCCGAGCGTCTGACACGCCGTTGGATTCGGCCTCCCCAATTCCCATAAGGTAGGCCTATGGATAATTTGGCGATCAGTGGGCTGTAACATGATCAAACTCTGTATCAGATTTTAGCGAAATCGAACAATCCGCGGCTGAGTTATAGCGATTTAAAGATAAAAATTGGGGCCCTCTGCCTACTTGTATATGACGGAAAGTATTTTAACCATTCTACGACTTAAGGAAACCCAAAATGCACCAGGCTACCAAATTTCAACAAAATCGGGCAATGCATCGCTGATTCACTGATTACTCAACAAATGTTACAGGCCGGTTTTTCCCAGCGGGGGAGGGGGCAAACTCCTGGTCATCTATTCTCAAGAGTTGAGTGAACCGAACGAACTGTACCAAATTTGGAGAGGACACAGGTCAGTCACGACATTCCTGATGTACGTCTTAGCTTTCAGATACACTGCTTCGTTACGAAACGAGAGTGCCTCAAAGGCGCCTCAAAGGCCAAACTAAAACCAAATTTCGGACTTTACCCCTCCCCGTATAAACATTAATGGAGGGATAGGCGGTGCCTCGGTCTTTACTTAGGGAGATTATCTGTGCTTCGAAGCCACAGCGCTGTGAGGGCGACTGGGGTCGAAAGTAGAGGCCAAATTTCTGGCTTTTGACCCTTGTAAAAAGTAGGGATGGGTGGGCGAAATATCTGAATCGAT
>Ga0049105_1000933_pt1 | contig 11767 bp, 10 predicted proteins | sample WorMetvaBAHAMAS1_FD_61260 | JGI IMG/M metagenome (GOLD analysis project Ga0049105, IMG submission 61260) | Worm MetaG Olavius vacuus BAHAMAS.1 | ecosystem: Host-associated > Annelida > Digestive system > Unclassified | place: Germany: Marburg | collected 2013-04-09 | reverse complement strand
GGCAACAGTTCACATCTGCAGCTATCAAACCCCGGATACCGGGATCAGAATACATACCCTCATCTGCTAAGCTGCGCCCGCTACTAACAGAAAATAAATAGCCACACGAACTAAGATAGATAAGACAACCAAACAACCAACTGCTGAATCTTAATTGTCGTTGCAAAAGACTGACCAGAAAAAAGTTTGGGAGACACTCTACACCATAGAGTATTGGGCAGAAATTTTCAAGTCACTGGTAACTACCTTCACTGGTTGAAAAACTACCAAATTACAAATCGAGATAACAGACAAATGAATATTATAATGCATTACATTCTGTCTGCCGTAACGGTCCTGTACAAATATCAAACATTTGAAGGATATGATCAAAGTGCATGCAAACGTTTTGCAATGGCAACAAATATGTTGCAAAATTAGCAATTTTCTTTAATAAAATTATTTACACAGAAGTATGCTGTATGGCACCCTTATAGTAACTTTACGGACATGTTACGGCACCTTATAAATTGTTGTTTTATTTTTTAATTATTATTACTGGAGGGGGTTCAAATGACAAAAGGCACACTGCTACAGTTGCGAAAAATTGCAAGTCAAGATTGAATAAATGTACACGCTATATTGTACACGTCATTTTAATAGACATTTCCAGGTATACCCAGATAAGCCCACAGTCCCCTTGATTTTCTTCCTGCATCTCCCCGAGATTTAGTGACTTTACCACGACTCTCAAATGCCACCTGGAACTGCACTTTTCTAAACATATATATTAGCTTCAGTTGTCTCGACCTTTCACTTTATTAGTTTTTGACTTTTGTATTGCAAGACAATACCAGTTATTGCCTGACTAACTGCTTGATTCCAAAAACATGCATCCTCTTGGGAAACATCAAGGCTTTTTATATCCTACTTGACACATCCCTCGAATTATTTGACATTATACCACAAACAAAACTGACCTCTCTATAACATGCTGAATTAAACTGATGTTCGTACCACACTGTTCTTACACGCTGGTCTCAGAAAGTCCATGCATCCATTTGGCACGAATCGGCGGGATTGTGTTAACTTAGTAATTAATACAAAGATAACTGGTTCTTACTTACTTCAACAATACTACCTTGCAATGCAATCATGTCCTGCCTTAACAACAATAACAATACTGCAGTTTTTATTCACAAAACTGCTATTCGGGCACATGAAAACTGCTCCGAAAACACTATACGAGTACTTCAACACTTGTAATAAATCAAATTACGTGAGAAAGCTGGCTGCAACATTTTCACACGATGAGGTACGCTAAGTAATTATGTCGCCAACCATGGACAACCAAGGATGATGCCGTAATAATCACATGGTGCCGACATGTGGCGTGAAGGCAGAGCCTTAATGCACGGGGAGCCTATGTCAGCCTGCAGTTTGTAACTGACACACCACAGCTGTCTACAGCCACTGTATAAGTACTTAGCAAGGTACACTTTGCCAACAGAAACTAAACGCCATGCTGGCGACTCACAGTGAAGGCATGCTGACCTGCCACATTAGCAGTTACACTGTACCTTCAAGAGTTTTTATATGGACCACAAGCATAACAGTCCCTGGATGCCATCTTAAGCACCTTTGCTACAATAAATCCACCGACACAATGGCATTCAACTCGTTCCATCTACAATCAGGTCTTCGGACGCTACAACGACGGGCACCGCTGTGCTGATTGTTCGAGTGTCTGCCCGCCGCACAGCTCCGGGCGTTCGCAGCAGCTCTCGGAGGCGTTCAAGCTTCACTGTCGCAGTCTGTGTGTCGTCGCCGATTGTCCCAGATGCACGCATTTCATTTTCGGCCGCAGACAGAGCAATCAGCTGCTGGATATCGGCCGCCGAATAACCAATTGCTGTCGTTAGATCACAGACAAACTTGTAGACAAAACGTTTGCCATGCACCTGCAATTCACGTGAAAACGTCGTACACATGTTAAGTGCAATTAAAATTGCAATTATCAAAAAAGCATAACTGCATTAACTGTCTTTTTTGGGCGGGAAAATAAACATTAATCAAAATGGTTAATATAAGTTTTACAATTAAAAAATTAACCGTTAAACTTCGACAAAGTTAAATCACTACGAAAACATTAAATGTTGAAACAGTTTTCCTGGTCAATTTGTAATGATTGATTGTTAACTGAAACTGGCGATTAATTACTTTTGAATTTCTGTGAAGTCAACTATTAATTTTTTCATCATTAACAGCGATATTCACTCTATGTAATCTCGAAGTAATCATGAACACCACACAGGCATCTAACGGGTCTGGCTGACATAATGCCTTCTTCGTTCATAACAGTAGCATAGACAGGGTGCAGAAAGAAACAAACAGCTGAACCTTTGTGATCATGTCATTGTCGTAGTAGTAGCGCAGCGCACGAGACAGCTTCTCATAGTTCATCGTTGGTTTGTTCTTGCGCTGACCCCACATCTGCGCCACCGTCTCGGCGCTGTGCAGCTTAAACTCACCGTCGTGCGTCATCCACTCGATGATTTCACAGTACTGCCGGTCAGTCAGTAGCTCCAGCAGAAACTGCCACAGCTGGATTTGGCCGTTGTTGCCTGAAGTTTTGCCGACACATGCACAGTACAGTGCTTAACATTGTCATGTTACATTGTACCCAGGTAAAATGGTTAATTTCCAATGTCCAGGTCATGTCTCTATAAATCACTATTTATGGGTTTTCCTAACTGTACAATATAGCAATAATCGCAAATATAACTATAATAACATTTGCTGTAAAAACTACCAGATTACCTCACACCACATCGTCACGATGAGCGAATTGACATTACATGTTTTTCTGTTCTATGTTAATTACCTAGTCACTTCCAGGACTCATGAGTTTGAATTCCATTACTTAGAACTGAGACTTAGATTTCTGCTGTATGTTAAGTGCAAATGTATGAGGAATCAGAACACCTTCTGTCTTTCTGCTTTCATTCAATGGGCATATTTTTCACGGTCACCAAAGGATACGCTGGCCAAGTCTAGAAACAACTTTTAAAGATTGCTGAAAAACTATTTCTGGGAGTTTAGATGTACTTACTACTTACTGATGATAATAATAACAATAATAATAAAATGTTAATTTCTTTAGGCGCCATAACACGGAGTCCAATTCAAGAGCACCTGCACTCGAGATGAATACAAAAGAAAAGAAAAAGAAACGGTGCCAACTAACAGAGAAAAAGCACCAAATGCAAACATCAACCAGTCACAAAGTTGCATACTGGCACAGACTATACACAACAGACAGATTCAGATTGATTGAGCAAGGTTTAATGTCCCATCAAACACATTATAGGTCATATCGGGGACGATTTTTACAGGTCAGATTCAGAAATTATTAATATATCAAAATCAGTAAAGTAAGTAAGCAAGCAGTGTTTAACAACACATAACAGGCCACATCAGAGACCAGTCTTTTCAGGCAATCAAACACTCCAGTACAGATGTGATCTAGAAGATTCACAACTTGAAGCGTTACCTATGCAGAACGAGTAACGGTAACAGATGAATCAAAACGAAGAATATATCAACGTGTTAGGATCAATCTATCAGATTCAATCACAGACCTGTGCGGTTACCTCGGCCATGTATTGCCGCATACTTGCGAGCTCTGTATGTGTTTAGATCAATAGGATTAGAGAGTGGAGGCTGCATCACAGCTACAAATATAAAGATAATGCACAAAGACGTGTTAATTTCAACATCACCGAAACAAGTCATGTGCCACATCACAAACAGAATGTTATGTACAACTTGAAATATAACAAGCAGCTGTACATGACGAGCAACTCAACGTGTGTGTTTATATAAACAGCTGCGATATACAAGTGAGTTAGACATGAACAAAGTTTAACATCCCACTCAACACAGTCATTACGGAGACAAGTATATCAAGGCCGTCGACTGCACTAGCGATGATAAGCTATCTTACAACAACCCAGACAAACTATGCATCAAAACACAAAAAAAAACTAATTTTAGCCTCAGACAACACTGACCCAAGATAAGAAACAACACACAAAAACACAAACAACGATCTATATCAAACCGTCGTTCACTTGTATAAACTGCTCGGCAGCATTTACGACCGTGCACAAAACTGGTACACATAACAGAACAGTTCTGATGATCTTCCCTCTTAAGGCTCTTATCCTCCAATCACATTTCAGCTGTTGTCTATTGAAGGGAACTGCCATAGACAAAACTGAAAACTGAAGGCAGACTATTGCCAATGCATACACGGTTCTTTAAACGTAATGAGTATACACAAGTGCATACCAACAAACTTGCACTTTCTTAGCAGCTCAAGATGTGTCCAGAAGATGTTGTCGACATCATTTGGCACAAGCTGGATGAAGTCATCATGCGACAGCTGACACAATTCGACACCGGTCAGATCAAACTGATCGACAGCCACACCTTCCAGGCCAAATTGCCCGATGGCCCACTCCAGCCAAAACTTCACTTGCTCCATGCTCCAGTCCACTGGATCTAGTCACATCCATAAGTAAGCAAGAAAATTTATACATGTTCCCGAATACAAAATTCACTATTTCGCGGTACTCCTAATAGCCAAATTCCACTAAAGCGACCCGACAGGACTTTGTCGGAGACCCGGGTCTATGACCCGGTATCTGACAAAGTCAACTCGGGTCTCTGACAAGTCTGCGGACTTTGTCTGGTCATAGACATGTTCGTTCAATCTTGACATGTACGGATTTTGTCTGTGGGTCTGGTTGAGTCGCGGACAAAGTCTTCAAGTCTGTATAGTGGAATTTAGCAACGACACGACACGACCAGACCAACGCTTTTGTTATCATATTTGGTCATCTCCTACTTATTAATTGGTCATGTTCGTACAGCATTACGTCATTTTAGCGTCAGCAAAGTGTTACATTCTCTGTACTGTTGTCTGCCACGGATGTACTTTTTCACACATGCGGAGTGCTTTCTTTTGTTTTTTATTAATAGACTTGCAGCCCCTAAACTGCACGCAACGATAATTACAAACAAGCCTGAACAATAACTTCACTTTTGTCCGCCATCTTGCTTAAAAGGTCGGGTTTCTGGGTCGGCCTTCACACATCACGTGACGAATGTCTCAGACTTTCTCAAGAGACAAAGTCTCGGAAGTAGAACTAGACATGTTGGAGACCTGGTCGGAGACCCGAAAGTATTCGTCGGGTCCGGTCCGGTCCGGTCCGGTCGCTCTAGTGGAATTTGGCCTTAACTAAACATTAAAGACAGCAGGATTCAATACGTAAGAAGCAACAGCCAACAAACAACTTGTGCTGTATTTATATATTTTATTTATTTAATTCCTCAATTCTCCAAAGTAAGTTGTTTTTTAATATTTCTTCGCATTAGTTTTCTCATTTAATAACATGCCACTAGATAACTTGAATACCCAGTACATCACACATACCTTGCATAACACATTTAAAATAACAACAGCACGTTTACATTCAAATAAAACTCAACAGTAGCACTAGAACTCCCTAAAAAATTAATTAAAAAAAATAAAAAATAATAAAAATTTAATTTAATAAGTTATTTCACTACATTTTGGAAATACGAGTAACTTAAACTAGTTACATTTCTGCAGGCTACAAATTTAAAATATAGAATTTGTACAGCTCTTATCACCAAACACACTAGGAACGATTACATGCAAAACACACTTCTCTTAATAATCAAAACATCGAGATTAATCATCGCCAACCAAACTGACCGAAAACAACTGCAACAAGAAAAGTCCACATCCTAAAATACACATAACATACAACATCTCATCTAAACGAAAAACCGACCAAGGGGAATTCCCAGCTGAATCTGTGTCTCGCGGAACTGCTGGTCGACAATCCACCTGGTGACATTTTCAGCATCAGCCATCAGTGGGACCCTAGCAGGCCTTGCAGACGAACGGTTCTGAGAGCGTGGTCTGTACTTCACAGTTCTCTGCTGCGTTGCAGCCAATGTACCTAATAACACACCTCGTCATAAGTAACAGTAGAAGTCACAATTATAAACTGTACATTAAGAAACTAAAAGTCACAAAAGTGCTGCAGCTGCACTCTTGGCAAATGTGTCTTCAGTCCATTTCTCAGTTGTCAAATGCTGGTTAAAATGCTGGTTGCTGGAGTAAGGATAATAGACCACAGTACTATACATGTACTGGCAGGTAGCTTTCAGAAATATTTCATCTTGTATTCTGGGTGTTAATTTTCAACACTTAACTTGCCATATTTAAACACGTTATGTCAAAAAAACTAGTAAATATTCACACACACAAAAAACGCACGCCTAGCAACGCTGAAAAGCAGCACATACCAATATCTGGTTTCACATCGTCGTCTTCGTCATCCTCATCAGCCGGTTTTAGCACATCGGTGATGTTAATACGTGGTGAACCACCAAGAATGGTCTTTATTTCCACGTTGACTTGTACTAACCCACATCCTTGTACACACTGTGACGTCAGATTCTTGTTTGCATCCAGCTGCAACATTCATTCAATTGCAAATGAAGGTGCAATTACGAGTAACTACAGCACACAGATAAATACAGCCTACATCACATCATGCATTCTGCCATCCTGCAGCTCAAACATGCCGACTTGCAAAATGATACTAGATTCTAAAGCAGTAGAGAGGTTTCTGGCCATACACCATCACGTGACCCCTTCCTGGCCCCATTTTGACCTACTTTTGCATTTCTTTCGTTAGTGCCTCTCATGATCAATATTAGTGCCAAACTGGAAGTCTCTAGCTTAAACCATTCTCGAGATATGGAGGGGGTCCCAAAATTTCAAAAGTAGGTCACATGACCGGTGACGCCTTCCCGACCCCTCTGACCTAATTTTGCATTTCTTTGATAATGTTCCCTGTAATCAATCTGTCTGTGAAATTTGACGCCGATATCTTCATCAGTGACCCGATATATGGCTATTTTACCACTTCGCCGATTTGGCTGCGAAACGCCTATTCCCGCCCATTTTAGGGAGGTTTTTTGGGGGGTTTGACCCCTTAAATGTAGTCAGTTATTGTGGAGACCCCAAAAAGGCACATCCTTGGCTGGAAACACTCGTGTTGGCATATATATCGTGCCAATCGTTAAAGAAATGCGACCTGGGCGAGCGCCAAAGAAAGCAAAAAAGGGAAAACTCTGTCAGAGAGACCACCCACACTGCACTACCCCCACTACAGTTGTCATGTGGGGTGGGGTCCAAGACACAGTCAACCATGCCAAGTTTCATCAAAATCGGTTTAAGAGTTTTGGCTCCCTGTGGTGTCAAAATCTGCCATTTTTCTATGCTTTGCACTATGGCTTACATGACAGGTTAGGGCTACCGCCCAACATGTGATGTAGTAAGCATTACTTCAATAAGCAGAATAATAAGCACTGTACTGATGAGGTAATCCAGCCCACAGATCGAAGTTGCCAAGGACAGAAGTGCAAATACACCAGGTATACACGTCAAAGCATGAGAAAGATATTCAAACCTTGACACTGTCCTGGAGCCAAAACTCATAATCGTGCAGAGAGATGTCTAGCTGAGCTTCAAGAAGACGACGCAGAGTCGATAGCGGCTGTGCTATGTCCATGTGCTGAATGACAACTGGCTGACACTGGCCTTCATAGTCATCATCGTTCTATAAAAAAAACAACTGCACATTGTTTCCATTTCTAGAACTGCATGCATTCGCTATCAGTGCCTTCAGCTAGAGCATTCAGCCTGTAAGCAATGCTGTCTCTGCATTCAAACCATCAATCTGTAGTAGTGTAGAGGCTTAACGTCCCACTCGACGCATTATAGGTCATTTCGGGGACGATTTTTACAGGTCATATGACCAAACCAACAGTGTCAAAGAACTGAAGGAAACCAGTTGGTCAAACAATCAATCTAACAATTTCTTGGAGAACTTTGGGAAAATAGCCATCAAAACAGCTGTGCCACAATGAAATTAGGCACAAACGTTCTCGCGAATTTTCTTGGCTTTTCATGACGAATGTCTACTTCGTCATGAAAAGCCAAGAAAATTCGCGAAGATGTTCCTGCGGAGTCATGAAAGACAAAGTCACAGTTAACCTGTGGTGTAATTCAGCCAGAAAGATCAACATGTAAAATTTCCGAGAAGTGATGATCAATAACGTGGTAGCTATTCCAATTACAAGTATGACATTCTAATGACTGCAGTGTCCGTTAGCATAACAGCAGGATACACAAGTGCTGTTTTGTAAGTTACTTTAATTCTGAAACAAGCAAAAAATTTCTTCACATCATGTATCATGAGCCACAAAAGGCATATATAAGCAATCCATCATTCTGTGTCCATGCACACTGTACAATTTCAGCAAATAAGATCAAAAATTACCTCTGGTTGTTCAACATATGGGGCGGCAACTGTGGAGAATGACTCAAATGCATGAACTGGAACTGGCTGGTCAGTAACATCAATGCCGGCATCACCATTAGCCACATTAACTTCCACCGAGAGCTCTTGTTCACCTTCTTGCACTGGAACGACAGTAAACTGGTCTCCAACATCGGCATCTTCCACCACAACCTGAAACCGAACACCACACTCGTGACCACCTACATATGAACATTACGCTTCGTTGAAGCAACTGTATTCTAAAATCTGCACGGTCACTTTGTGCAGTCTTTTTTGTATTTTGTATTAACCTATGTGTCAGCCATACTGGCAAAAGAGGTATTGTTTTTAGTGGCGACTGTCCGTGTGTCCGTCTGTCTGTCCGCACAGAAACTGAAAAACTAATAATCAAAAATTGATGCAACTTGGTAGGTATGTGTGTGTTATGTAGAGTTCGGCAATTTACGTTAAATTTCCGATGACCGGTGTTCCGATATTTAGGTGAAACAAAACCGCTGTCTGATTCCGATGTTTACCGCTGTGAAGTTTGGTTTATTTTTTTGGCCGAGTATTGTGTGTTTTCTTTTATTTTCCGAGTGAAGTCACTATTAAACGTATAAGCAACATACCATGTTTTTTTCATCTGCACACATATATCGATGTAAAATACAAACTACATTCCTTCTGGTGGATTTGGTAAATTCATTTTATTTCATTCACCAGGCGGCGTCATCGTTGACTGTGTCTATCCGTTATAATGTTGTGTTCTTATAACTGCGTATATAGTTTTTACTTAGTTTTGATTTAAAGTTCCCTTTCCAATAGTGAATTAATTTTGCTCCCATTATTCTTAGAAAGTTTTATTTAGAAATTTTAATTTATTTTCTTTCGACACCATGTCTGAGATAGCTGATCGAATACTTGGGATCACGACAGCCGGTACTGTGAATATGACTGTTTTTTTAAATGGAGAAATGTTTGTTGATTTCAAATGCGAGTTTGTACAATGAAACTATGCTGTTTAAGCGTACTTAACATGAACAATACGTTGCAGGGGCAGGCTTTCACATTTTTTCCAACATCAGTATCAGCGCACTGATGCTACCGATTTTTTGATGTCCAGTTTAGCTCCGATGTTACTGACATGCGATATGCAAATCGGCCGAACTCTAGTGTTACGGTGCCCCTTAAAAGTGATTACATTCTGGTGACATTTAACCTCAAACTCTGAGCCGACAGCTAAAATAGACGGCTGCGGGGAGGGTCTGTGCTTAGTTTTATAATGTTTCCAGTTTTACTGCTAATCTACTGCGAAATAAATAATCATCAGAAATGCACGATAAAGCAGATCTGAACGGTGTGTGCACTACAAAAATGCTTTGATGGCAACAATGTCCACGTACTGTATGTAACTGAAGTACAACTCTAAATCACTTTCTTTGTTTTCAATAATTTTCAGGGAAATGTACCTGCATTTGGCTACCTTCAACATCACTAGCTGCTGTTACACCGTCGTGCTCACTGGCAACATCTTCCAACTCACTGCCACTGCAATGACAATTTTAACAGTTAAGAATAGCATATATACAGCCACATTATTGCAGCCAATCCTTGAACGTAACTGCTGACATATCTATCTGATGTTTCTCTGCAGCCAGTCCTCGATTGTGGAACGATCTTCCACCCGGACTGCGGCGGCCGGGACTTTCCTTCTATTCCTTTAGACGATCTTTGAAAACACATCTCTTTGGCGACTGAAGCGCCTAGTGACTCTTTCGACTTATAGGCACTACCGTATATAAATAAATGTATCTATCTATCTATCTATCTATCTACTAATAGTACCAGTATCACTTTCGGGTTCCTTTAACCAGCCTGTTGTCTTGAACCACCACTGATTAAGCTGGGTCACCAAATGGTCTCCAAGAACACCTATGGGTATCATACAACAATAACTTTCAAAACAAATTATTATCATTCCGATGTGGTTTTCTACTCACTTTATGATGCAGATCCACAGAATCAGGCTTGAATACGTGGCAACATCAAATTAATGTCATTACTTAATGTACATTACTGGCACTCACTTATCAGACAAGGACTTAAGATATGACAGTAGGTATGGATGGAAAGTCTTCCGAATCGGTACAGTGCGCTATAACTGGCCCATGTCTGCGCATGCGTCACAGGCCTTCAGCATAGCACACTGTACCGATTCAGAAGATGTGCCGTATGGATTAACAAAACAGTACAAAAATAAAGCAATATAAACAACAGTGTACATACACATTTATTTAATGCATCTCAACACACCTAAGATGAAATATACACAATACTGTAACTAAATACATATGTCTCACGTTGACGATGAATCTGCTATTCTACTTATTAACTAACCTCATTCTAAGATGTTTTAGTTCAACAGCAGACAGATCCTCTGCTGCACGCTTAGCCATTCAAGTCTTCCTATTAAATACACAATGCAAGTTATATTAACACTAACAGCAGATATTACTAGTACTGACATTCATAACATGAAATTTACAAGCAAAGTTGTACTACCATATGTCCTACTCAGATGATGTATCAAAGCTAATTTCTATTAAGTGGCCAATCATTCCATCACAACGCATGCTTTGAGCTCTCTAGACTTGAGAAGTGGGTTAAAACCGTTTTTAAACAAAACCAGTAACCGTTTTGTGGAAACCGGTTATTTACCAGTATGTGACATCATGTGTCACATGGCTGCAGTCCTCGAAAGGAATGCAGCCGTCGAAATGAAAAGCAGATGTGTAATCACCATGTCGACGGTCGAAGTGAAGTGACCTGTCGTGTACATTGTAACCAAACACTCTTTCAGCTGAGCAATCTAGACTGGTTGCCGCCCGGTGCAGTTGCATCTTGCTTAATTTCTGCCATCCCTGGACGGCAGTAGATGCAGTGGAGTAAACAAGGCTAGCAGCAGTGTGTGGAGTCAAGACTGGTGCCCACTGAAGCGTGACCAGTGAAATCGTATGATTACCAGGCATCAGTGCTTACTATCTGCAGAAATAACTCGGCAGTTTGCGACTATCTGGGGAAAGTCTTCCGAATCGGTACAGTGCACTATAACTGGCCCATGTCTGCGCATGCGTCACGGGCCTTCAGGATAGCGTACTGTACCGATTCGGAAGATTTGCCCTATCTGGCACCGAGACACCTTGAGCACTTGGTTAAAAGATAAATATGTAAACATTAATCTACTGTGGTGCAAGCCTGGAGTTCTCCAGATTTGGTCTCTAGACTCAACAGACACAACCTTGACCTTGGGTGTCAGAATCTCAGTCCTGAACTTCACT
>Ga0049105_1000932_pt1 | contig 11768 bp, 10 predicted proteins | sample WorMetvaBAHAMAS1_FD_61260 | JGI IMG/M metagenome (GOLD analysis project Ga0049105, IMG submission 61260) | Worm MetaG Olavius vacuus BAHAMAS.1 | ecosystem: Host-associated > Annelida > Digestive system > Unclassified | place: Germany: Marburg | collected 2013-04-09 | reverse complement strand
TATGTGCCTCAAGGCGCGAGAATGAAATGTACAGGATCTGATGACATTAGATACATGCTGGTTGAAAGACAGCGTGTTGTCAAGAGTCACACCCAGCAACTTCACCGCCTCAGCAAACTGAACCACAGTGCCAGCGACCGTAATACCAGAAGTATATGCTGGTGTGTGGCTGAGGGCTGCGAAAGGGGATCAACGCTGCCCAGTGGACCCATGTGGCTTGAGAAGCGACTTGTACTTTTTTCCAAGACAGTCACGTCTCTGTTACATGTGAATAGGGCCGCGGTTTTCTGCAGCTCCCAGAATTTTGAGCCGAGCCGCGAATTTGTTGTTTTGCCGTGGAAATGAGCTGAGCCGCATAATTGAGGTTTTTCTTGAAAGACTTTTAGAAACAAATGTTTTATGTAGCAGTTAAGTGCCAGCAACTCTCCTAAAAGTGACCAGTAGTTCACTAGTCAAGTTTTGTTCACGTTATTTGGCAGTGTACAATATTTTATCCATGTCAAGTGTACATATTTTGTTTAGTGAGTCACTAAATAATTAGCTGTTAACACCCAAGTTAACAGTTAACATGAACAGACAGTAACAATATTTTGAACAACGAGGTTGATTTTCTTTCAGTTGAATAAATTAATAGTGATCTGCCGCAGTGAGCATGCCACGAGAAATGCATAGAACTGTGGTGGCTAGGCGTACCCGTATACAGTGTGAGTCAAAAAAAGTAGCTCCCCTAAACTTTTTGCGACCAAAATTGGTAAGTATGTGTAGATATAAACTGGCAACATATTGGCAAAATTTCGTGGAAATATACTTAACCTGAGTGAAAAATTGCAAAAAGTTTTAGGGGGAGGCTACACTTTTTGACTCTCACTGTGTATATGACGCGAGTTGAGCGTGACCGTCTCTGAGCGTGACGAGCTTGACCTGTGCAGTATATATGGTGCGCGTTGCTGAGCTTGAATCATAGAGTGTGAAGTGCTCGCTGTCTTTGTCTATACGCACCTGTGATATTGTGTTGCGCTGACAAACAGAAATGTTATGTCTGAGCGTCCGTGCGTCTGAAGTACGTTTATAAATAGTTGACTATGCGTGGACGCTGCTGGCGCTGTTGCTGCAACCTGCTGACTGACATGATATGCTGTCATGCTTTGCGCTCTGATGATTTACTTATTGCCAGCTTGCTACTGATGAATTTATGGCATTAATTTACTGCTCTCGCGCACTGCACGAACTTTCGTTTGTCTTAAGAAACGTGGCCAGATGTTTCTTCACATGACGGTGACAAAATACTTACAAGAGTAGTAGTTGTGTTTGACTACGTGGAAATTCAGTGGGTTATTAGCATGCCACACAACAACTGCACAATGAGTGCACACCCACTAAGCCAGGTGCACGAGAACTACATGGTGGACCATAAACAACGTTGCTGTGTATACTCGACTGACCTAACTCGTTCAGATTTTGACCGATTTCTCTAGTTTCTGCACTGCCGCAGCACGTAACGGGGAATGAATATGGAAAATAACGCATACATTTACTTATTTTGTATTATTTTAATTTACTGTCTTGGTATTGACGTGGTCGATGCGTCATTGATTGCTAACGACGTTTACGAACCAAAATGTTAGCAGAAGATTTCATCGAGTATAGTTGCACGCATCTGAGGTGATGTGGGCAGCTTTACTATGAATGCATGCAACATTTATTCACGAAAAACAATACAAAAATTATGAAAATCTGGTCGCAGAGTTATAGTGAAACTGTAGACTGCGACGTTTCTGTGACACGCTGTAGATCAAAACGAAGCTGAATTGTTACTTCCGCTACGGAGGTTATGTCTTACCTGGCGTTTGTCTGTTTTTCTGTCTTCCCGTGTATCTGTAGCAACTTCACGTAAACGCTACAAATCTTCATGAAAATATTACTGGAGATGTATCTGTGTACAAGGAAGAACTGATTAAATGTTGGTAGTCGTCCGAACCTGGATCGCGATCCAGGAATTTGTTAAAGGATTTTTTAGCATTTTTAGGTAGGGCATTTTTCCCACTATTTCGCTCATATCTCTGGAAAAAGTGATGACAGGATCTTTATGTAAATGTTATCACATATGTGCCTTGGACAAGGAGGTCCCCATTAAATTCTGCAGGTCATCCAACTCCGACCGGATTCACCTTGGCAGGGGTCTGCACTCTCTTGTTTTCGCGTGACAAACTATAGCCGTGCCGTCAAAGATAGTTTCAGTGCTGCAGTATAACTGTGCTCGGGAACAAACTTTTTAGTCACGCTACTAGTAGCAGGGTCATCGCTCACAATGAAAATGAATATGTATTAGCTAATAGACATATTCATACATATTCATAATTCGTTGGATGTAAGCTGAGCGGAGTGTGGTCGGGTTTGGTTGTAGGACCGGACGTGGCAGAAAAGCGAGCATCAGCGCTTCAAAGAGGAGGCGGAGATGCTGAAGACGCTGCAGCATCCCAACATTGTGAGGTTCTACGACTACTTCGAGGAACTACCGTCACGTGGCAAGCGCGTCATTGTGCTCGTAACCGAGCTCATGACATCAGGAACTCTCAAAACGTATACGCTCTCACGCTGTTATTACTTTCAGTCGTTATGCTCTACGCATGAAAAAGGATGAGACCAATCAAGCAAACGTGTTAGACCCAGGAATGTCCACGGGTAGGGTCGGGTCAACGTTATTATCGCGCTGCATACTTCGTTATGAGTTGGTCGTGTCGGGTGACAGAAAATGGACGCGGACATCTCTGCTTAGATCAACATTATTAGATGGCATAGATAGACTGAAGTTAAGATCTATTTAATATTCATGACTGGCGCATCACTTCCCTTGTTACCGCTAAGTCGTTTATGTATTTAGACTCCAGGTAGGAGTCTGACTGTTGTTTCTATAAGAAAAACTGATACAGTTGCTGATATTGGTATAATAATAATAGACATTTGGTGTGATTCTTTTTCTTCAAGTGACTCGTATGTATATGTGCCGTGCCGTTGTGTATCGGAACTGTTTCAGTGTGTAATCGTTGAATGGTTGAATCATCAGTCAAACGCCAGCTGGGTGGGTCGCAAATGTGATTGTGTCACAGTCTGTACGATGCTGACATCATACAAGCCGACGTTGCGTTCAGTGGAGTGCAGTAGATTTTGTTGATTATGTAATTTGCCGACTTTTGCCTCAGTAGTACTCTTACTGACTTAAAGTTTCCTGCTGACGATGACTAGCGGTGGCAACTGAACGTTGTCGGTCAGGTGTGTTCAGTCAGCGTCAACGCAGAAGTGCTACGTAATTATCGGACGCACGTGTTGTATGTCCTTGAGTGATGCCTGATCAAGGCCGCTGCTGTCGTGCAAGTGTTGTGTTTATTGAGCTGGTCTGTGTGTCTATGTGCCGGTGGCTGTCTTGATTGCAGTGCTGTGTTTTACTCGAACGTGTCGCCGTCACGGTCTAGTGCCTCATATCGCGCGTGTTCATTGCGCCACTGAGTGCTGACTGTCGCTTTCTCTCCAGTTCTTTAATGTAGTTCTCATGCTTCGTAAATGTCGCAATATTAATCATCTTTATTCACCAAATGGTAGTCGATATAAAATGTAGAAATACAACGAAAACGTAATAAATATCTCTTAACTAGGCAACACATTGTGCTGCAGGACTGAAATAGTAGCGTACCATACTGATGCGATTAATAATGAGGAATAACTGGTATGTCCATGATTAAGCACACTTTGCAAGTGAAGTAAAATCAGTTGTGTGATGTCCTAAGTAATAGTGTGGGAACCAAGCAACAGATTTGTTTGGTGACAGTTGTCAAAGTGACAGCTTGTTTCTTGGTCGTGACAGCCAGTTTATTTGTTCCAGTGATGGACGTGGTATCCACTACTGATGGCGGTGGTTGATTGGTGGGTGATACAACAATGACGTATGCTGTGACGTAGTGACGCAGCTGTTTGGCCTAGTTCTGGAGCCTAGCTGACTACATACCCCGACTTATCACTGACTTGTCAACGTTAGCTTGTTGGATGTGGCATATGCATGCTAACCCAAATGGCATCAACAGATCGTGTGTAAATCTACTGCATTCAAGTACTCATATTTCACTGCACACACTGCTGAAGGATGATGGAGTTATAGGCTAGGTTGTTAATATCTGTGAGTGCACCGTACACTTGCAGCACGTGCAAGGGCATCGTATTCATATTCACTGACATGATGAGGATTTGATGAGCTCTAACAACTAACAACTAGCTACGTGAAAAACAGATACAAGTATTTCAGTGAAAGAAGTTCAGTTAACACGAATAGGAAGTCCACTACGAGCTTTCCAGTGAGCTTAAGATGAACAGTGTACGACGCTTGCCCCTAAGTCCCCCAAAGGGGGCTCAAAAACGCAAAGTGACCGTTTTTCGTTATTCGTTAAGACTAATCTGCGATAACTTCGAAGCGGTGCGAGATAGGATGTCAGTATTAATAATCAATAGGAAGTCGCATAGGGGCTTTGGATTGGTATCGACATCGGTGACCTTGAATGATCCTGAACGGCATAATAGCCCGTATTTTGCTTTATTTCACAGAATTCGATAGCTTTGTAAGTCGATTACGTCACAGTGGTTGACGACCCAACCTGCAGCGTGGTCTGTCTGCGATAGCTGAGCTACTTGTTTTACTTGTATTGAAGCGGGCAGCGTTGTTGATACTGCTTTTTTCTGTGACTGGGATGCAGGCAAGGACAGTGCAGTCTGTCTGCGAGTTCTCAGTCATGTTAAGTAATTTGAATATTGATGAGTTTCATCTGACATTTGCAGCAGAGTCTGAGTGATTATTCCGCGCACATTTGAACTGATCCCGGGAGAGATGTACCAGTGAGTACGTAAGTAAGTAAGTTTATGGGCGGCTTATTGTTTGTGCGTCGTTGAATTGTTAATAAGCCGAACGTACATCAGGGAGCCGTCAATATCGATGTGTGTGTGGTCCTCTGACAATCAGAGCAGAGCGCACGTGCTGTGAGGCTTGATAGCTATCTATCGTATCCTGTACTGATCTGCAGCTGGTTTAAGCTCGAACTCTACCAGGGGCGTAGCCAGGATTTTACATTGGGGAGGGGGCACAGAAGCTCGAGGCAAGGGGGTAGCGATTGGGTAGGGGTGCCCCCTCCCCAACCGACTAGGGATCTGGGGGAGCGTCGTGAGCTCCCCTAGCGGGGTCCGGGGCGACGCATTTTTGGCATATTTAATCAATAACTCGTATTAAAACCGCAGGCGTTACGTCCCAACAAAGCCAGTTTTTCCATAAAATAATCCACTCAATCGACGACTGGGGGCCATGCCATGGCCCCCTACCCTCTCCCCTCTGGCTACGCCCCTGAACTTTTGTTGTACAGCTTGTTGTAGGATTTGTTGAATGTTGCTGTAGTTTTTTTGTGCATTTGTTGTACAGCTTTGCCTTCTGTCACCTGCAGCCTATGGCCTATACAGCCTAAAGTGTACCATCTTTCGACTAGGCCCTAGGCCTCAAATGTTATTCCTCGCCAGTTTACTTAAGGTCTGCAGATCACAGAGAATGATTCAGTTGTTGTTGTATGGAGTGGAGTGACAGTGGTGTCATTCACGCCTTTAACGCCACAGAGAATATTCCTTTGAAGGAAATTTCCAACATTTTGTCGACAGATATTGGTTATTGTATGCCTCATAAAGCAGTGTGATAACCTGTGCCGGTACCTGTACCTGTACCCTCATATAATGCACCAGCGCAAGCCATCAGGGGCCGCCGTATGTAGAAGTGGTCGTTGTTGCTGTCGTTTATAACGTATTAGTCGATGAAATCAGTGCATTCTGTACTGCGTGACCTTGCTGCACATATGTCTATTGTGTTTTGTGAAACGAGTAGTGGTGCTTAGAAATGTTGCCGTGTCTGGGTGGCCGACCTGACTGAGTGATGCTTGCAAGTGCCTGTGTGTGTGGTCTGACAGTCTGACAGATAGTAGGATGCTTGACATTGACCATTATCAAGCTGTGTGCAACACAGTACGGCTTCACGTTCTGCTGATTTTCACGATGCGTTCGCCATGTTCACGTTGATCGAAACTTGAAAGCCCGTGAATCTGTTCATGCGCCGTCACTGGGTTACCGTATTGGGTTACCGTATCGAAGGTCAAAGTTAAGGTCACAAGAGACCAAATGTTGTCAGCTATGGTTGATAAGGTCACTTTGAGATCATGAAGGTCATGCGTTTGAACGTTAAGGTCATAAGCAAACTTTCCGGTGATGGCATGCCGGTAGACATTCTCGCCATGGAGATCATCTCGTTGACACCGGTTGTTTCTGTGGGACAGATTTGCACTGATGCTGCTGCAGACGAATTGCATTGCACCATCATTCTATTATCACAGATTGGCTGACGTGGCGTCGTTGATTTGATGCTGTGTTGTTGGTGGTGCCTGATTGATACCAATGTGCTCATTTGTTGATGTGTTGATACTGTCTGCAGGATTTGCACAACGAGTTTACTGTAGTAGTGTGCATAGCAGTGACATAGAAGGGGGTACGTGCCCCCAACCCCTATCTGGCCCGGTCATGGCAACTGTCCAGATTTGAGGAAAAATTTGGGTCGTGTGGAGTGGAGGAGTCAAGTAGGGTGAAACGGCGTAGTAAATATTCATATCTGCTACTGTGTAGTAGGCTGTAATTTGCATCATTGAGTGCAGCTGAAATTGTACAAAGATAGTGTATGAGAAGTGGGTGGATATTATGTAGCCTGCTGAGGGCAGGATGTTATAGCACAGTTAATACGGAAGTGACTGGCGTGCGTAAAACGACGACGGATGTACAGCGATGTTGGTACGGTGTTCTGGAGTCTGGACACCGCCTGTATGTCCGTCTGTCTGTCTCTCTTCGAGTCTGTCTGCTTCTTCCTGCAATGCAGGGGGCGGCGTCTTGGATTCATCGATCGACTGTGGTCTAGCCGGCACTGTGTCATCGTGCTGGTGCCGGCACATAGTGCTGAATGCTGTGTCGACTCCGGCGACTGACGTATGAACACGACCTTGGAATTCTGCCGATAGAGCTGCTTTGAGGTCCCGTTAACACTCGATCCATCCACCCTCTTTCTCTGTACGCATCGATTTTCTTCAGACTGCGTTGGCGTGCCACAACACTGTTGCCAGTTTGCGTTTGTTGAATGAAACAGCTGCGTTGTGACATGCGTCAGTTTTGTTCTGCCTACTCCACTCCAGTTGTCGTCTCATCGGTTTCCATTCGTCTTGAGTTCTTTACGGCCGATACGTTGTCTGTTTAAATGGCAGTGCAGGTATATCGCGTTAGTGTGCCTTGTGCCAAATCCGTGCTTCTGCTACAGTATACTGAGCAACAACATTGGAACAGTTTGCCGCCCGACATCACCTCAGTGACCTCAGATCCAACCCTGTTTTTGGAACCGCCTCAAAACTCTCTTTTATTGATCATTATTGATCATTTCCTTCCTAAATGTTTTCAGTTTGTAGTTCTGTACACCATGTATAGTACCGTAGTGGTTTAGCAGTATTGTACTTAAGCCACTCTAACTACTAACTCTAATGTAATGTAATAATCAAATGTGCCGTGTATATTTTTCATGTGCACAAACCTTTGCCACTTTCTTTCTTCGTAGCTGACTTTGTCCATGACTAGCTGCATCTGAAGCCCTCTGGTTCCACACAGAGCAAGAGTCCACAAGTATTTGAATGTCTGGAGTCTGTATTTGGGTACTGCAGTTTCCCAACATGGCCTGTTATGTCAACAATTTGTGAAATGTGCTTCACTACTGCAAGGCAGTGAACCCACCTGCTGACTGCTGAATGGTCTCTCCATTGACACATTGTAATTATTGACAGCGTAATTACTTGGGAAAGGACACGTGAGTTTGACAGTTTACTTAGCCTGCTCTTAGTGCTCTAGATATATGTTCAGTATTAATTCGGTCATTATTGTGAGAATGGTGACAGCATAACATGTAGGACTGAGGATTCAAAGTAAAGGTGGCTTTAAACATGACTGTGTAAATGTGAAAGATGATCTGTTCGATGTATTCAGCATTTTGGTTAATAGTGCTTTGCAGTTCTGGTGAAAGAAGTTTATTGTGATGAAGTTTTTTGGTTCAGTTTTATTCAGTTCAGCAGCGTTTGCTACTTGCAAGTGCTTGTTGTTCATTGCATTTTTGTGCCTCCATCGCCAACAGTAGGTGGTGAAGGGAAGGCATTATGTTTTCTGGCCATCTGTCGTGCATCCATCTGTCCGTTGTCTCTCCGTTAAATTTCAATCAATCAATCAGTATTCGTTTATTGTGGCATGACAAAATGCAGGCCAACAAAATAAGAATAAATATGATAAGAAAAGAAGTAGCTAAGAGGGTAAAGATACATTTGGGCTAATATGTGTTCTCATATGTCAGATAATTGTGTTGAGTGTTCGGCATTTTGTGTGATGCATTATCTCTACTTAGTGGAGGAATTTCAATGAATCTTGCCACAAATATTTATGACATGAGTGGACATTGCTGAAAAGGTTTTCAAGGTCACAAGTAAAAGGTCAAGGTTACTACGAGAGAGCAGTTGCACTTCTCTGGCAGAGGCATACAGTTTGACGGTGTGCTGTCGAGGCTCACTTCTTACTCGCAGTATACTATTGTTGCGGTCTGTGAACATGCACTTGAAGTGTAACAGTGTTGAGTATCAGTTTGTATGTGAGCGTGGTTGAGTGTCAGGCAGATAGCCAGGTGTCTCTGCAGCTGTTTGTTGTGTTTGCAGCTACATAAAGCGGTTCAGACGCATCAACCTGAACATTCTCAAGAACTGGTGTCGACAGATTCTGAAAGGTTTATTGTTCCTTCACAGTCGCACACCTCCTGTGATCCACCGTGACCTCAAGTGTGACAATATCTTCATCACTGGTACGACCGGCTCTGTGAAGATCGGCGACCTTGGCCTCGCCACGCTCAAGAACAAGTCATTTGCCAAGAGTGTCATCGGTATGTGACAGTACGTTGACTGTAATAGTCTTGACATTGTTGGAAACTGTGTTTTAGTTGATGACCCCCTTCTCCAATAGACATCTGAGCAATGAAGGTTGTCTGGAGGTTAAAGGGAAGATTATCGGAACTGTTCTGTGTTGTATTGTGTACTGAAGCTGTGCACAGTCATAAGCACGCTTTGATGAGCACTTTACAGTTCTCTGGATTGGGTTTTGTCACACTGGGCCCATTTCACTGTGCATAGATTATTTGTGTTTATGTGTGTGTGTATTTTGTATTTTTTTGTCAACTGCATATGTGTTATATTATTGTAACACGGTGAGGTGGACCTGATGGGATTGAAGCCTAATCCTTAGGACCCTATCTTCCTTCAGTGCTTTGACACTGTTGGTTAGGTCATTTGACGTGTAAAAACCCATCCCCGATATGATCTATAATGTGTTTGGTGGGACGTAAAACTTTGCTCAACTTTAGCGTTTTAGTTGATGATGACAAAAACCAGAATCGGCATTGACTAACTACTATAACCAAATTAATTTTTTGTCATAATAACAACAATGACGATTACTATAAGTAACAGTTTTCGTTGAGACAAAAGCTGCGATTAAAAGTGAACTCAGTCACGATGCTGACGACTGAATTCAAATATTTTCGTGGATGAGAGGGAAATTTTTGTCACTGGTCAATATAATTAGTCAGATCACTTTCGACACGTGTAGCGCTAAAGTCTGTGGTATAGGAATACTTCTGGCGCAACCGATGTTGAATGCAGACAGTGGAACAGTGAGAAAGCAAGTAGCAGCAGTGTTCAGATGACACGGAAATATACAGTGCTGGTGATGGAGACCAGTGGTTTGGGAATTTGACTCAACTCTCATGGTTTTTTTCACAAAACTCATGGACATTACCATAAACTCATGGACATTACTATATCAGTGGTGATATTTGATGCTATTCTATTGTTTTAGGTTCTATGATGCATTCCTGAGACTTTCTGTACTTCTTTATAAGAGTGTTTTCATGTAATTATTGGTCATTTTTCTGTTATTGTGTTGCTACAGGGGCAAAATATGAGCTGGCAGTCAGTCATTGTTTTAAAGTAATGCATTGAGGTACGGAGTCAGGATGTCTGTGACAATTAGTGGCTGTTATTCAGGTACGCCTGAGTTCATGGCACCAGAGATGTATGACGAGCACTACGATGAAAATGTCGACGTGTATGCATTCGGCATGTGTATGTTGGAGATGGCCACTGCAGAGTATCCATACAAGGAGTGCTCAAATGCTGCCCAGATCTATCGCAGGGTTACAACAGTCAGTATCTGTTCATCACCTTGTTTTTTTGTGAGGAGCATTGTTTAAATGACAGTGATTTTGGTGAAGGTAGTTAGCAAGGTAACTAGCAGCTCAGTTGTATTATTACAGCTCATTATGCAGAAATGCAGATTTCCATCGCTTGACTGAATGATTTCCACTTTCCTCTACTGTCAAGTTTTAATGTCTGACGGTTTGGGTATATGGCTCATATGGCTGGGAAGGCAGATGTGAAACAGATAATGTTTGAGGTCCCATTGGAGGAGACTACCTGGGCAACTGTGCCATACCTTGATAATGAATATCACCGACAATTTGACCTTCTTTGACATGGGCTGTGACATGTAGAGGCAAAAGGTTGCAGGGGTGGATCCAAACGGGGGGGCGAGGGTTGGGTGGGGAAAAGGTTTGAGGTGCCAAGCTGAGCCGAGCCGAGCCGAGGGGGTGGCGAATGAGGAGCAAAAACGGATTATTTCAGTGCTTCTCAAGCATCACAGAATATATCTCATTTAGATGTTTGTCGTACATTGACATTCTGTCAGAAGACATTTGTTCATGGAAAAACCAGACCGTCTTATTGTCTATGAAGCTTCCCAAGCAACTAGGTTGTCTGGAGGAACATCGTGAGCTCCCACTGTGGGATCTGGGGCAGAGCCCCAGGCAAAAACTGATTTCAGTGCATTCCAATCGTCAAATAATGTTTCTCATAAATTGGGGTCCTGTCATAAGACGTTTATTATTGGAAAACCGTGCATTTTGTCATCTAGGGGGCGATCACCCCTTTCCCCCCTTTGATCCGCCACTGATATTGCTGTTGGCCTCACGTAGTGCTATGTACTCGTAGTGATGCATACTTAAACAGTGAATATACACTAGTGGGTACCTTGGACTCTTATCATTCCTATGTGCACATACATTTCTATTGTATTTTTATGATTTTTGACACTAAATTTTGATAAATTTGTTACTGGATTGCGGAACATGCAGTTTGGCCTGTTGGGTAAGAGATGTCAGACAATATAAGAGTGTTCTATTATTCTGTATCGCCCTTTATGCTTTCAGTAAATCAGAAATAATGATTGAAGAAAAGTGTATCACTGTGTCATGCTATTGTTTCATCAAACAGGGTGTAAGACCGGAAGCTTTTGAAAAGGTCGAAAACCAAGAAGTGAAAGAAATTATTGATGGATGTACGAAGACCAACATTAATGATAGGTAAACTACTGTGATTTGTTTTTGCAGTGTAACTTGATGTTGAGGAAAGTGACAAAAAGTAGTTTATTAGGAAAGTTTGCATGGCTCGTTATCAAAGTACATATGTGACAGTGTTTTTTTTCATTTGACAATGATGAAAATAAAATGGCCGGAGACTAAAGTAAATGAATTTTCATCATAATAACAACGTGATTGTAATTATTTGCTAATTTTTGTCAGT